>CERX01019933.1_pt1 | contig 18870 bp, 14 predicted proteins | sample 350251 | NCBI WGS metagenome assembly CERX01 (sample SAMEA2621044, study PRJEB7988) | marine metagenome | biome: marine biome (ENVO:00000447); feature: deep chlorophyll maximum layer (ENVO:xxxxxxxx); material: "saline water (ENVO:00002010), including plankton (ENVO:xxxxxxxx)" | depth 50 m
ATTCTGAGTTGGCTGCTCTGTGATTCCTTTGCGTCCCTTAGACTTAACTGGGAAGTGGTGGGTGTCCTAGAGGAAACTGCCCTCCAGGAGAACGTTCCAATCAGTATCGCGAGGATGCCAGCTAGAATCCCGTACCCTGCAGCCAAAATATCGAATGGTAGTTCAAGACCTTGATCAGCGATATTAGGCTCGATAGAATAGATTCTAGTCGTAGTAACGCCATCTGATGACCATTGGACCTCTAGATCCACGTTATCACGTTCAATCCATTCGGAGATTGACATTTCTGTAATTACAACAGATCCGGGCATTAATGCTGGGACTGTAGATTCTGCAAGAATAGTTCTCTCTGAAGATGAGATAAGTCGCAATATACCAGATTGAGTTTGTTGCTCATCATCATTACTAATTGTAATTGTAACCAAAACCCCACTTCCGGGAGAGGGATTTACTGGCTTGAAAATAGCATCCAATTGGATAGATGATGGATCGATATGTGGTGGGGCGACAGATTCTACCGTGATATTCTCAGAAAGGGCAGAAGCTTCCCATTGTACCGGAATTGCCTGAATAGTTATCTTTGTGGTGTCAGGATTTCCTAATGAGAAATCTATAACTCTTCGTCCAGGGTTAGCCTCTAGCAGAATTTCCTGTAAATTCTCAGTTTCACCGGAGGCTTCGGAAGAGATCGACAGCAGAATTGGACGAGCCTTTCCATCGGATAGGAAAATCGAGACATCGATTTCAAGACCGTCAGATGAAGACCAGGAAATAGAGTCGGTACTTAGGTTTAGAATCTGACTTGCTGCAACCTCAACAGAAAGGTTTCCCTCCAAGGCAGAATTCCCTGTTTGCCCTAGAACTGAGAGTTGCCAGTTGAATTCATTAGTACCGGGAAGATCCATAATGAAACTAGCAGGAATCTCCCTGGTCGAACCTGGAGAAATCGAGATATATTCTCCCTGAAATATTTGTTCGCTTTCGGAATGTGTGATTAGGAGAGATACCGAACCGGTGGCGTTACCTTTGTTGGTAACCATCAATGAGGCGGTGAGCGTGTCTCCGACATGGGCGGGCTCACCGGAAATTACCAGACCAGAACCGCCTGAAGATGAGAAGTTACTAGAGTTGCTAGGCGTATTAGACTGCATTTTTGAGGTTCTATCTTCAAGAATAACTGGTTGAGAGTCATTATGATGTATGAGGATATGAAGTAGAATTATAATGACAGGAATTAGGATTATGTTCCTCGATGTTACCGTCATGTATGATGGCTCGAATGGGCATCGTATGAATCAAACGCAGAAAAACACTCTGCATAGGGCTATAATAGAGGCATTTGCTCGATTCGAATGGAAATGGACACTAGTGAACTGATGAGGGTGACTCCGGATGATCTTGCATCTGCCCTTCTGAAGAGGAGAATGTTGCTCAAGGATAGTCTACCCGGAGTAATTAGGAATCTTGAGGCTGAAGAGGATAACTTGTCTCCTAAGCTAGATAGGATGAAGAAAGCCTTCGATGAAGCCAATGAAAAGGTTGCTAAATTCAAGGCCGAAAGAGATGAATGTCAAACCAGCGCCGGCACTCTAATCCCTGATGTGAAAAAGATTAGGACAAAACTGAATGAATCCGGGGGAATGATCAGTCTTGACCCTAAATGGAAGAAGATGAGGTTACTGGAACAAATTGAAGAAATTGAGACCAAGATCCAAACATCGGCGTTAGACCACAAATCCGAAAGGAAACTACTAGATATGAGGAGATCATTAATTTCCGAAAACGATAAATGGATTAGGGATAGGAAGGATTCGAATCCGGATATGGCAGAGTATCTGGAAAAGAATAGAGAGATGTCTAAATTATTCAAGAAGGCAGATAAGGCACATTCGTTGATGATGGGAGCAGTTTCCAAAGCACAGCCGCTCTACGAGAAGTTGGCTAGTGCCTCAGAAGAAATCAGAGAAATTAGGAGTCAATTAGATCGTGCGAAGGAGTTGCTTTCTCAGAGCGATAAAGCGATTGACTATTGGGAGAAGAGGATTGAGAATGGATTTGGAGATATGGGGCCAGGTTTCAGAGATCTCCTTAAAGGACAAAAAACCGTTGATATGGGGGGCAGTTCCTCCTTCAGCAGACGTACTAGAAAAACGAGAGAAGCGAAATCTAGAGGTGAAGAGGAATGAATGAATCTTCAAATGACAACCTAGGTGAATTTCAGGACCTGTCTACAGATGAAATGAAGCAAATGATTACAGAAAAGAAGAGTATGTTGAGATCATTAGATTCAGAAAAGAGAGATTTGCAGTCGGAAAGGAAAGAGCAAGTGCATATTGTAAAGGCTCTAAGATCTGCAGTAGTTGGAATAGAGCGCTCAGGGACCGGGAGAAAGAAACTACTTGGGGAGTTTCACTCCGTTAGAAAGGCAGCCCAGATTCACAGAGAAAAAAGAGATAAAATCAATGAAAGAGTCCCACCTCCTTCGAAAATTCTAGAGGAATGGCTTGGCGAGACATATGTCACATTGACGAGAATTGATAATGACCTGACAACAGTGCCAATGTTGAATCCAGAACTATCTGCATTTAGCAGGTTCTTTGAAATCCAATCCTCAATAAAAAAGAAGAGGGAAGCAGAGAAATCTCATTCGAAATATATTTCCAAGTTAAGTGAAATGCGAAAAATCTCTACCAAACTGGATCAAAACAAAGAAGAGACCAGTAAGGCAACATCAGAATTAAAGGAAAATTCTGAAATCGAAGGAGATAAAATTAGCAGGAAAGATATACGGAGGATTAGTAAAAGTATTTCATCTATTGACGAGAGAATTGAGGCGATCAAGATTGAAACGAATAGTGAAAGAAGTCTGTTAAAGAAACTCCAGAAGTTCTCAAGGGTATCAGCTGTCAGGGGTTCTTCCAGCATAGATGATATTCGTGGAATTGCCGCTAAGGGTGGCTCTCTAAGTTCTGAAGAGTTAGGGATGATATTAGAGACTGGAGGTTTTTCGTCGATCCATGATTCGAAAGATCCTCTTCAAGAAATGCCAAAACAGGCCCGATTAACAAAAAAGAAGACTAGGAAACTTGGTGTTTCTAGAAGAGGGGGGCGGAAGGGAAAGTTAGCCAGTCGTAGGGACTAGAAGCAAAAAACTCGGTATGGCTTAAATGGAACTCCAAATTCGAAGCAATAGAGGGTTAACTTTGGAACTCAATCAGTCGAATATCTCATCTGTTTTCGAAAAGAATTCAGAAATGGTTAGCAAGAAGCTTTCCGAATACAAAGATCGTCGTGACGACTTGAATGTCAAAGTAAGGAGCCAATTGGATAAAAGAAACGAAATCAATATGCAGGTAAAGCAGTTAATCACCGAAGTTCAGAAGCAGAAAAGTCTCAGGAACGATGCTAATAGTAAGGTTGCTGAATTGAGAAAAATAAGACTAGAAAAAACAAACGAGTTGAAAGATGTAAGATCAAAACTAAGGAGTTCGGTTGAGCAGAACGGCGCCCAGTCTGGAAAGAAGAAAAATGGCCCTAGTTCTCGAAGTATTAGGGAACAAATGAACAAACTTGAATGGCGTCATCAAACTGGCCAGATTAGCCCAAGTAAAGAGAAGGATTTCTTTGCAAAGATGAAGAGGCTGCAATCAGATTTCAAAAGGCTCAAGAAAGACGAAGAAGAAAGTAGCTCAAGCGTTTTGAAAGAAGTTAGACAAGCAGAAAAAAGACAGCAGAAGGCCCATGATGCCGTTACTGATGCATCTGAGAAATCCGAAGAGGCTCACTCACTAATGATGGAATTATCAAATGAAGTTGATAGGTTGAGGGGGTTGGCGAACTCTGAGCACTTGGGTCTAACTTCAACCAAGTCGAACGCTGATGAGTTGCATAACAAGTACATCATTTCACTAAGGTGTATTCATTCAATGCAGGACATCCTGAAGCTATCTGGTTCCAAGAAGGACGTTGAAGAAGAGAGAGTGGAGGTTTCAGACTTAATGTCCAGACTAATGAAGGGTGACACGCTTTCGGATGAGGATATGATGCTACTTCAGAGAAACTAAGTCATACAAACGACCGTTTCTTCCATGCAGAATTTTGTCTGATTCAAGATTTATCAACCAGCCCGGTATGAATATTGTATAGTTCTCAATTAATGCCATGCGTATATCCAAAACCCACTTTTCTAGTAGCATACTCCTAACAGTACCGGAGATGCTCATCTCGCCCGAGTCCCCCCTTCTCCTCTCCTCCACTAACTTGGAAATCTCGATTTTTAGCCTGTCTTCGCTAAGCCAATTGTCTTTGGGAGGTGCTATTGACCGGAGTTTCGGGGATTTGTGCATACCTTCTGAATCTCCAATGATGCTGAGCCTCTGGGACCATGGGTCCTCAAGTATTGTCCATTCGCTCTTTTCACTACTGCCACGAGGTCCGTGCAAATCACCTGAAACTCTCAAAATTCGAGCCTCAAGTAACATTGGTGAAGATGAAAATCCCTCGATTCCTCGGCTAGCAGTCCAAGAGTCTAAGTCGATCTTAGAACCTAGGACTTGAATCCCCCCCTCATTAGAATGAGTGGGGACGACATTATTTTCTGTGTCATCTGAATCTTCCCGAACAGTCGACGCCACAAGTTCTCCGGAAAGAACAGCGCTTCCAATCCATTGGGAGATTTGATTTGGTGAAACTATCTGAAATTTGGAGCGATCGATGGAATCGCAATCCGGATGGGTTGTTCTCTCACTAAGAATCAGGTGGAAACCCTCGGGTGCATCCATCTCAAATCGATATAACTCACTTCTAGTAATTGGGAGTATTTCTGGAGTGGCGTGCCAGATGAAGGTTCTTCCTCTATGAATATCGAAGTCGGGGATTGCCGTGGCTACACCAATTGGTTTGAATGGAGACTCGGGGATCCGGATATCGTATGAGTCAAAGTCTACTGCCCTGATGCTGAGTAGTGCACGCAATATGCCCTCCATGCCAATTGGCATATGGCTACGTCTTTCAATGAAACGCCAGATTCGAGTCTATGACCTTGATTTCTAAACTAGACGTTTGGGGCTAGTTGCAGTAAATCACTCTGTCCTGGATCGATTACACACAGAGAGCTGACAGGAAATGGCTTTCCACATGCAGCTCCAAGCTGCCTATTTACCATCGTAACCTGATGGATTGGTACTGACGGATGTGAATTCCTCAAATCATCGATGAAAGACTCCGGGCAATTAGAGGCAACTAAGACCAACTTTGCACCTCCTTTGGTGCAATGTGATACTGTCTGTCGTTGTCCGAAAACTAATTCACCTGAGTTAATCCCTTGCTTTAGTTGCCTTGCAATGTCCATCTTCACACCTCAGCTATTTTCCTCAGGGATATAGAATAGTTCGACGCTGCCCGTTCCGAGGGCTACTGGCTGGCCTACGATGATGTTCTCTGTAACTCCGGATAGGTTGTCCCTTTCCCCGATTACTCCGGCCTTCAGCAAGTGTGTAACTGTAACCTCGAAAGCCGAACGAGCAAGGATGGAGTGCTTTGTTCCGCTTACACCGTGACGGCCGATTGCCCTAACCTCTCCACCGGTAGTCATCACATCTGAGACCATTAGCAGGTGCCTCACATCAACATCAAGACCTGCTCCCTCGAGTGTGTCCCACATTTCGTTAATTATGGCTTGTCGTGCGGCCTCTATGCCGAGATAGTCATGAATCTCATTGATGTTGTTCGTGTACGTCCTCGATCGGTCTACTCCATCGAACTCACTGACCTTGGATAGGTTTGAGCCTATTGTCGAGATGTAATATTCTCCTGTTTCGGACATTGGGCCCTGGACTGTAGCTCTGCTAATTCCAGGTAGACCCTTCAATCGAAGTTTCTTGATCTTATCTTCGAGTTGCAGAAGAGCGGTGTAAGTTGGAGGGTCGGATGCAAGGGACGCAAGATCTTCTTCCTTTGATACGCCTGGAATTATCCTAAGAGACTTGGGGCGGTCGTCGTCATCGGCCTGCACGTACAGCCTTAGAGCTCGTGAGAGCTTGTCCCTGACCTCGGCACCGGTCATTTTCTTCAGCTTCATGTTTTTGTTGTTTAGCTGTAGTAATATGTTCCTCTGGGCGACATCGACGTCAATTGTTGCGATGTCTATCGCGGTGGTTGTCTCTATGGATGCAGCTAAGTCTCGTACCAGCTTTTCATTCGTCCTCAGTGGCTTTCCCTTCGAGTTCTTCTCGTCCATGTAAATTATCATGGTCGGAGTTTGAGGTACCTTCCTAGCATCGACAATCTCGATTATCCTAGGTAGTCCCTGAGTAACGTTCACGGTTGCAACACCTGCGTAGTGGAAGGTTCGCATGGTCATTTGTGTACCTGGTTCACCAATTGACTGTGCAGTGGTAATTCCTACTGCTTCGTGTGGCACGGCTTTTGCGTCTTTGTAGAAGTTGCTTGCTGAATTGATGATTTTCTTGGCCTTTGCGGCTGTGACTTTCTTCTCCCCTCTACTGTGCAATCCCTGGACAAGTTGGTCTATCATCCTTGGAGTCAGATTTGAATCGCTTTCCTCGGCTGCTTTGTTGAGTTGGATAAACATCTCGTCATCGCTATCCACATCACGGAAAAGTTGTATCATCTTGGTTTCATAGTCGTATTCCTGCAAAGGTAGAGATTTCTTCGTCCTTCTAGCCCTGGACAGAGATCTTCTACGAACAATGGTCTTCTCGGTACTAGCAGCCGAAGCCCTGCTGGACTTTACTGAGCTAGCCATGACATCGTAGATTCGTTGAGATGTCCCAGAATCGATTCCACAGATCTGAGCGATTTGACCCGGAGAGAGTCCCTTGACATCATCCCATTTTCGATCATCTGCTAACTTGTGAGCATACTCCTCTTCAATACCTAAATCCATCAACTTCTTCTTAGTTGCACTCTTGACTACCATCAGTTTTCACCCCCTAGTGCGTCATTAAGCACCTGATCTACATCGAATGGGCTGCCTTTTCTGCTTCTGGCTGGATCGGTCCCGTCCTCTCCATACTCGAATTGAATAATACGGTTTGCAGTATTTCTTACAGAAGCCATCGAGTCATTGGAAACCTTGAGATCGTCCATGGCATTGATTAGTCTTCTCTGCATGTAACCAGACTTACTCGTTCTGACTGCAGTATCGACCAGTGATTCCCTACCGGAGACTGAAAGCATGAAGAATTCGGTTGGTTCCAAGCCTCTCTTGAAAGAAGAAGAAACGAAGCCCTTCTCCTTAGCCCCCTTAACCTTCCTGGGGAAGTGAGAAAGAACTCTGTCTTGATAACCCCTCTCAAGTCTCTTTCCTCTAACTTTCGGTTGGCCGATGGATCCTGCCATCATAGCTAGATTGTCCATAGAACCTCTTGCTCCAGATGTTGCCATCAGAACAGCAGAATTGTTGTCACCCAGTAGTGCCTTCGCAACATTTCCAGTTTCCGCCTTAGCAGCATCTAGGATTGTCAGGATGTTCTCCTCAAGAGTCTCATGTGGGGTTCTACCTGGCCTAGCCTCATACTTCCTTCCATCCTTTCCGAACTTGTCCAGTTCAGAGTCGACATTAGCACTCGCTTCAGTGTTGATCCTCTCTATCTCTTCCTTAGCCTCCGGCGGTAGGTCCTCGTCATCTATTCCAGTCGTGAAACCCATTGCTGTACAGATTGCTATTGTCATCTTTGTCATCTTATTGATGAAGTCTGCTCCCAAGTCAGTACCATGCGTCTGGACGACAGCATCTAGAAGTCGCCCATCCTCAGCACCAATTCCTCTCTTGTCAATTGAACCGGAAACATCTCCTTGTGTGACCTTGACTTCTTCGCCCGCACGATTCTTGAAGTTTAGACTGAAGCCGCCCTTGACAAGAAGGCTGAAGACTTCGTTGCCCAACAGACCGGTCTGTCCGTTTCTTTCTACTGCTGGAGGGATTTCTCCTTCCCACCCAATGGAGCTGAGGACATCCATTGCTACTGGCATTGGAAGGAATGCCTCCCCGTGCGTCAGAAGGAAAGCACCTGTGATGTGATCATGTATTCCTCCAATGACACTCCCCCCGTACCTCGGAGAGATGATGTGTTCTTGGACTCTCATTAGGATTCTAGCCTCTGCTCTGGCTTCCTCACTCTGGATAACGTGGAGATTCATTTCGTCTCCATCAAAATCTGCATTGTAGGGAGTACAATCAGCTAGGTTGAATCTAAATGTCTTGCCTTCCATGACTCTTATTTCGTGGACTAGCATTGACATCCTATGGAGCGACGGTTGTCGATTGAAAATTGTTACATCACCGTCAATAAGGTGCCTCTCGACAACAACTCCTGGCCGTGGGTTGCCATCCCTATCATACGTGCTTAGTCTGTCCTCAACTTCTGTAGGATAGAGGTTGCCATGTTCATCCTCGATCTCTGGGCTTCCGCAATGTGGGCATCTCACCTCGAGATGATCAGGAAGGTAATCATCCGGATTATCTACTTCCCACTTCCAGCGGTGGTGTATTGCCGCATCGGGATCGTCTTCGGCTAGGAGGCCTCCATCTTCTGCCTCTCCTCTTAGATTGGACAGAGTCCTATCCAAATCTACGCTCCACTCTGGTAGGAGCTCGTCGGTCATGGGGTCTCTCCGCATTTGCTCCTTCAAGACAAGGCCTGGAAGGAAATTTGGAGCAGGGAGGACCTCATTCAGATCGGGCCTGTAACCCATGTATGGCTCCTCTTCACTGCCACAATGGCAATCGGGATTTAGGCACCTAAATCCTGCCCAGATATACTTCGTTCTATCTGTAATCCTAACTCTGAACCTATCGCCTCTGATGATATAGTTGACACCGGGATGGACATCTGGACCTCTTAGGATCATCTGCCTGAGTTGTTCCCGGTTTCTACTCGTTGCTCTGATCGGTACTGTCAGCTCCTTGGCTGTCTTCACTGGGACTCCCACTTCGTTAATCCCTAGGTTTGGATCCGGGCTGATTACTGTTCTAGCACAGAAGTTGACCCTCTTTCCGGACAGATTACTCCGGAAGCGCCCTTCCTTGCCCTTTAGCCTCTGAGATAGAGTCTTTAGTGGCCTTCCGGATCTGTGTCTTGCCGGTGGAATGCCACTGGTCTGATTATCGAAGTATGTCGTGCAATGATACTGGAGAAGTTCCCAGAGATCTTCAACGATTAGTTGCGGGGCTCCTGAATCACGATTTTCCCTGAGCCTCTGGTTTATCCTTAGAACGTCGACTAACTTGTGTGTGAGGTCATCCTCTGATCTGTCTCCACTTTCCAGGGTGATCGATGGTCTAACGGTTATTGGGGGCACCGGCAGTACCTTCATGATGGTCCATTCAGGCCTACTGACCTCTTTCTCCATTCCGAGGAATATTAGGTGGTCATCGGGTATCTTTTCTAGCCACTCGCGAATGTCTCGAGCGTTCAGTTTGTGCTCTCCCTTATCCGCCTTCTTTTCTTTGAAGGTTGTGGGCTTATCAAGAATTATTTTGCCCTGCTCTGAGCCGCAGTGCATACATATTGCACGCTTTGGTCCGGCGCAAATATTCTCAATATCCTTTATGATCTTCTTGAATTCCCTGCCACCAACGCCATGCTTTAGGATGATGTCATTCACTCTGTCTCTGTAGTAGTCCTGCTCGGACTTCTCTGGATCGGTCGGATGTGTTTGGGGGGCGTCGTGCAGTAATGCCTTGCTGCAGGAGTTGCAGGTTGTCTTCAAACACGTCTTGATCAGCCCAGTGAATCCTATGTGCATTACAGGTAATTCTAGTGCTATGTGACCAAAGTGACTTGGGCACTCTTCGTGTTTATTCCCACATGTTTCACACCTGATACCCGGATCTATTACCCCCATCTTCGGATCCATCAGCCCTTGTTTGAATGCATGGCCATCGTCCTTGTAGGTGTCTGCCGTCTTTACCTCGACAGATGACATCTTCCTAATCTCGTTTGGATCCATAAGTGTGAATCGAATCGAGTCTATTCTCTTGGGTATCTTTGCTGCATCTCGGGCGCTCATCTTCTATCCTCCAGTTCTAGTCTCATTGCTACTCCAAGACTCTTCATTTCATCCAGGAGAAGTTTGAATGCATAGGAGGTCTGAACGCTATGGACGTCTGACCTATCACCGCAAACGGGACAAATTGTAGTCCTTCTCTTCCAATCGTAATAAGCGATATGCCCGCATCTGGGAGTATTGCAGACCATTAGATTCCAACCGTCTGACTCGTCAAGAAGACGATCCTTGATTACCATTGATGCACCATGAGAAATCAGGCAGTCTCGCTCCATCTCTCCGAATCTGAGGCCACCTTGTCTCGCTCTACCTTCTGTTGGTTGCCTAGTCAGGATTTGCACCCTCCCCCTGCTTCTAGCGTGGAGTTTGCTACTAACAAGATGGTGGAGTCTCTGGTAATAAATTACGCCAACGAATGTATCAACAGGGAAGCTCTCGCCTGTCTCGCCATTGATCATCGGCTCCCTACCTGTGTGCCTCAAACCGTTTCTGAGTAGTCCCGATCTAAGTGACTCTTCCTTCTCCCCAGTGAATGCGGTTCCATCTATTCTTCTTCCTTCCATGGAGCCAACCTTTCCTCCGATCATCTCCAGCACGTGGGCTACCGTCATTCTAGAAGGGATAGCATGAGGATTGATTAGTAGATCAGGTATCACGCCGTCCTCTGTGAATGGCATGTCCTCTTCATTTACTAATCTCCCAATTATTCCCTTTTGTCCGTGTCTACTGGCGAACTTATCTCCGAGTTCGGGAACCTTATTTGTCCTTAGAGTAATTCGGACTAGCCTCCCTGAGTCGAGCGATTCGGTAACGAAGATATTGTCTACCCAACCCTTTTCTCCGTGACGAACTAGCATAGATGACTCCCTCCTTTCCTGGGCCTGAAGGAATGCTCCATGTGATTCTTCTAGGAACCTGGGCGGGCTGGTCTTGCCTACCAGGATAGACCTGCCACCTTCTTGGCTGGTCAGCTCAATCTCTGGAACTGGTAGTCCGTCTCTTTCAAGATGAGAATAGGAATCCCACGACTTCAGTCCCTTGATTTCATCGAGACCTGTTCCTGGAACCTCTATCCTCTCTTCTTGCCCCCCAGGGAATCTCTTGTTCTCTGCGTTGTAAGTCCTAATGAAAGCAGATCTACCGAGGGCCCTCTCAACCGACGCTTTGTTCATTATAACGGCGTCTTGCATGTTGTAACCGTGATGGCTTACTATTGCGACAACAAAGTTCTGACCTCCGGGCCTTTCATCGAATTTAGTGGACTTCATTGCCCGTGTTCCTACGATTGATCTCTGAGGATAGTGCATCACATGTGCGCGTGTATCGGGCCTCAGTCTGAAATTCGCACTAGCCACACCTAGACTCTGCTTGACCATTGCCGTACCACCCGTAACCCTTGGGGTTGAGTTGTGTTCTGGATATGGGACTAGAGAGGCACAGACGCCCATAATGAGTTGAGGGTCAATCTCTACGTGAGTGTATACCAAAACAGTGTGATCCTTCTTCTCTTTCCTCTTGAGGGCGTCCATATTTTCTTGGTAGTAGTTTAGTGGAACCTTGAATTTCTCTGTCTTTGACTTGCCGTTGGGCATAGTTACTTCTGCCGACACCTCGGCATGGGATATTCCGTGCTCCCCAAGGTTGGTCCAATCTACCTTTGCTGGATTTATGGGGCGGTTGTTCTTGGGGGAGAGGTCCGGCAAATCGAAAGGCCTGGGAGCTATCAAGAGGTCTTCTTCCTCTTCCGCATCTACCCATTCCACAACTCCTCCAGAAACTAGGTCTGAGAATGTAATCTCGCCCGATTCTAGTGCTTCCAAGTGCATCTTGGTAATCTGCAGGCTACCGTGATCGATTATGAGAAGTGGCCGTAACATCCTGCCTCTGTCGGTATTAATGAAAACATCACGATTCTCGACGTCATGCCTGATACTAACCTCTGGCCTAATTCTACCTGATCTACGTCTCCTCTTGAATTGGCTTACGAGTTTGTGTGGCCTCTTGTGAAGGCCGAAGATATCTCCGTTAACATGTATCCTCGAGCCATCGGCCCAGCCCTCGGGATTATCGTCCACACCTGCCTCCTTCAATAGCGCCTTGACATCTTCTTCGGGAACCTCCTCAGAGACATCAATCATTTGAGCGGCATTCTTTACAAGTCCGCAATTTTGGCCCTCGGGGGTCTCGTTGGGACACAACCTGCCCCACTGAGTAGGGTGCAAATCTCGTGCCTCGAAATGGGGTTGGCTTCTAACGAGCGGGCTCGTGACCCTCCTCATATGAGACAGCGCAGACAAGTATGTTGTCCTATCAAGGAGTTGGCTAACTCCCGATCTACCTCCAACCCAGTTTCCTGTAGCAAGGGCGTGCATAATCTTGGTTGTAAGAACATCAGGACGAAGGCATGAAGAAATTCTTAGTTCTCTCTTCCTATTGTGGTGCCTCTCCAACTGGTACTTCAGGTCTCGAGCCAGTTGTTGAAGGCTTACCCTGAAAAGGTCCTCTACAAGATCGCCAGCAAGACGAACACGCTTGTTTGCATAGTGATCCTTGTCGTTAGGGTCCTTATCCATGATGGCCATCTCTAGAACTTGTCTAGCAATACGGCCTAGGAAAATTGCCTTTTTTTCCCTGTTATCATATTTTGATCCCAAGTGAGGCAGAAGTTCGTTATCAAGTAAGTTCTGAATCCTCGATTCTCTGTACTCCTTCTGCTGACCCGCTGCGAACTTCTTCTCCAACCACGCTAGGGCCTCTTCTGATGTATCAACACCATACTCCTCATTATCCCTAAGGTCGTTGAGGTTCGCTACCGTGTACTTCATGGCCTCGGGAGGTCCTGCAATCGAGGCGAAGATGTCCATATCCTTGGATACTCCAAGTGCTCTCATTAGAAGAACCAGTGGAATAGGGGTAGTTCCCGCGCTAGGAATCTTGACCATTAGCATTCCATCTCTTCTCTTTTCGACGTTTAGTGGCTTCCTAACGCCGTCTTTCTGGGAGAAGATTTTCGCAACCTGAGTTTCATGGGCATACTTCTTGTTTTTCTCTACTGTTACCCTGTTTGGAGCAAGGTCCTCCATAGAAATTAGAACTCTCTCAGTACCGTTTATGATGAAATAACCCCCTGGATCGAGAGGATCTTCCCCGTACTTGCGCAACAGGTGTGTATATCTCTCAGAATCCTCAGTGGAGGTTTCGGGAGAGAGTCTGCGATTCTCATCTGCATGGTTTGGATTCAGGTTGCACCTGGCGGATCTAACCATAATAGGTAAATTCCCTATGTGGACGCTCGTTTCCTCCTGGAATCCCATCTCGGATCCGGGAGAGGGGGGCAAATCGTCACGAAAAATCTTGAAGTCTAAGTAAACGGGTGAGAAATAAGTAAGCTTCCTGAGTCGGCATTCCATTGGGGTTGCATGATGTTCGGCCCCATTGGCCTCCTTGATTGTAGGCCTACCTAGCCTCAGATTCTTCAGTCGAACAATGATTTCTTTATCCAAAAGATCGAGTTTGACCATTCCTCCCTCGTCATCTTCCACTGGTTCGTCACTACCAATCCTAATGTTCCGTACGATATTCTCCATCCTACTCTCCTTACCGTCTCCGATAGGGATGCAGTCGTTGTACGAAGCAAGTTGGTGGTTCACTAGGCTTCTATGCTTGAAATAACTCTCAACAATCTCTCTCAATTTAATTCCTCCTTATGCGCTTTCTACAATTAGCCTGAATGCCACTGATTGTCCTGCGGATCTACTGTATCGAACGACCTTGACGACTCGATTTGCCAGCCATCCCGCTGGAAGCTCGTCGTTCTCAGATTCTTCGACCTCCTTGATAACCTGGATTGCAGGATCGGTAATCAGTATCTTAGGCAGGAGTTCCTTGGCAAGCCTGTCCTTTCCGAAGGCGTCATCAGTCCTGAGCCCCCATGGCTCAAGAACCTGTGATTCATCCTCGATTGGGACTAGTTCATGGTGTGGTACTAGCACATGGTTAAGAACGTTGAATCTGTAATCGCCAGTAGGGATATCCTCGTCCAGCAGTGCTTTGCGAGAGATAGTTATCCTGTTACTCTTACTCCTCTTCCGAGAGCCAACGTGTTCACTGATCACGCCCATGATATGTTCGAGTTCCGAAACTCCATCCTCTAAACCGACCTTTTTTGCTACTTGCTCCCTGGACATTCTCTTTATTGTGTCCAGATTTGCATCGTCCGCCAACTTGTGTGCGTGATCCTCCGGAATCCCCAGCTCTATCAATCTCTTTTTTGTTGAGCTCTTTACTGCCATGACATTTCCCCCGCCCAGAAAAACGAGGGCCTGAGAAGCCGTCAGGCGGGCCTGAGGGGATTCGAACCCCCGGCCACCGGGTTAAAAGCCCGGCGCTCTACCTGACTAAGCTACAGGCCCATGGCTGATGCTGGGCTATCCTCCGACCCTAGGGGTCTTCAAAAGGCTTGCGCTTGGCAAAGCCCTCGCAAATCAGCGAGGCGTCCGGGGGGAGCCGGCTCAGGCCACATTAGTTAGCTTACGACATAAATGTTGTTGAAGCCTGAAATAACCATTGAGCACAACAATTTTGTCTCTTAACGAGTTCATAAAATCATGACGCGTAGCAAAGTCTCATTGGAAGGAGTTGGAGAGTGGGATGTATTCTCTCCTCCGACAGTTTATCCTCCGAGAGAGGATTCTTTGTTACTCTGCAGAGTCATTTCAGAATTTACCCTCGTTCCAGGAGTAAAGGCCCTAGAAATTGGATGCGGATCGGGAATAGTAACCATGGTCTTAGCGACTTTGGGTTGGGAGGTTTCGGCTTGCGACTTGAATCCATATGCAGTTTCAGCTACAAGGGGCAATATGGAGAGCAACGGGATTACCGGAAGTCAGAGAATTATAGAATCTGGCATTGGAGAAAATTTAGCAATTCCGGAGGGAACGAGATTGATAGTATGGAATCTCCCTTACCTTGAAAGAAACAATGACGATGATGAATTTGAGAAAATTGAGGAAATGGCATGGTCCGATATTCCAGAGAACGGTTGGGGAGGAGAACTACTAAATTTCTTAGATGCCCAACATAATGTGGATGATTTATTGGTAGTGATGGCAATGAAGACGGAACCCGAGGGAAAGAGCAAGGTGGTTGATTGGGAAAGGAGAGGATGGACTGCCCGTACACTTGGTTCAGAGAGATTTGGGGAAGAAAAGATTGAGATTGTGAGTTTTTGGAAGACTGGGGCTGGTCATACTCCAACGATTATTGATACGTGCTCTTCTACAATGGAAGAAGTAATGGGAATATCTGACGGAGACTGGGTGAGAATAATGTCAAAGATTCAGACTAATGGAAGAGGAAGGAGGAATTCGCAATGGATCTCAGAGGAAGGCGGTGTTTTTGCTACATGGAAATTAGGATCGGAACTAATTGACGAGTTCTCTACAGGAATATTACAAACTAGTGTTGGATCTATTGTTTCCACTGTTCTGGAAGCGGAAATGAAATGGCCTAACGATATAATTAATCACAAAGGAGAGAAGATGGGAGGGGTACTTGTAGAGTCTTCGAATGATGATCCCAGCGGAATTCGAATCGGGATTGGGATAAATCGGTTTGGTTTTTCCAGAGAGGAGAAAATACTAGCTTGCGGATGGGAAGAAACCCTGGGCAAGGTTGATGCAGAGGAGGTTTTCAACAGAGTAGACAGGGGGATTTCTTCTATATTCGAAAAGACGGAGGTCTTTCCCCTCCCAAGCAAGGAGAGTTTGACTATCAAATCTTGGACCTCTCTATCAAAATCCCTATCCAGAGGTGTTGCTGCGAGATTGGGCAATGAAGTGGTTAGGCCCTCAGGATTGAATGAACTAGGAGAGCTCCGAGTTACTGGGTGTTCTATTGGAAATGTAAATATTGGCGATCTGGACATTATTGATTGGTTTGGCTACAGATAAGATTTGATACGTTCTCTTACAAGTCTAATCTTTCCAGAACTAGTTATAGTTTCAAATCCAGAAATCTCGTTCAAAATTGTTAGGACCTCTCTGTAGTCGGATAGAATTGTCTTAACAATGGCAAATGTTTTTTTCGGCTGTTTATGTATATCGAATAGTTTCCACTCTAGGCCCTCTAGGCTTTCTTCTAGAAGTTTCTTCAGACTGTCTCTTTGAATTGATATGTTGACCTGTACAGCGACCCACCTGTGTTTGCCCCTGGCTGCCTTTTTTGGCTTCGGCATGCACTCCCGAAGGGGTTTACCTTAACCAATGGTGGGTTTACGCAGATGTGTGAACAACGGTACTCTTGATGACCCGCACAAGTCCAAAGGCATGTTTACAATTCTCTCGGACCCCGCAACACTCCCGCATATTGCCTTACTCGTGATACTCTCGGGTTCACTATATGCTGCCATGAGCATGGATGTGTTTGGATCCGAGAACCAGGGTGCAGCAATATTCGTCTCACTATCCCTATCATACATGGTTGCGGCATTGATTCGCCCCAGTAGACTTGGAAGATTCCTGCTAATAGTAGAAAGGAATGTAGAAGGGGTGGCGAATAAGGAATATTTGATCAAAGGTATAATCAAGACCTTGCCCATTATTGCCCTGGCAACGATGATTTGGTATGGCTTAAACACAATTCTCAATAACGAAAATTTGAACGATTTGAAATGGTTTCTAGCAATGATGTTCATTGCAATGTCGGTATTTCAGGGACTTACTCTGACTGTAGGTTGGATAGAGTATGGGAAGAAGATCCAGCGCACGCCTAGAGATAGTAGATCTGGAGTTTATTCATCCTTGTTTAGGATAGGGATTTCGTTCCTGTTACTCATCCCTCTAGTTTGGTGGTTTGGATATGGTGCTGTGAATCCTTCCACTGCAAATTTCTCGACTAACTTGGCGTGGTTCATTTTCCTGATAGCAATTTTTTTCCTCGGATTATTGATGGAACGTTACACCAAATCTTCCAGAGGGGGGGCGGAAGCAGATGGAATAGCCCGTGATAGGGTTTATTTTCTTATTTTCATCACTTCCTGCTGGCACCTTCTAAGTTCGTGGAGAAGGTCCCCATTCACCGTAGATCAGTCTTCAGTGGGCCTCTTTATTGAAGAGTGCTTCCTCATGTCAATTACTATCCTTCTGGCTGTTTGGTCAATGTCAAAGAAGGGACATAAGAGAGGTTGGAGAATTTTCCAAGGTCAATCGGCAGTTTTCTGGGGAGTTTGTTTCGGACTTGCATATTGTGGCAGTGTATCCTCCCTGACTGTGCTTTCAGAGGGCAGCCTAATGACTACAACTTCTATCGGACACGCTATCACTGCTATTGTGATGTTAGCGATATGTCCAATCGCACTCTCTTGGATAGGGGCATCGGAGGAATTAGAATCACAGCTCGAGATTTCGGATCCTGCACTTACTCAAAATGAAGTACCCCCTACCCAAATTGCTAGAGTTGAGGAGTCTAGTGACGAGGATATTGTTGAGATTATTCGCTAGAGGCCGCTAACCACGGCTACAATCCGTAATCTACCAACCAAATCATCGCTTGCTCTAGCACCAAGGATAACTTGGCAATCGTCATCTAGAGTTGATACGAATGCCTCTGAAACCATGTTCAGGTGGCCTAGAGTCATATCCGGTCCGCCCTCTACTTGTATCATACATCCTTTGGCCCCATCGATCGATATTTCTGATAGAGGCGAGTTCCTTGCCACCCTAACGACCTGGTCTGGATCCGAAGTAGTCCCATTCCCGACTATCAGTGTCGCATTACCTGGCCTACCAACTATTGTTCTAAGGTCCATCAAATCCAGATTCATCTTACCGACCCTTGCCAGAGTTGTTACCAGTCCCTCAATCAATTCCCCTATCCATTCGGACCCCATCTTCCAATCAGATTCCCGATGTCTAGCTTGCCATGCAAGTCTCTCAAGACTAACTCGAATACAAAGATCAGAGTTCCTCTCTATTGCAGGAATAGCCTTGTCTGCAATAGCGGAACGAAGAGGTTGTTCGGCAAAGGGCATCCCAACAATACTGATGACAAGACTTCCCGCCTCAGAGGATCTTGCAGCAATTTCTGCGGCCGCGCCGGATCCAGTTCCCCCTCCTAAGGCCGCGAGGATGATCACTAGTTCGGATTTTTTGAGCATCTCTTCGATATTACCTAGTCCTTCATTTAGACGGTGTGCAGCCAAATTCGGTAATGCGGCGGTACCCTTTCCGCTTCCTGATGCATCCAGATGGAGGCAATGGGCTTCAAATTCTGAGGAGAAAGAAGATTCATCTGCATCAACAAGTAATAATTCGGAGAGTTGTTGACACCTCTCATGTGCTCCTGAGGACCAATTACAACCTATCCCGCCAACACCCACAATTAGTATGGAGCCCGGTTCCATGAATCCGGAACCAAGGTAGCTAGTTTATATTGTTCTAATCGTAATCCAAATAACGACGGTATCTTCTTCTTTCATCTCTTGCCCAAGCATTTTCCGGTTCCAGTAACAGTACCTTGTCATAGTACTCAATAGCGATCTCGAAATCGGAGAGATGCCTCCCATTGAGGTGCCCGAGTACATTCAGGGCTGGGATGCAATTTGGATCGGTCTTAATCATCGAAAGCAGAATTTCCTCTGCTTTGTTAATTTCCATGGATTCGATTTTATCCTCTGCCTCCTCAAGTTGGATTATTTGTTCTGGGCTAAGAGAGTAGGTATTCTTCCATCTCGGGGATGCCATGTTTGTGCACTCGAGACTAGGTGTTTGAAATTTTTTGAAAATGAGCATTGTGTTCGGCCCCGAAGGGGCCGTAGTGGAACGTTAATATCCCCCTTTT
>CERX01043207.1_pt1 | contig 18786 bp, 14 predicted proteins | sample 350251 | NCBI WGS metagenome assembly CERX01 (sample SAMEA2621044, study PRJEB7988) | marine metagenome | biome: marine biome (ENVO:00000447); feature: deep chlorophyll maximum layer (ENVO:xxxxxxxx); material: "saline water (ENVO:00002010), including plankton (ENVO:xxxxxxxx)" | depth 50 m
TTTTCTAATGGGTTGGACAGGGGGATATGTGTTATTAGCTTTACTGCTAGCACCATACCTAAGAAAGCATGGGTCATTTACTGTGCCAGGATTTATTAGTGATCGTTATTATTCAAAGACAGCAAGGGTTGTCGCTGTTGTGTGCCTCATAATTGCATCTTTAACTTATGTTATTGGGCAAATGAAGGGAATTGGTGTTGCCTTTTCAAGATTTTTAGAAGTGGATTATGACCAGGGACTAATAATTGGAATGGCAATCGTATTTATTTATGCTGTGATGGGAGGTATGAAAGGAATAACATATACTCAAATAGCTCAATATATAATTATGATCATTGCATATACCATACCTGCAATTTTCATATCATTTATGTTAACGGGAAGTCTAATTCCTCAGGTTGGGCTTGGAGCGACAATGGAAGATGGAACTTTTCTATTGGACAAGTTAGATCAAATCATAACAGAACTTGGTTTTGAAGAGTATACCACAAATAAACGTTTAAGCTTATTAAATATGTTTTTTTATACGTTATCATTAATGATAGGTACGGCAGGCCTGCCACATGTAATAATGAGATTTTTTACTGTTCCTTCTGTGAAAGCCGCTAGATCATCTGCTGGGTGGGCACTTGTTTTCATAGCAGTTTTATATACCACCGCTCCAGCTGTTGCAGCTATGGCTAGATTGAATCTTATATCTACTATAGATCAGCCAGAACAACAGCAGAATCTTGCATATGTTGATAGACCTTCCTGGTTTCGTAATTGGGAAAAAACGGGGCTACTAAAATTTGAAGATAAGAATAATGATGGTCTGATCCAATACACAGCAGGCGATGATAATGAAATGGTCAAAGTCGATAGAGATATAATGGTTTTAGCAAATCCCGAAATTGCAAACCTTCCTAATTGGGTAATTGCTTTAGTCGCTGCGGGTGGACTTGCAGCTGCACTTTCCACTGCAGCAGGACTTTTACTCGCGATTTCATCTTCAATTTCTCGTGACCTATTAAAAGGTGTACTTAAACCTAATATTTCAGAAAAGAAGGAACTCTTAGCAAGCCGTATGGCAATGGCAATATCTATAGCAGTTGCAGGTTATTTTGGATTTAATCCTCCTGATTTTGCCGCAGGGACAGTAGCGCTAGCTTTTGGATTGGCTGCATCATCTATATTTCCAGCATTGATGATGGGTATATTCTCAAATAAGATGAATAAAGAAGGGGCAATAGCGGGTATGCTTGCAGGAATAAGTATTACACTATTATATGTTTTTCAGCACAAAGGAATAATGTTCATTCAATCAACATCATTCTTAGGTGAAATGGAACAAAACTGGTTTTTTGGTATTGAGCCCAATGCCTTTGGGGCGATTGGGGCATTGGTTAATTTTTCTGTTGCTTATCTGGTATCAAAAAAATATTCAGATGTCCCATCTGAGGTAAAAGATATGATTCAAAGAATCAGAAGACCGTGAATCAATAATCCATATCCATTCCACCGCCTCTCATTGCTCCTGAACGGCCAGAAAAACTACCTTTATTCCATTTTTTCTTTTGTTGTTTACCAAAATTATAATTTAATACTATTGATGTATTTCGCTTTTGTCTTTGGCGTTCTGCATACATCAATTGGGTATAAGTCTCTTGTGTCACAGCGTTTGTTACTTCATTTGATGTGTTAATTATGAATTTACCAGTATCAAAAAGATCGTTTACTTTAAAGGTGACAGATAAACGATTTTTTAGAAATGATTTTTGGATTCCAAGGTTAACTCTATAATTACTTGGAATAGATCCTGTTGTTATCTTCATTTTCCCTCTACCATTCCCTGATAGTTCAATCCTAGCAATAGTCGGAATATTCAATGTAAGTCGCCCGCCAAAACCCAGACCTCTTGAGTTGCCATTGAAATCAGCTTCGCCTTTGTCAGATATTGTAGAGTTCCAACTGTAGCCCCATATCATTACACTTGCAAGAGGCATTGGTCGATACATTATATTGCCACTAAAATTCGTGCTTTTTGAGCTTTCAGCATTCCCAGCAGTAAGTATTTCATATGTGGTGGTATCGAATGTAACATAGTCTCTATCCCACCACATGATTACATCATTGGTGTTTTTATATGATGATGATAAGTTCAAATTCATTTTTCTTGAGTTACTAGAAAATGATAATTCCATTACATCGCTGTACTCAGGCCTAAGATAAGGGTTACCATTTCTTAGTCTGCTTATATCTTGAGTGTTGTTAGGGAATGGGCTAAGCGTTCGTCTATTTGGTCTGTTTACTTTCTTGGAATAACCAAATTGAATGGTCTGTTTTTCAGTTAACTTATAAAGTAAGAATGCACTTGGGTATATTTTAGTATAGGGGTTGTCAAAAGGAGATTGGGATATTGCTTGGTCAAAGAGTTTTGTGATTATGTTTGTTGAATCATGTGAATTTGGTCCAGTAAGATTTGCCTTTGTTTCAACTTGTTCGAATCTAGCTCCAAGTTTTAGACCAAATCGATCAGTCATGTCATACTTTGAAACAAGATAAGCAGCGTATATGTCCTCCTTATAAGCATTATCATATTCATCATTTAAGTAGTTTAATCCTTTACCAAAATCTCTAATCGTCATTTTAACCCCTGTTTCAATACCTAGTTTTTTTCCATATTCATTTTCATAGTCAATAGCCATTGTAATGTTGGTATTATCCTCTAATGCTTTAGAATCGGTACTAGATTTATCCACACTATATTGGTCTTCCATCCCACCAGTTTCAAAGACATCATCTATTTCATGCGCAAAACTTGCATATCCTTTTAATAATTGTTTTTTGGAATCAAATTTATTTTCATATGAGAGGACATGGTCGATATGATAACCATCATCATTTGATTCCATTCGCATTTCGCCAATAATATCTGGGTTTAGGGTATTTATTATATAATCGATCTCTGATTGTTCTAATTCCTTGTGCTCCGAGATGTCTAATGTGTATCCAATTGTTTGGGATGTTGAAGGATAATAATCGCCTCCAATTCTAAAGCCTAAATTATTTGGTGTGCGCGTTCTACTTGTATTCTGGAATAATGAATCAGTCTTAGTTGAATAGGTATATTGAAACTGCCTAACTCCATCACCTACTTTATCTCCTGTGCGATAATTCATGCTTGTAAATAGATTTACCTGATCAGTCCTATAATTAACATTGCCATTTAGATTTTGTTGGTTGTAGTCTCCCTGCATTGCTGAAATATTTCCATTAAATCCATCTAGGGCTCCGCGTTTCATTACAATGTTGATAATGCCACCTACACCATCTGGATCGTATTTTGCAGATGGGTTTGTAATTACTTCTATCTTTTCTATCATTGATGCTGCTATGTTTTCAATTTCTCCACGTCTCCCACTCCCTGTTCTGCCGCTTCTTTTACCATCAACTAGAATTGTTACATTTGCATCTCCTGCTATTGAAACAACACCATCAATATCTACATCTACAGATGGAACCTTCCTAAGGACATCTGCTCCACTTCCGCCAGAGGAAGAAAGGTCTCGACCTACGTTGAATATTTTTTTGTCTATTGTTTGAATGAATGTACTCTCATCTCCAACAACATCAATGGCCGCCAAGTTTAAAGTGGAGATACTCATTTTGATTTCACCAATGTTTTGTCTAATAGCTCCTCCTGCTCCAGGGTAGATATTCAATGGGCCAATTTCTTTTTTTTTATATCCTATGAATTCTATTACAGCTACATATTTCCCCAGTGGAACTTCTGTAATATTAAGCCGCCCATTTTTATTGCTTAGACCTCCAGTAACTACTTCATTGTGTTCTAGATCTACTAATGATGCAGATGCATACTCAATTGGCTTCATTGATGTTGAATCTAGTATTAATCCCTCAACAATACCTATTGCAGGCATTGCAGGTCTATCTCTATGGTCTTTATGTGCATATAAATATTGGAAATTGATCAATATGATTATAGAAAGTATCGACCATTTAAATATATTTTTCATTTTTACCTCGGTATGAAAATTTTTAATAATTGATAATTATTAGACTGGTTTACTATGGATAAGTTAAAGAAAAAAACTAGTCAAATATTGATCGAATATTTTCATCTATTTTTTTTCTAGTCATAAAAATATACATTTCTTCAATTTGATTAACATAACCAATCACACATAAAACTGGAAAAAGATCAGAAGCTGTTTTTGGGTATAAAATAGCAATAATCATAAAAAAATAAAGAGATGCTGCAAATGTTTTTCCTCCAATCGTATGAAAAGCAGGAATCTCTCCAAATTTTTTCTTTGCTAGTAATATTTTAATAGAAAACAATGCAAAAAGAATCAATATTAATCCCCACCAACCATCAACTACTTCAGGAGAAAATCGGTATAGCCAAAGAGCAATAAGAGGATAAAATATAATATCAGCCATAGTATCTAATTTTGCACCTAAATGGCTGGTCTGATTCAAATAGCGTGCGATCGTTCCATCAAGTTTGTCAGTAACACCTATTATAATAAACATGGTTATAAAAATTGATCTGGCATACTCTTCATTATCTATAAAAAAGCATGGAATTATCATTAGTGGTATTAAGATTAACCTACTAATACTTAATATGTTTGGAATAGTTGTTAGTTGTTTTAAGTCTATAATCTTCTTTTCACCCACATTAGAAGATAAAAAAAATATATATTATAATTGGTAAATTTATTTAAGGCAGTTGGTAAAGAACTTTTGCATGATTTTCAAAAATTAGTTTTATTTCATTTATTTTTTCAGGATCATCTAAAAAATGTCCAATAAATGCTTTATGGTCATAATGAAATTTACCAATATGATACCATGTCCCAGTCTCCAGTTTATTTGTGTTAGTTAGTGGCGCTAGTGGTTCTGCTCCATTTTTTCCCGAGTATGGCCTTACCATTGAAATGGTGTTCACAGTACCATCATTTTCATACCATTTACTATCTGTTATGTTTCTACCATTCTTTTCAATATTGGTTCTCCCTATTAGCCATGACCATGGATAACTCATGATGCTTATAAATTCAGCAGGATGATGATAACCTGAAGAAGTATCTAAAAAACTAGCAGAGGTACTTGATGAGAAATAATATACATCAGGATTAATAATTAAAATATTATTTAATTCTTGAGCACCCTGTATACTCGAATCCCAGGCTACACTGTTTTTTGTACTCCAAGCGGGGTGTTTTGTTAGTCTTTTAATGTAATCTACTATGGTTTCATTTTCTAGTTTTGAGAGGTTCCAGTGTTCTAAATCAAAATTATAATATTTGCTACTAATCATATTTGCGATTGGTAATAGATTATCAGTGAATGGTACTGCATCAATAACAATATTAGATAATGTTGAACCATTATGTGGTGTCGACATCGTTGTGATTGATTTAATCCATCCATTATTAATTGACCCTAAGAGTTGGCTTGATTCTTTTAAACCTGAAGTGTCTTCAATCATATTATTTAGAAGATGCAATAGCATTCTAGTTGTAATTCCCCCAAAACTATATCCTAATAAGTGCACTGGGTTATTTTCATTCCAATCAGGATATAATCCAACATAATTTTTTTCTTTTGGTTTTCTAATGATATCATAATTTTCTGAGTGTCCTTTTCCATAATCTAACTGCCCGCCTTTTAACTGATAAAATGTTTCAATTGCACATTCATACGCTGACGAGATAGGACCAAGAGAAACAGAAAATACTTTATATCCTCTATCAATCAGGTGCTGTTCTATATCATTTTTACCACCCCAGTAGTTTAATTTCCCAACCTCATCTTTTCCCCATCCTAGAAAACCATGAACTAGTATAATGGGATATTCATTATTAGCAAATAATTGTGTTAGAAAAAAACAATATAAAATAAAAGATTTTAAGATATTAAAAGACATTTATTAAAAGAAGGAATCAAAGCTTTGGTTTAACAACCAACCTAAAAACAGGATGAGTGTTTGGTGCTATTAGGCAGTTTAATACTTCAAATTCTAAGTTAATTTTTCTTCTTTTTTTCATAACTATTACATCAATGACAGTATTTCCATGAGGTGGAATAGATACAAGATTTGTAGAATTATAAAAATCAAAATTACTTTGATTCCTGAGAATATAGTTTGCATCAGAATTATTTGTGATCACTATATTTATAATTTTTTCATCAATCTTATATTTTGCTGATTTTACTTTTAAACTACTACTTATTAACGGTAATAAATTTTCATTCTTACCAATTAGGGTTTTGTCATACCATATAACAGTCTGTCCATTCTTTAATGCTTTTTTTAATGAAGATTGACTTTTTTCCCTTGCAAAGACCAAAGTGACCGGTCTATGTCTACCAGATTCAATTTGATACTCCCAATCAATAATTCCATGTATATCAGACGTTCCTAGAAGTGAAAGATCATAGTCAAGCGCAATTTGGAAAGCTTTATTAGAGAAAGTAGTATCATTAACGATTTCTATCCCATGGACAAGGTTATTTTTTATCATTTCAATTTTAATTTTATTTAATAATTCACTCTCATTTGAACGATTTTTAATAATAGATGACTGGGCCCAAAATGTAAATGCATCTTGCATTTTTGCCTCAATATAATCTTCAATAGGTTCTTTAGAATTAATTAATTTATTTGCATCTTTTAGAAATATCGCATTTGCTTGACCTGTTATTAGAGAACTATTTAACTCTGAACCATTAATTATCAGGAGGCTTGATTTACCTGCAAAAGTTTTTGCTAATTCATATGGACGATTTTTATCAAAATCGTCATAATAGTTTGCACGAGATTCGTAGTTTATATTTTCAGTGATTGCAATTGCATCAAGCCCATCGTTAGTAGCTTCCTGAACGCGAATATCAGGCCAGACACTCCCGTTTGAAAATACAGTATGAGTATGAAAATCACAAATAAGGGTTTTGAATCCAGGAAGGTTGGGAAATTTTATATTTCTATTTTTTTTTATATTTTTGGCATTTAGTATAACCAAAAATAGGAAAATAAAAACTTTTTTATTCACCCTATTGTGTCTGATCCCAGTGGATATCCATAGTGTGATATTGTGCTTTTCTACCTTTAGATATTGGTACAGTTAGTACATAGGATGCAGTTTGACCTGGTTTTAGTGCTGTGTCTGCAACAACATTTGATTCATATGCAATGCGGGTACCTTTCACAAAAACTGAATCGCTCCCTGTAATGGTTGTTGTTTGATCAAATAGGTTCCCTATTACTCTAACAAAATCTGCTCTAATTTGCCCAATGTTTTTTACTCTGCCTGAAAAAATTTGTTTGTCAGGATAAAAATCAATAAATGGGTCACCTAAAAAAATTACTTTAGGACCAGGTTTTTCTAACTCACTCATACGGACAACCATTTCTTTTTTTATTACGAGGGTCCCTATTTGTGTTTTTAATGTTAATGTGGAATCAGATTCTTGCAAAAGTTCACCAGAAACAACTGTGCCATTTTGTAGTTCTACTCGATGTTGATAGTCTGGAACTTTTATCATCTCTAAAAGCTCTCTACTGACATTTGGCATGGTTTGTCCCTTTTGGTAACCCTTGACCACGCTTTTAAGAGAATCTATTTCTGTTTCTAGTGCTTTAAGATTTGATTTATATTCAAAAAAAAGATCATCAAACTTTAATTTTTGATTTTCAGATTTTTGCCGTTGTTCAGGTAAGATGTTTAATGGTGGAGTGGGGGAATTATCTTGATTTAATTCGGATAATTCAAATTCTGCATCATCATTAGAATATTGTATCTTTAAATCTAAATCTTTTTTTGAAAGTGAAAACTTTGTTTCGATTAAACCCTCTTCTTTGTGCTTACTAATAAGTAGATAGGACCCAGCTGGTATTTTTTTGAATTTAAATTCACCATTTTTCTTTGTCTTTCCCGAACTAACTTTTCCTCCACTATCATTAAGTATGGTGAGCTTAACTTTTTTTAATCCATCTCCATTTTTATTTACAACTATCCCTGTCAGAGTAAACTTTGTTTTTGCTTTACCTTGTTTACCTACAGCAAATACAATACTAAAAAAAAGAAGATATGATAAAAATCTAATCATGTTCTCGTCTAGAAAAATGTGCCTTGTAGGCCATGCGACGTACTGATTCAGCATTTTTCTTTTCTTCTCCAAGGGCATATACCATATTTATGATGTTATCATAATAAATATAATTATCTTTATTCTCGAGCATAGGTAATAGTCCTTCAACAACTGTAGGGTCGTCAAATGCTGCAAGATTGTCGATTGCTTTTTTCCTTATATCGATAGGATAATCATTACTATGTGCAATCTCAATAACTGCTTTTTTAACTTCAGGGTCATCGAATTCACCAAGCGCAGCCAACATGGTATTTAACAGGCTATAATATTGGGTTTTACCCATATTGTATGTATTGAGTAGAGCTAAAACTAGGTTCTCTTCCTTCACTCCCTTCATCGTGTTGAGTGCAAATTCTCTTACCTCAAGATTTGTATTTGGATCTCCAAGTAATTCAGCAAAAGCAATAGCAACATCATCAGGGTTTTTTTTACCTAATATTTCAACAGCTTTATTTCGTATGCCTATATTTATTTTTGGGTCCCTAGCGACAGAGGTTAGGACTGGTACAACCTGATCACTACCAATTGCCCCAAGAGTCTCGGTAAGTAATTTTTCTGTTCTGGCCATATTGCTCTTAGCAACTTCATATAAATCTAGCAGTGCAAGGATTTGATCTTTTGTTCGAACTCGATTAAGACTTTTTACAAGTGAAATATGTACTTCATTTGTTCTTTTTTCCATAGTGTGCATTGATCTTAAAAGAGCAGCGGAAGCTTTTGGATTTTCTTTAAAGAATCCTAGCATATTAATTGACTCGTTTAACAATGTATAATCTACAGCTGTAGTTGTTGCTACCATTTCTGATATAGAATGTAGTGCTCTAGGATGCTGAGTTTGTGCCAGTGTTTTTCCTGCCGCAACACGAAGTTTGACGTGTAAGTCTTCGTTTTCATAAACATTTATTAATTCATCAAGTGCTCTGACATTCCCTCCTCGATAGGCGCTTTTCAATTCTTGAACGGTATTAAGGAAATCAGGATCGTTAGGGTCACCAATCGATTTTTTTCCTAATAATCCTTTTATGGTGGAACAGCTTTGAATCACTAGAAGAGAGCAAAATACAATTATTATGTTTTTAATCATTTTCCTCCCATAGTTCAAAAAAAAGGTCTTTACCATCAAATACCGCGTAAGAAGGCCGAAAGAACCAGTCTCCTAAAATAGCTAATTTACCGTTATTAATTGTATACATTTCACCCAGATGATAATGACCTGATATCATATAGTCAAAGCCATTATCAAACTTTTTTTCTGCAAATTTTTGGAGTTCTTTTCGAATATCATTATCAAATTCAGATTCATTAGTTGATCGTTTTCCACTTTTTGAAATGTAATTCGCAATTTTGTACGCTATAGTGGGGTGTAGCCATTTGAAAAGTTGGACAAAGAGCTTTGATCGTGTTATAGTTTTCAACAATCGATATCCATGATCCCAACTTAGGATCCCATCCCCATGTGTTATGTAAAATTTCTTGCCATTAATCTCAATACTATGATCATTAAGATATACTTCATCCATTACTTCATTTTTTATATAATCTCCTACCCAATAGTCGTGGTTGCCAGCAAGAAAATATAAGCTTATTCCATCGTCTTTCAGTTCTTTGGCTTTACTATAGAAATCGGAATATGATTTAGGTATTAAGTGGGGGTACTCAAAATAAAAATCAAATAGATCGCCTACAAAAAAACATGTTCCTCTATTATCTTTTATTATATCTAATAGGCGATAAAGTTTTTCTCTTCGTTTTTTTTCAGCGCCATCATAGGATAGCCTTAAATGGATATCAGAAATAAAATAGACAGGTGTATTCATATAGGTCGAAACTTAACTGAGTATTTGGGTTGCAATAAAAATTATTTTTGAACAAAGTGATATTTTCATTTTATAGATATACTGTTAATAAATGGTAAATTACCATAATATTCATGATAACACCTTCAGAATTCTAGTTTGAGTAATAAAAGATTTTAACATAATTATAATGGTGAAATTATCTAAATTTGTTCAAGTATTATTTTTTAACAATTACATTTAATAAGAAAAATGGAATTCATAATCACCAAATGTATACATATCAATATTTTATGAAGATAAAATTATTATTAATAATTCTTTTTATTTCGGGGTTAAATGCTCAGTCCTTTGGACAAAATAAAGTTCAATATATTGATTTTGATTGGAATTATATACAAACGCCTCATTTTGATATTTATTACTATAATGACCAAATAAAACTAGCTGAATTTGCTGCAGAGGTTGCTGAGGCATCTTATGAGCAAATATCTATTCATTTAAGATGGGACTTAAAAAGACGTGTTTCAATCATGGTTTATAATTCTCATAATGAGTTTCAACAAACAAACATTGTACAAACTTATATGCGTGAAGGTGTAGGAGGTGTTACAGAATTATTTAAAAATAGAGTTGTTTTTCCATTTGAGGGAAACTACGAACAGTTTCGCCATGTCATTCACCATGAATTAGTTCATGCTATGATCAATGATATGGTTTATGGCGGTAGAATGCAAAATGTTGTGTCAAGTAGAACAAAAATTCGAGTCCCCATATGGTCTAATGAAGGTCTTGCTGAATATTTGAGCTCGGATTGGGATACAAAAGCTGATATGATAATGAGAGATATATCTGTTCATGAACGCATGCCGTCAGTAAAAGAATTGAATTACTTTATGGCCTATAAAGGCGGACAATCTCTTTGGCGTTTCATATCAGGTAAATATGGAAGGGAAAAGATTGGAGATATTTTTAGATCAATGAAGAGGACTCAAAACGATCAAAAAGGTTATGAAAGCGCGCTTGGTATGAATTATGATGATTTAACAAAGCAATGGCATAAATACCTAAAAAAAGAGTATTGGCCTGATGTTAAAGACCGCGACCCCATTGAGGACATATCCGAAAGATTAACAGATCATAAAAAATCCAATAATTTTTATAATGTAAGTCCATCTATTTCTCCAGATGGTAGTATGGTGGCAGTTTTAACAGATGAAAATGGTTATTTTGATATACACATATTGGATGCTATGACTGGTAAGAGAATAAAGAAGTTGGTAAAAGGCAATCGCACCGTTGATTTTGAAGAATTAAAATGGCTTCAGCCCGGTATATCTTGGTCGCCTAACAGTAAAAAAATCGTTTTAGCAGCAAAAGCGGGTAAGGGAGATGTATTACATATTATTGATGTAGACACTAGAAAGAGTAAAAAATATGAGATTGGCATGGATGCAGTTTTTTCAGCATCATGGAATCCTAAAAAAAATGAAATTGCATTCATTGGACAGTCTGGAATCTCTAGCGATGTTTATATATTTAATTTAGACGATGAATCCATAGGAAAAATAACAAACGATATATTTTCTGATGCTTATCCATCTTGGAATAATGAAGGAACAGAAATTGTGTTCGTTTCTGATAGAGGAGATAATGTAAAAGGGGATTATGAAAATTCTATGTTCAACCATGATTATGGCCAAACAGACATATATATAGTTAACAGCAATAGCAAAGAAATAAGAAGAGTTACAAATACTAAACACAATGAATCTCATCCTGTTTGGGCAAATACTAGTAATTCTTTATTTTATACTGCTGATTATAATGGTGTGTGGAATCTTTTTGTACACCCACTAGACGATTTTTCTAAATCTGAAGCACACCTATTGCAGCCATATCCAATCACAAATGTCCTAACCGGTCTTCAGCAACCAACAATAAGCAAAGATGATAAAACTTTAATTTTTGCTGGTTATTCAGGAATAGGTTGGGATTTATATAGTTTGGCTAATCCTCTAAAATTAAAAAAGAAATCAGTAGAGCCCACTCAATTCATTCTCAACAAGGAAGAGGAGTCTGTAAATAATATAATTACAGATCTAAGGAAACATAAGTCAATCGTAAAAGATGATAGAATTGAAGAGGGAAACTATTCTAACTGGATTTTTGCTGGTGGATATCAGCATTATAATTCAGTAATTGATGATGCTGATACCGCAGAGGAACTTATTTCTTTAGACTCTGCTAAAGTGGATGGTCAGTACATTCCAAAAACATATAAAACAAGATTCACTCTAGATTTAGTTAGTGGTAATCTCCAGATAAGCAATGTATTTGGCACAAGCGGAATGACATACTTTGCTTTCAGTGATATATTGGGTGATCACCAGATAGCTTTTGGGACTGAAATGGTGTTAACTCTTGAAAACAGTGATTACTTCTTCCAATATGGCTATTTAAAAAATAAGATGGATTATTATTTTACTGCATTTCAAAATGCAAACTTTTTTTCGGTTGATTATTGGTCAATTGGTCGCTTAAGGCACTACGGATTACAAGGTACAGTATCGCAACCATTTAGTCGTTTTCAAAGGCTTGATTATGGTTTTTCATGGCATAATATAAATTATTCTATATTAGAGCAGGGTCTAAATAATTTTGGTCAAGCTGAATACTCACAAACATATTCGTCAACGTATTCCACCATTCTACCAAGACTAAGTTGGGTATATGATAATTCAGTTTTTGGTTTTACTGGTCCAGTAGATGGGTTCAGACAAAATACAACAATTACTGCTAGTCCTGGTTATGGTTCTAATAATTTAGAATTTCAAACAGTAAAATCTGATATAAGAAAATACTGGAGAATTGGGAAAAATTATACATTTGCTGTTCGTGCATTTTTAGGTAAGAGTCTTGGAAATGATAAACAAAATTTCTTCCTTGGGGGGGTACCTTACCTCTTAGGAGGAGGTGGTGAAACAAATGGGGTAAAAGATAATAGTAATTTTAGGGAAGTAATATTAGATACTTCAAACGCAACGCTTATTCATGATGTCTATTTTACAGAATATGCTTGGCCTCTAAGAGGTGCGCGTTTTGGAGAAAGGTTTGGTAATAATGCTTCTTTATTTAATTTAGAAATCAGGTTTCCATTTATAAATTATCTTGCTCTGGGTTTTCCTTTAAAAATGATTTTTGGCAATATTCGGGGCCATGCCTTTATGGATATTGGTGCTACCTGGAATAGTCCTAAAGAGTTTAATACAAGAACTTGGCCAGATAGGTATGGATCAAATGATCTAGGGAATTATTCTCCATGGGTTACAACAGCTGGACTTGGGACAAAGATAAATCTAGGATATTTTTTATTAAAAATAGAAATGGCCTGGGATAAAAATCCAAATGGATACTCCAAACCTCAATGGTATTTTTCTTTGGGTCCTGACTGGTAAGTATCCTTTCTGTAACTTATTTATATAACAATATATCATAATTATGGCAGTAAAAAATAATAAAATAGCATATTTATGTAATGCCTGTGGAGATGATTTTGCAAAATGGAATGGTCAGTGTCCTTCATGCAAAGAATGGGGCTCTCTATCAGAGTTTAAAAAGTATAAAAGTAAAAAAATAAAACTGAATAAAAGAGAATCAAGCTCTTTAAATGAAATTCTAAATGCGGATCCTGGGGTACGATCGAGTACTGGTTTAAATGAGGTCGATAGAGTGCTTGGAGGGGGACTACTGCCCGGATCATTGATTCTTTTAGGGGGTAACCCCGGTGTTGGAAAGTCAACATTAGCTTTACATATTTGTTCTGGATTACAAAAGAAATCTCTTTACATATCTGCAGAAGAGAGCGAGCAACAAGTCGCTCTAAGGGCAAAAAGGTTAAACATATCACCAGAAAATTTATTTCTTTCTGGGGAGAATGATTTAGAGGGAATATTTTTCCATTTAGAACGCGTTGATCCTGAAATTTTGATTATTGATTCTATTCAGACTATTATGAATTCAGAGCTTGATTCATTGCCTGGATCACCAAGTCAGATTCGTGATTGTGGACAAAAATTATTAGAACAAGCCAAACTAAAAAATGTATCGATATTAATAGTTGGGCATGTCACTAAGGAAGGTACAATTGCTGGACCTAAGATGCTCGAACATATGGTAGATACGGTCCTTTATATGGAGGGAGATGATAGATATAATCATCGTATGTTGAGATCAGAGAAGAATAGATTTGGTGCAACTCATGAAGTGGGAATATTTCAAATGAGTGAGAAAGGTCTTGAAGAAATCAAAAACCCTTCTGAAATGTTTTTAGCAGAACGTAGCACAGATATTGCTGGTACAACTATATACCCTTCGCTTGAAGGAACTCGTCCGATTCTTGTAGAGGTGCAGGCTTTAGTTACTAATGCTAATTATGGTACACCTCAGCGCAATTCAAATGGTTTTGATTATAAAAGATTGAATATGTTAATTGCTGTATTAGAAAAAAGAATGGGTCTTCCTATGGGCAATAAAGATGTTTTTATTAATTTGGTAGGCGGACTTAAAATCGATGATCCAGCTCTAGACTTAGCAATTATTTCTTCAATCGCTTCAAGTATAATGGATAAAACTGTAGATAAGAGTATTGTATTATGTGGGGAAGTTGGCTTAGCAGGAGAAGTACGTTCAATAAATCGTATTAGACATCGATTAAGTGAAGCAAAGTCCCTAGGGTTTCAAGTTGCACTAGTTCCATCTTCAAGTATCAATAAAAATATAGATAAATTAAGTTTAGGTATGAAATTGAAACCAGTTGACCATGTCAAGGATGCATTTAAATTATTATTTTAGTCTTTTTTGAAATTTACAATAAATAAGATTAACCCAAATTCCAGAGCCCGACTAGGGATTTTAGAAACTAATCATGGCGACATAGAAACCCCAGTATTCATGCCTGTAGGTACAGCAGGCTCTGTGAAAACAATGAGCCCTGATGAACTTGAAAAAATTGATTTTAAAATAATTCTTGGGAATACATATCATTTATATTTGAGGCCTGGTACTAAAATTATTAAAGAAGCTAGAGGTTTACATAAATTTATATCTTGGCAAAGACCAATTTTAACAGACAGTGGTGGTTTTCAGGTTTTTTCTCTTTCTAAATTAAATAAAATATCAGATGATGGAGTTGAATTCAAATCACATTTAGATGGTAGCAGACATATGTTCACTCCAGAAAAATCTATGGAAATTCAGAGAGCGTTAGGATCTGATATAATAATGGCATTTGATGATTGTCCACCAGGAAATTCAGATTATGAGACTCTGAAAAATTCTGTTAAAAGGACAACAAACTGGATGTTGCGTTGCTCATCATGGCTAAGACAGAATCCAGAGTATTATGACCATGAACAAATAATATTTCCTATAGTCCAGGGTGGTGTTGATAAAAACCTTAGAAAAATGAGTATTGAACAATTAGTTGGTGAATCATCATGTGGAATGGCTATTGGTGGACTTGCAGTTGGTGAGGAAAAGAATGCGATGTTAGATACTATAGAATTATGTGATACATTGCTTCCAGAAGACCAGCCTCGCTATTTGATGGGTGTAGGTAGGCCATCTGACCTAATTGAATCTATAAAAAGAGGTGTTGATATGTTTGACTGCGTTATGCCAACTCGGAATGGAAGAAATGGTCATATTTTTACATCAAATGGGGTTATCAATATTAAAAATGAAAAATTTAAAAATGACCATAATCCAATTGATATTCTTAGTTCTCATCCTTGGGGTCATTCTTTTTCGCGTGCCTATATTAGGCATTTATTTAGTATAAAAGAGATTCTTGGTTTAAGAATCGCCTCAACACTTAATCTGGTTTTCTATAATGATTTAATTACTGAAATAAGAAAGAATATTGAAAATAATACATTTGAAGATTGGGCGAAATTAACGCTAAATAAAATGTATCAGAATAAAGGGATGTAATGTCTCAAATTATTTCTAGAGTAATAGATGCTTACGTATTTAGAAAAACGAATGATGGTATCAATTTTCTACTATTAAAACGCGCAGAGACTAAAATCTATGAACACCTCTGGCAAGGAGTTGCGGGTAAGATAGAACCAGGTGAAACTGCTACAGAGGCCGCGGTTCGTGAATTAAAAGAAGAGACAGGCTTAGAACCTTTTAGAATGTTTGTAGCAGATCATGTTAGTAGGTTTTACGAGACTCATGGAGATAGAATTAATCTAGTTCCTGTTTTTGGGATTGAGGTTCGCGAGGAAAAAGTTATACTTTCAAAAGAGCATTGTGATTTTAAGTGGGTTGAATATGATAAAGCATTTAAAACTCTTGTTTGGAATGGCCAAAAAGAAGGAATTTCAGCAGTCTACAGTATGCTATTTTCAAAAGATGACCGTATAAAATGGTCAAAGGTTTTATTATAATATTGAATTGGAGATATTAATGTTATCAGAAGGCAATAAAGCACCAGATTTTCAGTTGTATGACCAAAATAGTAATCCAGTAACCTTAGGTGATTTTAAAGGAAAAAAAGTACTAGTTTGGTTTTTTCCTAAAGCTAGTACTCCAGGTTGAACAATTGAAGGTCAAGTACTCCGGGATGAGTACAAAAATTTTCAAGAGAAAAATACAGAAATAATTGGAATAAGTGGAGACTCAAGCAAAGCTCAAAAAAACTTTTGTGATAAACAGAATTTCCCCTTTTTATTGCTCTCCGATCCAGAAAAAATAACTATAAAAGCTTACGGCGCATTTGGTCCAAAAAAATTCATGGGTAAAGAGTACGAGGGTATCTATCGTGTCTCTTATTTGATTGATGAAGATGGCGTAATTGAGAAGGTTTATAAGAAGGTTAAACCAAAAGAACATGCTGCACAAGTTCTATCAAACATAGTTTAAAAAGATATATTCAAGCTATTACCGATAAAAGATTTCTCATTAATTGAAGCATCCAGATATCCTAACATTACAGAATGTCCTTTGATTTTTATAGAGTCAGAACCAAGGCTATATTCCGTTAAGTGTATAGGTTTTTTACCGATTGATAGTGCGGCAGAGTTTTCTATACATATAGCAATATCATTTTCATTGAACATATCTATCTTTTTTAAATCTAATCTAATGTTATAGTCATTCCCTGATAATCCAATAGTTAAATCTGGTTCTATACTATCATAGACGCATCCGCAGTATATTGGAAGTATGGCTTTAAACACCACCCAGTATGTTGTACCGTATAAAACATCACAGTGAATGTGAGTTCGGCTTTTTATTCCAATCGCTTTTTGTATTCCACTAGCATTTATTAATAGATTGTAGTGAGACAACCTGATACCATGGCTCTTCTCAAAAGACAGTACTGCTTCATCATAAAGTAAAGGTTTGTATTTTGGCTCAAAACTTTTTGAATATTTTTTTATTTTATTAAATAGATTTGTGGTAGAAGTGATTAGGTCTTTGGCATCAGATTTTTTCTTAATTTCGTCAAAATTTATTTTTGCAGGTAAAACTACAGAGGCACCTATATTCCATATCCCATATAACAGAATCTCTGATTGAGGATATTTAAGATTTGGCATAATTATTCTATCTTTTGGTTTTAAACCTAAGCTTTCTAACCAATTACTTGTTTGTTGGACATAGCAAAAAAATCTTCGATTGGTAATATTTTTTTCCTGTATAATAAGCTGATCGGAAAATTTAATAGTTTGTCCTTCAACAAGGGATCTCATTGAAGGATATGGTGTCATATATTCGATAGGTTCAACATTTCCTATACACTGCGCATTATATATCTTTTTTTCTAGCTTTGTATTCACGGGTAAAAATATAGATATTGTTATAGAATAGATAGCAGACGTTATATAACAATCTATTCAAAGGGTAATTTATTATTTGGGTTTTATTTTTCGAATAATTTCAAAATTATCATTTGGTCTTGTATACCAATTACCAGCGAGTCTACCAATTGGTTCAAGTTTATCTAGTCGAATATGACCATTTTCATAAATAGAATCGTCAATATGAAAGAGTACTACCGTTCCAATTACAATAAAACCACTTCCCGGATTTTTATCACCTATCTCAACGATTTGGTTTAGTTCGCATTCAAAACTTACTTTGGATTCTTTCAATCTTGGAGGCAAAACCTTTTTGGATGTTTGAGCATTTAGTCCAGATATATCAAATTCATCTACATTTGGATCAAAATCAGTAGCGCACATCACCATTTGTTCTACGATACTTTCAGAAACAATATTTACTACAAATTGTTTATTATCTCTTATATTGACTAGTGTGTCTTTTTCTTTACCATCCCATCCACGTCTAGCTGGAGCAAACATAATAGTTGGAGGCTTTGAGCATACTCCATTAAAGTAAGAAAATGGTGCAATATTATTTTTCCCATCTTTTGATATAGTTGATACAAACGCGATTGGACGAGGAACTATAGACCCGATCATCAATTTATGTACATCAGTAAAGGACAAATCGCCAGGGTCAAATTTCATTTAATAAACCATGAGAATGGATAATTTTCATCAGAGATCTGTATCGCTGACTTTGTAAGATTCAATTTTTCAAATGTATCAATCATAACCGCAAATTCATTTGTTTCTTTTTTGCCTATGGATTCTTCTATTTTACCAGGCTGTGGCCCATGTGGAAGCCCCATCGGGTGGTAGGTTAAAGATTCCTTTTTAATTCCTTTTCGACTCATAAACTCGCCATCAACATAATAAATTACTTCATCTGAATCAACATTGCTGTGGGCGTATGGAGCAGGTATTGAATC
>CERX01093656.1_pt1 | contig 18589 bp, 10 predicted proteins | sample 350251 | NCBI WGS metagenome assembly CERX01 (sample SAMEA2621044, study PRJEB7988) | marine metagenome | biome: marine biome (ENVO:00000447); feature: deep chlorophyll maximum layer (ENVO:xxxxxxxx); material: "saline water (ENVO:00002010), including plankton (ENVO:xxxxxxxx)" | depth 50 m
ACCAGTTTGGCGATGGCGTCTTCAATGGTGCTTTCGCCGCTCTCGTCTTTCTCCAGGATGTTCTTCAGCGAGTCGATCAGAAACCAGACGTTACCCATGCGCTTGGCGGCAATCTCGTCGCTGGAGCAGTTCTGGCGAATCCAGTTCTCGTAATCCAGGTCCAGCACCATCTGCCGCAGGCCGCCAATCGGGTCGTCGCCGTAGCAATGCTTGCGGGCGCTGTCGAGCCAAGTGATAAAGCGCTGCAGGCGCTCGCTGTAGCGGGTGTCCAGGCGCTCGGCCAGGCCGGTTTCGCCGCAGGCCTGGTGCATGCTGATCTGCCGTTCGTTGGCGTAGGTGCCCAGTTTTTCCAGGGTAGCTGGGCCGATCTCGCGGCGCGGTACGTTGATCACCCGCAGCAGGGCGTTGTCGTCATCCGGGTTGACCAGCAGACGCAGGTAGGACATCAGGTCCTTGACCTCCTGCCGGCTGAAAAAGCTGGTGCCGCCGGACAGGTGATAAGGGATTTGGTGATGCTGCAGTTTCAGTTCGATCAACCGCGCCTGGTGGTTGCCGCGGTAGAGGATGGCAAACTCGCGCCAGGCGCGTTTGTGCTGGTGGTGCTGATTCTGTATCTCGACCGCCACGCGCTCGGCTTCGGCCTCTTCATTGCGGCAGCGAATCACGCGCAGCGGCTCGCCGTAACCCAGCTCACTCCACAGCTGTTTTTCGAACACGTGGGGGTTGTTGGCGATCAGGGTGTTGGCCGCGCGCAGGATGCGGCTGGTGGAGCGGTAGTTCTGCTCCAGCATCACCACCTTCAGGTGCGGAAAGTCTTCCTTGAGCAGCGCCAGGTTTTCCGGGCGCGCGCCGCGCCAGGCGTAGATCGACTGGTCATCGTCGCCCACCACGGTAAAGCGTGCCTGGCTGCCGACCAGCATTTTGACCAGCAGGTACTGGCTGGCGTTGGTGTCCTGGTATTCGTCCACCAGCATGTAGCGAATGCGAAACTGCCATTTCTCCAGCACATCGGGGTTATCGCGAAACAGCACCACCGGGATCAGGATCAGGTCGTCAAAGTCCACCGCGTTGTAGGCCTTGAGCGTGCGCTGGTAGTGCATGTAGACGCTGGCGGCGGTCTGTTCCTGCGGGGTTTTGGCCTGGGCCAGGGCTTCGTCCGGTAGGATCAGGTCGTTCTTCCAGTTGGAGATTTGCGCCTGGATGCCCTCGATGCCGTCTTCGGCGCCGTAGTCCTTGTGCATCAGATCGGTGATCAGCGCGGTGGCGTCCTGCTGGTCAAAGATCGAGAAGCCGGGCTTGTAGCCCAGGCGCTGATGCTCCTTGCGGATGATGTTCAGCCCCAGGTTGTGGAAGGTCGAGACGGTCAGGCCGCGGGCGTCGGGCCCGCGCAGCAGTTGGCCGACCCGCTCTTTCATCTCGCGTGCGGCCTTGTTGGTGAAGGTCACGGCAATGATGTGCTGGGCGCGGATGCCGCATTCCTTCACCAGATAGGCGATCTTGCGGGTGATTACGCTGGTTTTGCCGCTGCCGGCCCCGGCCAGCACCAGCAGCGGTCCGCTGATGTACTCGACGGCTTCCTGTTGGCGGGGGTTGAGGCGTGACACGGCGGCAATTCTCCTGGGGCAAGGGCGGCAAATGGTAGCAGCTTCGTTGCTGCCCTGCGTGCTGGCCAATTGCGACACTTGGTTATTGCCGCGATATTCGCTATAACTTGCTTCACAAAAGTGCTGTAGATGCTTAAATTTTAAAGATTCTTTATTGGCAGGGTGCTTCACAGTCTGCCAGTCGTATCCTCGGCTTGACGTCGACCGGGCCAAAGAACCCCGGCAAATCAAGCAGATAGCTGCATAGTGGCTGTGCGGATAGGACTGTGAAGCTTGTTCCGCCCCAGGGGAGATCGCCGTTTGAGCGATGACAGACCAACACAGCGAGTAGTTTTGCTGGATACCGATCACGGCGCCTATGTGCAGCTGTGTCGTCGGTTGGCCGTGGTTGGTCGCTTGCCATTCAGCCTGGAGCGCGCCGAAGACTGGCACCAACTGCAAACCCTGATCAATGACGGCGAGGTGCAGGCTGTGCTGGCGCGCTCAGACAGCCTGTCGCTGCTGCACGACTGCGGTGTGCCGGTTATCCACCTTGCCAGCGAGCCCGACTTTTCTTCCCTTGGCAGCGGCCTCAATGACACCCTCTGGGATCAATCATCGGCCAGCGAGATCATTCGCTGCTGCCAGTACGCCATGGAGCGCCATCGCTTGCGTGGCGCACTGGACCGCGCGGCCAGCTATGACCCGCTGACCGGGACCTGCAACCGCCAGATGCTGCAGGATCGGCTCAAGCAGGGTATGCGCCGGGCACTGCGCAGCAACCAGCCGCTGGCGGTGCTCTGCGTTGATATCGACAACTTCCGCCACGTTAACGATAGCCTTGGGCACAGCGCCGGTGACGCCATCATCTGTGAGGTGGTGGACCGTCTGCGTGGCGTGCTGCGCAATACCGACACCATCGGCCGCATGGGCAGCGACGAGTTTGCCCTGGTGATCGAGGATTACTCGTCCTCCAGCAACCTGCTGCAGATTGCGCAAAAGATTATCAGCGAGCTGGCCGAGCCCTTTACCGTCAACAACGAAGGCTTGCTGCTGGGTTGCAGCGTGGGCATCGCTACCTATCCCGAAGGTGGGCAGACGGTGGACAGCCTGTTGCTGCATGCCAACCTGGCAATGTTGCAGGCCAAAGGGCAGCGCGGCTGCAGCTTTCACTTCTACGACGAGCGCATCAACCTGCAGGCGCACAGCCTGATCGAGTTTGAGGCGTCGTTGCGTCAGGCCCTGCGCCGCAGCGAGTTTGAGCTGCACTATCAGCCGCGGGTGGACTTGGGTAGCGGGCAGATTGTCGGCCTGGAAGGGCTGATCCGCTGGCGACACCCCGAGCGCGGCCTGCTGGGGCCGGGCGAGTTTATTCCGCTGGCCGAGGAAACCGGTCTGATCGTCCCGATGGGCTACTGGGTGATTGCCCGCGCCTGTCATGACCTGGCGCGCATGCAAAAGCGCGGCATGGCGCCGGTGCACGTGGCGGTCAATATGTCGTTCCGGCAGTTTCAGGACAGCCGGCTGCTATCGACAGTGAAGCGCCTGGTTGAGCGCACGGGCATTGACCCGCACTGGCTGGAGTTTGAGCTGACCGAAACCGCGGTGATGCAGCAGCCCGAGCAGGTGTTGATGACCATGGACGGTATGACCGGCCTGGGGCTGCGGTTTTCACTGGATGACTTCGGCACCGGTTTCTCTTCCTTCGTGCATCTACATAGCCTGCCGATCAACCTGCTGAAGATTGACCGTGGCTTCGTCAAGGCAATCGCCCAGCGCCCGGCGGATCGCCAGCTGGTCGGCGCGATGATCGAGATGGGGCACAGCCTGGGGCTGGAGGTGGTGGCCGAGGGCGTGGAGCAGCGCGAGCAGCTGGATATCCTGCGCAGCCTGGGCTGCGATCAGGTGCAAGGCTTCTTTATCAGCCCGGCGCTGCCGTTCGATGAGCTGTGCTACTTCATGGATGCCTACCAGGTTGGGCGTGACGAGCCTCGGTTGTCCAGCGGCGTGGTGTCGCTGCTGTCCTGATATGTCAGGCGGCGACTTGCGCCGCCCAATCTCCTCTTCCTTCACATGGTGTGTCTGCGCCAGCTCAGGCGTTGGCGGCCTGCTGCACGCCGTAGGTACGGTGGTACATCTCAACCAGGTGCTCGCCGCTGGTGCAGGACGCGTAGCGAGGTTGCTCCCCTGCCGGCACGGTGCCTGGCAGTGCTTCGATACGGGCCAGAAAGTGCGGCTCGAAGAAGAACGGAATCGAGTAACGCGGCTGGCCGCCAGAGTGCACATTGCGCACCCGGTGCAGGGTGGAGAGGTACAGGTCGTTGGTCCAACGCGGGATCATGTCGCCCAGGTTGACCACAAAGGTGCCTTCAATCGGCGTGGCCGGCGCCCAGTTGCCGTCCGGTAGACGGACTTCCAATCCACCGTGCTGATCCTGCGCCAGAATGGTCACTGCGCCCCAGTCGGTATGAGCCCCGGCGCCGAAGGTACGCTCATCGGCGTTGGCCGGATGCATGGGGTAGCGAATCATCCGCAGTGACACCATCGGGTCGATGCAATCGGCGTCAAAGTGATGCTCATCCAACCCCAGCGACAGGGCAATCAGCTGCATCAGCCGGCACGACAGGCGCAGCATCTCGGCGCTGTATTGCGCGCATTGGGCTTTGGCGTGCGGTACCTCAGACGGCCACTGACTGGGGCCGTAACCGTGATAGCCAGCCAGGGCGTAGGGGTGCTCGGCCGGGTACTCCATGCCGCACTGAAAGCTCTCTTTCACATCCGGATGGGCATTGGCGTCCAGGGTTTGCGCGCCGGTGGTCTCGTAGCCGCGCATATCCGCGCTGTTGAGCACCGACAGCGCCTGTTTGGAGCTCTCAGGCACCGCCATCAGCTCGGCGGCCAGCGCAAACTGGCGCGCGACCTGCTCGGCGGCAACACCGTGGTTGCGGATGTAGAAAAAGCCAGTGTGCATGGCGGCCTGGCGAATGGCGGCGGCAACCTCGGCGCTGCGGGCGGCGCCCGGCGTCAGGGCGGCGGTCAGGTCGATCACGGGAATGGACATGGGGTGGCGCTCCGTTGATGGGGTGGATGCCGCCAATCTAGTCGCGCTAAAGTGATTGCGATAGCGCATAATTTTTCAATGCCCGTTCTAAAAAACGCAACATACCCTATGCACATTCATTCTCGCGCCGTTGTTTATTTCGACATGATTCGCCGCTGCGGCTCGATCCGCGCTGCCGCGCGGCAGCTGCATGTCACCGCCTCGGCGGTTAACCGCCAGTTGCTGCTGCTGGAGGACGAGTTTGGGGCGCCGCTGTTTGAGCGCCTGCGCAGCGGCCTGCAGCTGACGGCCGCGGGCGAGGCCTTTGCACGCCATGTCATCCATGTGTTGCAGGATGCCAAGCGCCTGGAGAACGAGCTGGATGCCCTGCGCGGGTTGCGGCGAGGCCGAGTGGTGATGCAGTTGGTGGCGGCCGGGGTGATCTCCTCGATGCTGCCACCGCTGTTGCAGCGCATGCGTGAGCGCTATCCGCAGATTGCCCTGCAGGTGGATGTCAGCTCGGTAGCGCAGGCCAGTGATGCCTTGCTGCAGGGTGAGGCTGATGTGCTGTTGGGCTTTGTGCCGCGTCACCCGGAGCTGACTCAGTGTGCCACGGCGCGCTTTGACTTTGGGGCGGTAATGGCGCCAACGCATCCGCTGGCCACGCGCCGCAGTCTGAACTTTGCCGACTGTGCGGCCTATCCGCTGATTCTGCCTACGCCCCAGGTCACCGGCACCTGGAATGCGGTCGCGCCCTTGCTGGCCGCGCTGGAGCAACCGCCGCAGGTGGCGCTGGAGGCCGGCTCGATTGAGCTGATGAAGGAAATGGCCGCCGCCGGGGTGGGTATCTCGGTGCAAAATCGGCTGGGCATCGAGCGTGATCTGGCCAGCGGGCGACTGGTGCTGATTCCGCTGACGAGCCCCGGTGGGCTGTACGCAGACCTCAGTATCTACGTGCGCGCCGGGCGCGCTCTGCCGCCGGCGGTGGATGCGCTGGTGCGCATGGCAACGGAGGAGCTGGTGCGGCTGGCTGATCAGGCTACTTGAGGGTCAGGCCGCTCCCTGCGGCTGACGATCCAACTGCCGGTACTGCAGCGCCTCGGCCAGGTGCGCGCGCTCTATGCGCGATACGCCTGCCAGGTCAGCCAGGGTGCGCGCCACCTTGAGCACCCGGTGGCTGGCGCGTCGCGATAGCCCCAGACGCTCGACCGCCTGTTCCAGCCAAGCACCGTCTGCCTCTGTCAGTGCGCATTGCTGTTGCAGGCCAGCCAGGTCCAGGTGGGCGTTCAGGCATTGCTGGCGCTGTTGTTGACGTAGCCTGGCGGCGGCTACCTTGGCCGCGGCGGTGGCGGTGTCTGGTTCACCCCGTTCGGCCTGCCCGGTCAGCTTGAACGGCTCGTTGCGCATCGCCAGATGCAGGTCAATGCGATCGAGCAAGGGGCCGGACAGCTTGCTGCGATAGCGCTGAACTTGCTCCGGGGTACAGCGGCAGCGCGCCGACGGATCACCTTGATAGCCGCAACAGCACGGGCATCATTTCGGGTATGGACATACCGGTTAACCCGCTGCCTACTTGGGGTTGGCATGCTACGGTATTGTCCATAGGTGAATCCATTGATCATGGACATGAGGACTGGATATGTCCATGCCCTGAATTGGAAAAAGTGTACCTGACTTGACCAAGCGTTTGCATTCGACTTGACCAGCCATTTGCATCGGATGTGCCCCGCGCACGGGTACGTCTTGACCGGCAGGAGTCGGCCAAAAGGCAGAACGCTTTGCCGGTAGGCTACTCAGTCAACTTGCACCAAATAGCGGGATTTGCCGAGTTCTGCGCGCAATTTTGCACCGATTTTTATGGCATGCCACACCATTATCCGCCTATGCATGTGCTCTTGACACTATGCCTAGCTAGCAACCTGATTACGTCCGTTCTCTTTCGCGCGATAAAGGGCCTCATCTGCTACTATCAATAGCTCCTCAGCGCTGACTTTCGACTGAGGGTTGAACTCGGCCAAGCCGATTGACACGGTCACCCAGTCGCTTGCGTCTGACCCCGCATGAGGAATCTTGAGGTCCTTAATTGCTACGCGAACCTTTTCTGCGAACTGGATAGCCCCGTCGATACTCGTTTGCGGAAGCAAGCAAGCGAACTCCTCGCCACCAAACCGGGCGGCTAAATCCAGTGGGCGACTTGATAAGACGCTGAGCGTCTCTGCTATTGCTTTTAAACAGCCGTCGCCCTCTAAATGCCCATACTCATCGTTGAAACGTTTAAAGAAGTCCACGTCCAGCAAGGCAACTGACATAGCTATTTGGTCACGGCAGGCTTGAGCTAGCGACCTAGCTAATGCTTCGTCGAAAGCTCGGCGATTGGGGATGCCTGTAAGCCCGTCCAGCCTTGCTAAGCTTTCAAGGTGATCCGCCTGCTGCTTGAGAGTGATGTGAGTCCGTATTCTTGTCAGAGCAATGGTTGCGTTAAACGGTTTAGCAATATAGTCCACCGCCCCAACCGAGAAACCAACTTCTTCATCTTCGTCCTTGCTTTTAGCTGTAATAAAGATCACCGGGATACTGGCGACTGATTCTGTAGTCTTGAGCCGTTTGCATACTTCGTAGCCATCGATGTCATTGAGCACGACATCTAGGAGAATGATGTCCGGTACTACCTGAGTAGCCACGTCCACCACCCTTGCACCTTTTGTCTCTACAAATACATCGTAAAGTGGGGAAAGCAGCTCATTGAGGATCATGACGTTAACGGGCTGGTCATCGACTACCAATACCCGTGGCCTGCGCCCATCCAGCCCTTTGACTGATTCCATTTGACCTCTCATTAGCCCGTTATCAATGTACCAGGATCTCTAAATCTCCTGGCTCCCCCAACCACTACGTGCTTGGTTCAGGCGCTCAAAATTGGTCGAAGTTCCTCAAATGGGCAGGGCCTCGCGTAGAGATACCCTTGCATCACGTCACACCCCAAGTCTTGTAAGCGAGCAGCCTGTTGCTCAACTTCTACCCCTTCAGCAACTAACTCAAGGTTGAGGGCTTGCCCAAGACGCACGATGGCCCGAACAATCGACGCGGCGCTAGCGTCAACCAGCATGTCGCGAACAAAGCTTTGGTCGATCTTGAGTACGTCGATTGGTAGACGCCTCAGATAGCCTAAGCTGGAGTAACCGGTACCAAAGTCGTCAATGGCCACTCTAACCCCTGTTGCGCGTAATTCAGCCAGTATTTGTTGTGCTAATTCAAAGTCGTCCGCCACCGCGCCTTCGGTGATTTCGAGCTCTAACATCTCAGCCGGCAACCCTGACTCACTTAAAGCGCTCTGAACCATCTGAAGGAAGTTTCCTTCACGAAACTGAAGTGCGGAAATATTTACGCTGACAGGCGTGCTTACGCCCTCATTCATTAGCCGCACCGCGTCTGTGCACGCCTGACTCAGAACGTACTGGCCAAGGGGGACTATCAGCCCCGTATCCTCAGCGATCGGAATGAATTCTGCTGGGGATACGACTGTGCCGTCGGCTTGGCGCCAACGAACTAAGGCTTCCATTCGACAGAACTGTCGTTTCTTAATGTCATACATCGGCTGGTAGAAAACTTGGAAAACTCCCTGCTCCAGAGCTTCTCGCATGTGCCGCTCGAGCAGCAATCTGGCTCGGGTGGTTGTTTCCAGAGCTTCAGAGTAGAAGCGATAGCGACTGCGCCCTTGCTTCTTAGCTTGGTACATGGCGGCTTCAGCGTGGCTTAACAGCTGGGAGTAGGTCGTGCCGTCATCCGGGTAGACACTTACGCCAGCGCAAGCAGAAAGGTCAAAGCGAATACCGTCGATAAGAAAGGGAAGTGCAACCTTTTCAAGCAGCTCTTCAACATACCAGCGAATTTCGCCCACTCGCGCGGCCCCCACGATTAAAATCGCGAAGACATCTGCGAATGGTCTACCGATGGAGTCAATGTGATTGCAATCCAGTGTCTCCAAACGTCGAGCTACCGCATGAAGGACCTTATCGCCCAGCTCATGTCCCGAATGATTGTTAATACTTTGGAAGTCGTCGAGATTGAGTAAAACCAGTGATACTTGGGTATTTTTACGCACAGCTTGGTGCACAGCTTGCTGAATTCGGTCGTTGAGAAGTACTCGGTTCGGTAGCCCGGTTATCGCATCAAAATAAGCTAAGCGTTTAGCTTGGGTTCGCAGTTCAAGATGAGCTCGTACTCTAGCTCGAACGATCCTCGGGTCAACCGGCTTGTGCACAAAATCGATTCCACCGCTCTCCATGGCGCGCAGGTGCACCATTGGCTGCGAGTGCGCCGTAACGAAAATGATTGCTGCGTCACACAGCTTCGGGTCGTCCTTCATTTTTCGGCAGATTGCCAAACCATCCAGTACCGGCATCTGGATGTCGAGTAGTACGACGTCAGGCCTAAACCGCCTAGCCAGCTCAAGGGCTTGGTCGCTTGAGTGGGCGACCAACGTTTGGCCAAGCCTCGTTACAGCCTCGCGCAGGACCTCCGCATCGCTCGGCTGATCATCCACAACCAAAATGACGTTGTGCTCTCTTAGGGCTCTGTCTGGCATGCCATTGCCTCGCAAAAACTTCTGTGTTTGATCATGTGAAAGCTATAGTTACACCGATATCTGGTGTGATATCAGTTTGAATGTAGCCTTTCAGCAGGGGCGAACACAATGATACCTTTTGACACAATCTATGGCTTTCGTTCAACAACTAAGTGATCGCTCAACAATGAGACAATCCGCTAACGCAGCAGCTCAGCGCATTCCCTTTCGAGTCAAGACTAGCGCATGGGTGGCGTTGGTAGCGGGGCTCTGTTGTTCATTCGCAGCCTATTGGCTGGTTATAGAGGCAAACAAGAGTCAAATCCGTCGGGAGCTTGCGCTCGAATCCAGCGCACTTGCCGAAGCAATCAGTATGCGCTTTGAGCGCTATCAGTATGGCCTGCGTGGTGCTCGTGCAGCGATTCTCGGAGCAGGAATTGATGATATCTCGCGGCAACAATTTCATAGCTATAGTCTGACTCGCGACTTGGAGCACGAGTTTCCGGGTGCCCGCGGTTTCGGTTTCATTCGTCGAGTGCCTGTAGCCGATGAGGCTAAGTTTTTAAACCGAGCACGGGCAGATAGCTGGGAGAGCTTTTCAATACGGCAACTGACGGCGCATGACAGTGAGCGATTCGTCATTCAGTACATTGAGCCGGTCCAGTGGAACATGCAGGCCGTGGGGCTCGACATCGCATCCGAGACCAATCGCCGTACCGCAGCTTGGTCTGCCATCAAAGCGGGTGAGGCGCGGCTAACCGGCCCTATTACTTTGGTACAGGCCACCGGCAAGCCGCTTCAGTCGTTTTTGATTTTGCTGCCAGTTTATCGTGGCTGGGCAACACCAACGACCACGCAAGAAAGAGAGTCAGAAGCTATCGGCTGGAGCTATGCCCCCCTAATTACCGATGAAGTGTTAGAAGGCTTGACTGACTCGACAGCGGCCGAGTTCAGAATCACTGATGTAACCGACTCCGATGAGGGCGCTGAAGCACCCTTCTATGCAAGCCCGACCGATGAAGGTCTAACTCCCACCGAATATCACACTGGTGTGACGTGGGACGTATTCGGTCGAACCTGGCACATGGACTATCAGGCAAACAACTTATTTATTGAACGACTTCAACAGCCATCCCCTAACTTGGTCCTCTTGGGAGGGGGCTCGTTTAGCCTACTTCTTGCTGCACTGATGAGCATTTGGGGGGTTAGCAGGCAGCGGCGGCGCCAAGTCGCTGATACTCAGGCGTGGATGGCGGCTATTGTCGAAAACTCTGCAGACGCAATTATAGGAAATACCACTGGTGGAGAGATCATCAGCTGGAACCCTGGCGCTCAAAGGCTTTTTGGCTACACCGAGAGCGAGGCTTTAGGAAAAAACACAGCTGATTTGATTGTCCCCCATAATCGCCTGCATGAAGACACCAATATTTTAGACAGAATTAGCAAAGGCGAGCGCGTCGATAGCTTTGACACCCAACGACTCTCCAAGGATGGCCGACTTTTAGATGTCGCAGTTACTGCATCCCCGATTCGTAACGATCAAGGGGGAATTGTAGGCGCGTCTAAAACAGTAAGGGATATCTCTGAGCATAAGGCGCTGGAGGCACGCCTTAGAGAAGTCAATTCAGGGCTTGAAGCCCAGGTTGTTGAGCGAACTCGGGATCTAGTTTCTAGCTTAGAAACGACGCGGAGTATCTTGGCCACAGCCATGATGCCTATCATCACAATTGATGATAAGGGAGTCATAAAGACATGTAACCCTGCTTCGGAAAAAGCATTTGGATATACGTCTGAGGAGATGATAGGGAACAACGTGTCCATGCTTATGCCAGAGCCGTTTGCTTCTCATCACGCCCAGTATTTGAAGGCGTTCCATAGTAGCCAATCCGACCGGATGATCGGGATTAATCAAGAAGTTGTTGCAATGCGCCGCGATGGCAGCGTTTTCCCGGTTCAAATCAGCCTGGGGCGCATGTCGCTGGATGATCAGAACATGGTTGTCGGCATTATCTCAGACCTATCGGACCAGCACCGCCAACGCGACGAGATAACCCAGGCTCATGACCAGCTATCTTTGGCGGCAGAGGCTGCAGAAATGGGGATCTGGACTTGGGACTTGCAAAGTGACTCCCTAGAGTGGAACGAGCGCATGTTTACCATATATGCGCAACCTAAAGAGTTGATGGACCAGGACATAACCTATGAGCTTTGGCGCTCGCGTGTGCATCCAGACGACGTGTTGGATGCAGAGGCTCAACTAAAATCTGCAATTGACGGGACCGGAGAATATCACCCGACGTTCAGGGTGATACATCCTAATGGCAACGTGCGGTACGTGCAGGCGGCTGCCAGAGTATCGCGAACCCCATCAGGCCAAGCAGTGCGAGTTACGGGAATTAATATAGACATTACCCGTGAGCGGCAGATGCAAGCAGAGTTGCTTGACGCGAAAGAGCGGGCTGATGCCGCGAGCGCGGCCAAATCGTCCTTTTTGGCCAACATGAGCCATGAAATTCGCACACCCATGAATGCTGTTATGGGGATGCTGAAGCTCGCTAGCCAAACCCACTTGACATCGCGCCAACGCGATTATCTTGAGAAAGCACAAGGCGCCGCCAAGGCCCTACTGGGGTTACTCAACGATATCCTTGACTACTCCAAGATTGAGGCAGGCAAGCTTGAGCTGGAACAGCACCCATTTGAGTTAGAGTCTCTGATGCGCGACTTGGCTGTTGTGCTGTCAGGTAACCTGGGCGACAAGCAGGTTGAAGTAATCTTCGATATTGATACGAATTTGCCTAGCGTTTTGGTTGGGGATCGCTTAAGGCTGCAGCAAGTCCTGATTAATCTGGCGGGGAACGCCATAAAATTTACTGAACAAGGTCAAGTTGTTATCAGCGTACGTTGTGTGGCGCTTGATCAGGAGAAAGTAAAACTACGTGTTGGTGTACAAGATAGCGGCATTGGAATCGACTCAAAGCAGCTGGGGAATATTTTTGACAGCTTTACCCAGGCCGAGGCGTCTACAACCCGGCGGTTCGGCGGCACGGGGCTGGGGCTATATATCTGCAGCCACCTTGTAGAACTAATGGGCAGTGAGCTCAACGTGCATAGTGAACTTGGTGAGGGCAGTGAGTTTTGGTTCGAGTTAAACCTCGCAGCGGGGGATGCGACTAAGCTTAAAGATGCCATGCCTGCGGAAACCTCCAAAATGCGCGTCCTTGTCGTAGACGACAATGAGATATCGGGACACGTTTTAACTCAAACGCTCTCAGCGATTGGATGGCACGCTGAGTTTGTAAACGGTGGGCTGAGCGCTGTAGGAAAAATAATCGCAGCAGCTAAAGACGGTGCGCCTTTCCAGGTTGTTCTGATGGACTGGCGAATGCCCGAGCTTGATGGTATCGACGCGGCTAAGTTGCTCCAGTCAATGGAGGGTGAGCATGAAGCGCCAGTCATCATCATGATCACAGCCTACGGCCGAGAGGTGCTCGCAACACTTCAAGAGCAAAGGCAGTCGCCATTCTCGCGCTTTTTAACAAAGCCAGTTACCCCGCAACAGCTGGCGTCGGCAATAGCGCAGGCGACCATTGAAAAGTCGGGTAAGGCGATTTCCCCCTTGCTGCCCCCATCCTATAAACGCTTAACAGGCCTAAAACTCCTTGTGGTGGAGGATAATGCGTTGAACCAGCAGGTTGCCTTCGAGCTCCTGACTAACGAGGGTGCAGTGGTAGAGCTTGCTTCGAACGGCGAAGAGGGCGTGCATGCCGTTCTTAGGAGTCCTGGAGCGTTTGACCTGATCCTGATGGATATGCAGATGCCGGTCGTCGATGGCCTGGAGGCTACCCGCAGGATTCGTGCCACGAATGGTTTTGAAGCTTTACCTATTATCGCCATGACTGCGAACGCTGCAGAGGCTGATAAGCGAGCGTGCATTGAGGCAGGAATGAATGACCATGTTGCAAAGCCCTTTGACTTGGACGCCTTGGTCTACGCCATTAACCAGCAGTTAGGTATCTCCCCAACTCCCACCGAGCTCGGGACGGCGCCTAGGGAACCTGGGGCATTGCTTGAAAGTAAAGAGCAGATTCTGCGTCGATTTAGTGGCAACGAAAGTCTCGTGAGACGTTTGCAGGTGTCTTTTGCCGAGCAAATGCGTTCACTCATATCGAGTCTGATTGAGCAGAAAGACGACATAGAGACAACAGCTGCGCTGCTTCATACCATAAAAGGAGCTGCGGCTACCATGGGGTGTGTAGCGCTTTCTGAGTTTGCTGCCCGGCACGAGGCCGCCCTTCAAGATCCTAGCGACACAACGGATCATGTCGACTTTGATTCCATGCAGTCATTGGCCGACAGAAGTGTACAGGCGCTGGTGCAGACCTTCGGGCCTGAGGAAAACGCTTCCGATTCACGATCTGACGAAGTTGGTGACGATGACGCCAAGGCTCAAGTCCTAGCCCTCCTCGAGTCTCTCGAGTCACGCAGTATGAAAGCGGTCTCCCAACTAGATGATCTGCATGCTTACCTGCAGCGCGTTGATGCTGAGCGTGCAGCAAAGCTGACTACCCTTGTTCAAGAGTTGGATTTTGACGCCGCTATAACGGTCCTGCGAGAGCTGCGCGAGAGTATTCATCCACAGTAAGACAGAGTCGCTCCTGCTTGGCTGGCGCCGTCAGCCAGCCAAGCTCTTTGGGGACGTCTGCTTTTGGCCGATTTTTGCCTGTTACGATCGCAAAGCGTGACGGTCAAATCGAACGCAAACGACTGGTCAAGTCGAATGCGAACAGGCGATCAAGCCAGTGCAATTACCCAATACGCGCAAATGCCAGCTTTCCAGCCAGGACGCCTAGGCCCTTGGGCCACTTGGAAGTAGCCATTGATCAACGCCCCATCTAGTAATCTCTATGAAAAAGCTTGAAGGAGCCACTCATGGCTGGCCAAAAAATATTCAATTTCGGCAGCGACACCGAAGCGAAGAGTCCAGCAGAGTTACGAGTACAAATTAGGCATACTTGAACAAAGCACGGTCTCTTGCTCTGCGGATGGTTGTCAGGAGACGTTGCCTGCAGGGCCCGCAGTAACCGCCACTCGGCCCAGCAAAGCCCACACCACCTGGGCACCCGGGACCAGTGGCCCACCTTGACCTGCCCTGGGTGTCGTTATAGTAAAGATGTATAGCTGGAACGCCATTTCTGGAGCCTCACATGCCGCATTACAACGACCTTGAGAAACGCCGTGCAAATGTACTTCATGTTCATGCGACCAACAGGCTATCAGGGGCCAGAGTTAGCAGTTACATGGCAGCCAAAATGGAAGAGTACGCTAGCGGCCACCTGTCTTCAGCACAGTTGATAGCCGAAACGAAACTGAAATACAGCGCCCACGGAGCATCATTACCTTCCAAGAGTTGATAAGCGGGCCTGCACCAATGCGACGCTCGCTTGAGGCGGCTCTACTACCCGGCGCGCGACGAAATGTGACCGAGCTCCCTGATATGTCCCTTAGCGCCTTAATATGGCGCATGCCCTAGCGCGCTACCAAAGCCCAACCTTCGCGACTCCCAACAATGCGCGAGGAGGTGAAAGCATGCCTTTATCTCTCAAATCATCTGTGGTTAGAAGAGAATCATCACCTCAATCCAGCGACACAAAACAGCACCTATAGTGCTATCCTTACAAAAAAACACCAACATGTAGTATCCTGATAGCACCCCAATAGCTTTAGGCCAGTCGAACGAAGACTTACTTTGAGGAGCCTCAGGATGCATATCGTTAGGTTTTTCCCCATCGGCAATGCCGACACCTGTCTGATTGAACTAGCCAACGGTCGCCGAATTCTTTTCGACTTCGCTGACATGCACAACCCCGATGACGCCGACGATAAGCGATGCGACCTCGAAAAGGAGCTACGCGAAATTCTCGGGGACGACAAGGTGATCGACGTCGTGGCGTTTACTCACCTAGATCGTGATCATTGCCACCGCGCCAAGGAAGTTTTTTGGTTAGACCACGCGCAGAAATACCAAGACGATGACCGAATCAAGATTCAAACGCTCTGGGTTCCTGCCCATGCTGTTCTAGAGCAAGGGGTCACCGGTCAAGCCCGCACCCTTCGCACAGAAGCCCGTCACCGGTTTATCAACGGTGAGGGCATAAGAGTTTTTTCTCGGCCTGAAGAGCTGGATGACTTTCTGACCGAGCGAGACATCGATCCGGCCAAGCGCCGCAACTTGATCAGCGACGCTGGCACCTTGTGTCCAGAGTTTAATCTGGAGCACGACGGGGTGGAGTTTTTCGTGCACTCGCCTTTCGGCAAGCGCGGTGATGATGATGTCGTACGTGTCCGAAATAACGACGCCCTTTTCATGCAGGCTACGTTTGAGGTTGAGGAGCAGCAGACAAAAATGGTGCTGTCGGCTGACGTCACCCATAAAGTCATCGACGATATTGTGAAGGTGACCCAACACCATGACCGAGAGTATCGTCTTGAGTGGGATATCAACAACATCCCCCATCACTGTAGCTACAAGTCTTTATCTGACGAAAAAGGGGACGAGAAGACCGAACCTACGGCAACCTCCAAATGGTTGTACGAAGAAGCAGGTCAAACCGGTGGGCTGCTAGTCAGCACATCCAAGATCATTCCAGATGGTGATGAAGACGATCAGCCGCCTCACCGACAGGCAGCGGCATACTACAAAAGTGTTGCCAATCAACTGGGTGGCGAATGGATTGTTTCTATGGAGCACCCCACAAAAACTAAACCAGAGCCATTGGTAATCGAGATCACGAGCGCTGGTTACAAGATCCGGAAGCAGACCGCCAAGATCGTCATCTCCACGGCGGCCCCGCGCGCAGGAGCTCAATAATGTGCGAGGCGTTTGACACACCTCGATCTCGGTTGGCTCGCTCTGTTGTCCGGTACTTAGTCGGCTCTCCAAATCACCCCTACGCGACGCTAAACCAAGTCAGCCTAAACGGCTCATTCGATATGTTAGAGATAGAGCTTGAGATTGAGCTGGCGCAGCGACGCCCAGTTCCTATTCAGCATAAAGAGCCCGTCCGTTTAACTTTCATGGCGCATGACGACAGCTGGCCACCACGAGTACTGTCAACACGCGAGAACTTTCCGACAGGCATGGTCCATACCAACCTTGATCATGAAGCGGGGGGATTAGCCCTATGTATATGGGAAGAGGCGTGGCCAGATCTGTCGACCAACCTCACCGGGCAGGCACTTGTCGAGAGACTTCGTAGCTGGTTCTCGTCTATGGCGGCCGGCACCGTTCATGATGATGAGCAGCTATTGGAGCCATTAATCCTAGCGAGCTCCCACACGCTCATTATCCCTCCAGGTGAGATGCATGGCCCTTGGTACATTCAACAGGCCTACAAGCATGAAGGCCAAATGATCCTTGGGCTTTCAAAAGAAAAGCCTGAAAGAGAGCTCACCACTCACAATTTTGCGATCTACGCGCCGCAGCTTCCCGGGCAACAGCATGGTGCATTAGCCAGAACCCCCTATGACCTGGGAGCCCTACAGCAGCTGTGTTTGAACCTCGGGTTCGATTTAATAAGAGACTTGACGGGCTGGCTACAGGCCCCTGATCAGTTGAGAGGCGCGGACAGGCTGCAACCTATCCTAGTACTTACAGTACCAAAGCGTCGGGAGCGCGACGCGCCAGAAGAGCAATTGGAATTATGGTGCTACACCCTAGGCGAGAGCCTTGCCCAACTCGGCGAGCGACTAGACATCACCATTACAGACCAAAAGACTAAACAAACTACGTACAAGCTGCTAGGAACTGCCGAGAACGCGGATTTGCCGTCGATCGCCCTCGAACCATGGCGCGTCGTGCAACGACTGGATAGAGGAACAGCCCGTCAGTTTGCGGGGGCAACCAATAAGACAGACACCCCTTTACTAGCAATCGGTGCCGGTGCTATCGGATCGAACGTGGCTATGATGGTGACCCGTTCAGGCATTGGGCCGTGGACAGTGGTCGACGGGGACATCACTCTGCCACATAACACTGTTCGCCAAGTTCACAAACGCGACTCGGTTGGATATCCAAAGGCGCTGGGGTTGCAGTTTGCTCTAGATAATGTCTTTGAGGAAGGCGGGAACACTGCGATTCCTGTCAATGTGTTCGCACCAGGTGAGCAGGCGGATGCGCTGGACGCTGCTGTAAGGAGCTCCGAAATTGCTATCGACTTCAGCGCCTCACCAGCTGTTCTGGGCTGGCTATCTGAACAACCCATAAGGCGAGGAGTCAGTGCCTTCTTCGGACCAGACGGTTCCGATCTGGTTGTGCTTGCAGAAAACAAATCTCGGGCAGTCAGAGTTGATGAAATTGAGGCTCAATACTTCTGGCATGTAGCAACAGAAGCGCAGTTGAAAGGACATTTGTCTGCTGCACGGCTGGATAAAATTCGCTATGCCAACGCTTGTCAGGACCTTTCAGCACCTCTGCCTCCTTGGCAGCTTCAAACCCTTTGCGGTCTCGCTGCTGGTCAGGTAGCGCGACTGCTCCAGAACGAAGATGCATGCTTTCAAGTCTGGCGACTGGAGCCCGTAACAGGTGCAGTCCAACCAGTGGTTATTCCTGTACAACAGGTACACCGCTATCAAGAAGGCACTGTGCGGGTGTCTATTACAAGCGGTGTCATTAGTACGATGCGAAAGCTCCGCCGTGAAGCAGGCGGAAACGAAACGGGCGGGGTACTTATAGGCACTTTCGACCTCGTTCGTAATGTGGTTCATATCGTGGCAGCGCTTCCAGCTCCTCCCGACAGCAAACAAGCTCCAACCTACTTCGTCCGAGGCAAGAAGGACCTCAAACCTCGGATCGAAGAGCTGTCGTCTGGCTCAGCGGGACGTTTGCATTACCTCGGTGAATGGCACAGTCACCCGAGAGCCGTGCCTGCAAGACCCAGCGATGATGATGAAGGAGTATTCTCCCACCTTGAAGCTCATTTGGGTTCGTTAGGAGGACCATACATTATGGCCATCTGCGGCGAAGACGACACCTGGATTCGCACTGGATGGGCTGAGCATGCGGTGGTGGAGGGGGTTATAACACATGAACCTCGATGAAATGTTGCCGGTCCCTCAAATGCAATATCTCTTCAACTGAACAGAGCTTGCTAGCCAATAGTTCTAGCACAACAACCTTACGCCTAAGCCGACTCATCTTTGGGAGGGGAGGACTTGTGCGAGTGCATCAGTGATTCACAACTCAAGATTAGTTGTCGACCATAGGCCCGAGAGGCCTCTCGTAAGGCCAGCTCGTTAACTGCTGTCATCAGGTAAGCCGAATGCAGTAACGCGGCAGCAACAGCGACATAGACCTGGCGGTTGCAGAAGCTGAGTGCAACACGGTTACTGGATTGAAGCAGG
>CERX01158764.1_pt1 | contig 18582 bp, 19 predicted proteins | sample 350251 | NCBI WGS metagenome assembly CERX01 (sample SAMEA2621044, study PRJEB7988) | marine metagenome | biome: marine biome (ENVO:00000447); feature: deep chlorophyll maximum layer (ENVO:xxxxxxxx); material: "saline water (ENVO:00002010), including plankton (ENVO:xxxxxxxx)" | depth 50 m
GATGGTCATCAAATATTATTTCTGTTAATGCGCCTATAGATGAGTTAAATCCTGATGGCATTATTGAATGGGAATTAAAGCCAACCTATATGGATGTAGCATTGCGTATTCAAGATTTAATGGTATTAAGAATTATTAGAGACAATAATTGGAATAGACCAGTATATTTTGCTGTTACAGTATCCCCGGTAAGCATGCTTAATCTTGAAGACTACTTAACTATGGAAGGTTTAGCATATCGTCTAGTAAATAATAAATTATATCCAATTGATCAAGATAAGATGACCAAAAATTTATTATCAGTAGTTGGAAATGAAGATTGGTTTACAGATTATGATGCAAGTAAAGGTTCGATTGGCGAACTTGCTATATCCAAAGATTATCAGCCAGGATATATCTACAGAAATCTTGCTAATGAAGCTGTTCATGTAGATAGGCAAGTTGGAAGACTTATTCAAAACTATCGTACCGGATTTACAAGATTAGCAATATCTCATTATCTAGATAATAATCTTCAGAAAGCAGAAATGGTATTACTAGATATGGAAAATACAATGCCTAGTAACGTCATTAGCATACCATCAAAAGATCTTCAATATCAAATTTCACAGATTTATAATGGAACCGGTAACAAAGAAAGAGTTAGATATCACCTAAAAGAATTAACACAAAGAGATGATTTGAAAATGGATGATTATTTATTATATGGTAAGTCATTCATCAAAAATTTAGATGACTATCAAGAAGCAAAAATAATTTTTAAAACTATATATGATAATTTCTTGATTATTGAAAGAGCAATAAAAAAACAAGGGTTTGCTACTACTAAAATTACTTTAGAAGAGTGGCAATCTTGGCAAGAGACTCTACCAGAATTAGTTTTTTTACTATATTTGTGTTATCGAGAGTTAGAAGAGTATGATGAAGCAACTATATTAATTGAAAATTGGATGATACGTAGCCCTGAAGATACAGATGCAGGTCAGTTATTAGATGAGATTAAAAAATTAAGATCAAAAAACTTTTTATCAACACCTCAAAACGTAAAACCTAATGCGGTCTTAGAATACTACAAAAATCAGGACAAAATAATCAAACAGGCAGGTCCAGATGACTCAATTGAAGAATTATTACAAGATCCATGAAAATAATATCAATAATTATCCCTCATTATAATGGGAATGATCTTTTACATAATTGCATTGATTCTATTTATAATAATATTAGCATAGATAATTTTGAAATTATTGTAGTAGATAATGCTTCGACTGATAATTCTGTTCAAAATATACAAACGTTATTTCCTGATGTAGTGATTGTTAGCAATAAAGAAAACGCTGGATATAGCGGGGGATGCAATATTGGAGCAAAACATGCAAAGGGAAAATATCTACTATTTTTAAATAATGATACTGAGCACTCTAATAAGTGGATAGAGAAATTGGTAAATTTCTTAGATAAGAATCCTAACGTTTTTGCTGCTCAACCTAAAATATTGAATATCAACAATAAGGAATATTTTGATTATGCTGGTGGCGCTGGAGGATTTATTGATCGTTTTGGTTTTCCCTATGTAAAGGGACGTCTTTTTAACACCTTAGAAAAAGATACTGGTCAATATAACAAAGAATCAAAGATATTCTGGTCGTCAGGATGCGCTATGATTGTTAAAGCTGATATTTTTAATCAGTTAGGTGGATTTGATGAAATATACTTTGCATACATGGAAGAGATAGATTTATGCTGGAGAGCACAGGCATTAGGGTATAAGGTTTTTTCGGTTCCTGATTCATTGATTTATCATCACGGAAAGAAAACAATCAAAGAAAACAGTATTAAGTCTCATTATCTAAACCATCGAAACTCTTGGATTCTATTTTTTAAAAACTCTTATACCTTTGATTATGGTACACTAATTGTCAAACGCTTGCTATTAGATTGGATGGCTTTGGTTTATTCAGTTCTAACATTAGATATAAGAAGATTTACTGCAATAATCTTAGCAGAGCTATGGTTGTTATTGTTTATGATAACAATAATCAATACTAGAAAGAGCAATCACATTGTTCGTTTAGATAATATCTATAATAAGAGTATAGCAATAGATTATTTTTTTAAGAGAAAAAAATACTTTTCTCAAATTGAAGATAGTAAATCTTTATAAATACTATCTCTTTGCGAGTCTAAATAAATCATCTCTGTTAAAAGCTCTTTTTGACCAAGTTTTTGCATTATTTCACCAATCTTTTTCCCATGAAATTTCAAAAAGGTATTTGTATAGTTTTCTTGATTATAATTATCTACCACTTCATTCAGATTTTCTACTACGCTATTTAATGCTTCTCCGCATGCATCTATTTCTCCATTTTCAAACAATTCATATGTAAGATATGTTGAAAATCGCAGTTTTCTTAATCCAACGTTTTCTGTTAAAAGATTGATAAGAACAATGCGTTGATCCCAACCCCTTGAAAAGTTAGAAGCATTTGCACGGACAGCAATTGATCTTGCTTTTTCATAATGACTAGTCCCACCTAGATTGGACCATGTATCTAATTCTGCTCCAAGGATAATGTTGCCATAAAATCCTAATAAACTTGAAAGAGGATCAAAATATACGCTATCATAATAAAGAGAATTGTTTTGACTTAAGATAAAATTTGAACCCTTATCAAAGAAATGTAAATCTGTATTATTACTAAATAGTGATTGAATACCATAAGATTGAGTGCTACCTGTATTAGCATTTCCTTCAAAAAGAAGCTGGATGCTAATATTAATTTCTAAATCACGATATTCTTCATTCCATACTGTGTATTCATAAAATTTTTTAATATTATTTTGTAATTGAAACAAAGATACTTTTTCATCTGCTTTTAATAGACGATCATCAAATGAAACATAAGCTTCTTTAAATTGAGCATTTAGCAGTGAAAAGAAGAAAAATAATACAATATATTTATTTAGTTTTTCTAGCATAATAGATAGATATATTTTTTAATTTACAAAATGACAGTAATTAAAGACATACTTAAGGAAAATAAACGATTATATCGTATATCTAAAATTATTAGCGATTTATCTCAAGAGATAGAAGTCCCCGCTTTTTTAGTCGGTGGATGTGTTAGAGATTTATTATTAGAACCTAAAAAAAATTCAGTAGATATCGATATTATGGTTGAAGGAGATGGTATTGAATTTGCTAATGCATTAGGCAAAAAACTTAAAGTATCTACCGTAGTGCCATTTCCAAAATTTGCTACTGCACGCATACCCTACAAAGAGTGTGAAATTGAAGTAGCATCTGCTCGATTAGAATCCTATGATCCTAAATCGCGCAGTCCTAAAGATATTATTATGACCGATATCAATGAAGATTTACAGCGTAGGGATTTTACCGTTAATGCTATGGCTATTTCTTTGGAAAAAGATAATATGGGGGCTCTTATTGATCCTTTTGATGGCTTTAAAGATTTAAATGCAAAAGTATTAAGAACTCCTTTGAGTGATGCTGATATTACATTCTCTGATGATCCACTCCGCATGATAAGAGCAGCATATTTTTCTGCAAAACTAGATATGGAGATTCATAAAGACTGTTTACAGTCAATTAAGAATAATGCTGAAAGAATATCAATAGTATCTCAAGAAAGAATAACAAATGAATTATTCAAAATCTTAAGCACTGATAGACCATCTATTGGATTTATTTTACTTCAAGAAGTTGGATTGCTTGAGTACGTATTTCCAGAAATTGCGATTATGTATGGCTTAGAACAAACAAGCGAATATCACCACAAAGATATCTTTTTCCACACTTTGGAAGTTGTAGACAATGTAACAAGACTTTCCTCTAAATTAGATTTACGTTTAGCGGCTTTAGTGCATGATATTGCAAAACCTAAAACTAGAAGGATAGATAAAAAGAAAGGATATACTTTTTATGGTCATGACGATTATGGTGCCCGTATGCTAAAAGGAATATCAGAACATATGAAATTTTCTAATAAAACAAGAGATTATATTACAAAATTAACAGCACTCCACTTGCGACCTATCGGCCTAGCAAAGAAAGAAGTAACTGATTCTGCGATTCGAAGACTGATTGTAGATGCAGGAGAAGATGCTCAAGATCTAATGTTGCTTTGTCGTGCTGATATCACTACAAAAAATCCAAATAATGTTAAAAAATATTTATCTAATTTTGATCGCGTAGAAAAACGTATGCAAGATGTTATCGAATCAGATGAATTACGCGCTTTCCAATCTCCTATAAGAGGACATGAAATAATGGAAATTTTTGATTTGCCAGCTGGTAAGAAAGTAGGAGAAATAAAATCTTTAATTGAAGCAGCAATATTAGATGGAAAAATTGATAATACACATTCAGATGCTTTATTGATGCTAAAAAGTTTAAAAAAGTCAAAGAAATTTTAGTTTATTATTATTTTTACTTGTTTATTTTATAATGGTCTTATATATACCTATCAGTTATATTTTTTATTGTGAAACTTTTTAATTACTTTCAGGTCTAAATTAAGTGTAGGAGATTATGAAGAAATATATAGCAACTATTTTATTTTTTAGCTCTATAGCGTTAGGACAATCGTTAAATGTAGATGAGTGTGTAAGAATTGCACTTGAAAATAAGCCTTCGCTCAAAAGAGCAGAGCAAGATGTTACAATTGCAAGACTAAATCGAGCATCAACTGCAGCATTGATGTTGCCATCAGTTAATGCAAGTAATTCTTTCAGCGAGACAACATATGGAAACAGTTCTTCAGAATCTACCGAGAGATATAGTGGAGGATTAAGCTTATCTCAAAGTTTATTTAACTTTGGCAATAAGACTAATAGCTTGAAACAAAGTGACAATACTTATAATACAGCCAAGCAACAGAAGCGACAAGCAAAAGCGCGTGTTATACTAGATGTATATACTTATTACTACCAATACCTAAAAAATTCTGAATTATTTGATATTGCTGAAAAAGATCTTGAATTATCAAAGAAGCAACTAGATTTAGTAGAAAATCAATATAATTTAGGCGCTGTAAGTAAAACTGACTACTTAAAAGCCTCTGTTCGATACGGAACGGCAAAATCTAATTTTTTATCAAGAGAATTAAGTAAGAAAAATTCAGAAAAATCTTTACGCTTTAGTATGGGTCTTCTCAATTCTGATATTGAAATTAATATAGAAAAAAAAATGGATTTTACATTATCAATCCCTTCCTTTGAGGAAGCTTATAGTTTAATGTTAGCGAACAGTCCTGATTTAAGCATACTAGATAATCAAATTCAAGGAGCACAGATTAATGTCAAAAAGGCATGGAGCTCTAGCTTGCCTAGTATCAATATGAGTGTAGGGATGAATGCATCTTCAAGCGATCAACTTACTAGATCTTATTTTGATGATAACTATATTAAAAGTGCTAATATCACATTAAGTATTCCAATTTTTTCTGGTTTTAGAAATAAGAATTCAATTCAAATATCAAAATTACAATTAGATCAAGCAGAGACACGCTTAATGGGTGGGACAAATAGTGCAAAAGTAAGTTTATATGCGATAATTAATTCATTGAATAACTATGAAGAAATTATTCCTATTCAAGAAGAGGTATTAATCTCTGCAGAAGAAGATTTGAAGCTAGCACAGCAAAAATATGAGTTAGGTTCAGCAAGCATTCTAGAGCTTCTAGATGCACAGTTGGCATTAATTCAGGCTAGCTCTACACTAGTGAGAACGAAGTATGATGCAGCAATTCAAGTAGCAAATTTGGATGATTTGCTTGGAACACTAGATAAAAAATATGAATAAGGAGATAAATGTGAATAATAAAATAAAAGCTGGTTTAGGGATATTTGTATTACTATTGCCTATTTTTCAGATAGGATGTTCATCTGGTGAAGAAACTCTTGAAGTTTCTATAATGGAGCTTGGAAGAAAAGATTTAAAAAGCCAGGTAGTGGCTGATGGAGTATTGAAACCAGAAACAGAAGTAAAATTAAGTTCAAATAATACAACCTATATTACAGATATTGCTGTAAAAGAAGGTGATTTTGTAAGCAAAGGTGATTTTTTAATGTCACTAGATGATAGACAGCAAAAAGCTGCGACTGCAGCATCTAAAGCAAGCGTAGAAGCAACAAAAGTAAATCTAAACAATGCAGAGATTAAGAGAAATCGCCAAGAAGAATTATACAAAAAGGGACTAATATCTGATCAAGAGATGGAAAATACCAATTCTTCTTATGCGTCTGCATTAAGTTCATTTAATAACGCTGAAGCAAGATATATTCAAGATGAAGATGCTCTTTCTAAATTAAGATTAATTGCTCCTCAAGATGGAACTATCACTTTTATCGATGGTGAAATAGGAGATTTAGCTCAAGGAGGAATGTTTAATCCAAGCGTATTACTGAAATTGTCAGACCTTTCAAAAATGGAAGTATATGTGAATGTAAATGAGAATGATATTGCAGATATTTCAATTAATGATGCTGCAATCATTGAAGTTGATGCTTATCAAGACGAAAAATTTAAAGGGGTTGTAAAAGAAGTTGCGTATGCAGCAACAACATCAAGCGGTGGATCACAACAACAAGTAACTAACTTTGAAGTAAAAATACAAATGTTAGAAGTGGTAGATGGCATGCGTCCTGGTATGAGCGCAACTGTTGAAATTATTACCGAAGAAAGGAATCAAGTCTTAGCTATTCCGATTCAGTCTCTTACTACGCCTCGAAAACCTAAAAATTCAGATAAGAAAACATCTTTTTCTGTTAATGTTGACGCGGATCAGAAAGAATGGGGTAATCGTTCTAAAAGTATGAGCGGAAAAACAGGGAGAACTGTAGTTTTCGTTATCAATGATGGTGTGGCAGAGCAGCGCTTCGTTGAAACTGGTATCGTTGGAGAGAGAGATTATGAAGTCACCTCAGGCCTTGAAGAAGGAGAGAAAGTTGTTACGGGAGGATTTGTTGCAATTAGTAGAGAACTTTATGATGGTGCACCAGTTAAGATAAGAGAAAAATCTAAAAATAATTCTAGATCTAGCCGTAATCGTGACTAAGTCAAAAAAAGAGATCATAGCAATACAGCGTATCTCAAAAATATATAATTTAGGAGATACGATAGTAAAGGCATTAGATGATGTTTCATTAAGTATTTATGAAAATGATTTTATTTCTATTATGGGACCTTCAGGTTCTGGGAAATCAACGCTAATGAATATTATTGGATGTTTGGATGTTCCATCAAAAGGAGTTTATAAGTTCAATAATGAGCTAATATCAGAGATGAATGATAGTCAGTTGGCTAATATTAGAAATGAAAAAATTGGATTTGTATTTCAGACCTTCAACTTACTACCCAAATTAGATTCGTTGCAAAATGTTGAAGTACCATTAATATATTCTTCCCTTGGTAAGGCAAAAAGAGCAGAACGTTCTAAAGAGGCATTGAAGATTGTAGGACTTTCTGATAGAATGACTCACAAGCCTAATGAATTGTCTGGAGGACAAAGACAAAGGGTGGCAATTGCACGAGCTTTAGTAAATAAACCATCTATTATATTGGCTGATGAGCCTACTGGAAATCTTGATTCCAAAAGCGGAACAGAGATTTTAAAATTCTTTGATGAACTACATAAAGCTGGGAATACATTAATTGTTGTGACTCATGAAGAATCAGTAGCAAAACGTGCAAAAAGAAGAATAGAGCTTTTTGATGGTAAAATTACTTTAGATGAATAATATACTTAGAAATATCCTCATTGGTCTTGCAGCTATTCGAGCTAATCTAACAAGAGTAATCTTAACTTCTCTCGGTTTAACCATTGGTATCTTTACTGTGAGCATTGTAACAGCTGGAGTATCAAGTATTGATAAGGAATTTGACAAATCAATGGAATACTATGGGAATGATAAGGTATATGTAGGTACTTGGCCTTGGTCTTTTGACTTTGATTGGTGGAAATATCGTAATCGTCCCAAGATTCAAGAAAACTCTTTAGAGTATATTACTCAATACAGTGAATATATTACAGACGTTAGTATCAAAAAAAATACGTGGACCAAAGCTACTTTTGGAAATAAATCTTCATGGTTACAACTCAATGGAGTATATCCAAGCTATCAAGATATGTTAAGTGGAACAAAAATCGTTAATGGTAGATTTTTCTCTCAAAATGAATGGGATTTACAAAGAAGAGTGATTATTGTTGGAGGTACAGTGCGAGATGGCTTCTTTGATGGAAAAGATCCTATTGGAAAGAAAATTAGATTAAATAATGTAACCTTCGAGATTATTGGAGAGCTAAAAAAACAAGGAATGGGGATGGTTCCTGGAGGAACATTAGATAATCTAGTAATTATGCCATCGTCAACATTTGAAAGAATTTTAACTAGATGGGGATTTGATGAATTAGTATTACAGACAAATCCAGATGATATGTCTAAAGCTAAAGAAGAAGTCGGAATGATTATGCGAGTAGCCAGAAAGATAAAACCTGATGAAGATGATAATTTTTCAGTTAATTCAGCAGATGCTTATCAACAGCAATTTGATTCGCTAAAAGTAGTGATTGCTGGTATGGGATTTTTAGTCACAGGCATCTCACTAGTTGTATCAGCTATAGGAATTATGAATGTAATGTTTGTTTCTGTGCGTGAACGTACCAAAGAAATTGGATTGAGAAAAGCAATGGGCGCTACAAGTAATAATATTTTAACTCAATTTCTAAGTGAAGCGGTTGCTATTTCAATTATTGGAGGTACAACAGGTATTCTATTAGTAAAGCTCATTACTTTAGCAATATCCAGCTATTTTCCCGTAGAGTTTGATTTGTTATTGATTTTTTACACCTTTTTAGTTTGTGTTTTTATAGGGATAACTGCTGGTATGATTCCAGCAAGAACCGCAGCCAAATTAAATCCAATAGATGCGTTACGCCATGAATAGAATTCTAAATTATCTCCGTGATGTAATAGGCGGAGTATTATTTTATTTTGGACAAACTAAACTACGCACAGCTCTTACATTGCTAGGTATTACTGTTGGAGTTTCTTCTATCATTGCAATTATGACCGTATTAGCGACATTTGAAAAATCAGCAAATGGATTAGTCAGTGAGATGAAAACAAATCTTTTTTATATCACAAAAGATAATCCAGTTGAAATTAGTTTTGGTGGTGACGGTAGAGGATCTCGCAATAAACCACCTATTACTTGGTCAGAATATGAGCAATTAAAACGTAGCTTAACTCTTACAACAACAATGGCAGCTGCGGTATCAGAAGAGCCTAGCGATCGAACCATCAGTGTCGGTAAAGATGAATTGAAAAATCGCCTAACAAGTTTTTGGGGGTCAGATGGCGATATGCTTTCAATTAATAAATATAATATTATAGAAGGCGGAAGAAATTTGCTAGAAACTGATGTCGATAATATGAGTCGAGTTGCTATTATCGGTTCAGATGTTCAAGAAGAGCTATTTCCCTATTCAGACCCAGTAGGGCAAACAATTAAAATTGATAACATACCATTTGAAGTTATTGCATTAACTGAACCGAAAGGTGAAATGTTAGGTCAAAGCATGGATAGTATGATTGGAATTCCTATTTCTACTTACTTAAAATATTTTGGAAAGAGAGGGTGGAGAAGAACAGACCTACAACTTATTCTAGAATCTGAATCAATGGAAACTTTAGACGCAGCAACGGATGAGGCTATTGGTGTATTTCGTGCAATTCGTAAGATTCCTCCAGGTGAGGATAACAATTTTTATATTGCAACTAATGATCAATTGATGGATACTTTTGGTGAATTCACAGGCTATATCTCTATCTTTATTGGTTTAATTGCTGGAATTTCTTTATTGGTAGCTGGTATTGGTATTGCAAACATTATGCTGGTTTCTTTGACAGAACGCATCAAAGAAATTGGAATTCGTAAAGCTCTTGGAGCAAGAAGAGTAGATATTTTCTTGCAATTTTTAATTGAAGCAATATTAATCTCTATTATTGGTGGAATTGTTGGAATTATTTTAGGTTTATCTTTTGGTAACATCGTTGCGCTATTCTTGGAGCAAGATCCTGTTATTCCTTTTGATTGGGTGCTATATAGTATTCAAATTTGCGCGTCAATGGGTATTATCTTTGGATTATATCCTGCGATTAAAGCATCAAGATTGAATCCAATCGATTCAATGCGTTATGAATAATAATTATTGAAGGAGATAGAGAATGAATAACACTATAAACATGCCGATGATTGGTTTAGGAACCTGGCTTATACCAAATGACGACGCAGAACAGATTTCCAACAATGCTTTGAATCTAGGATACAGACATATTGATACTGCACAAGTGTATCGTAATGAAGAAGGCATTGGAAAGGCACTTACTTCTTCAGCTATTCCAAGAAATGATATTTTTATTACGACTAAAATGTGGCCAGGGATGTTTGGGCAAGAAGAGCCATTTCAAAATTTTCAAGGTGTAATTCATGCTTGCGACGAAAGTCTTAGATTGCTTCAGATAAACGAAATCGATTTATATCTTATTCATAATCCTTTTGCTAAAGATAATCGATTAGAGCAATGGGAAGCAATGATTGAACTAAAAAAACAAGGGAAAGTAAAGCATATTGGAGTATCTAACTATAATGTGAAACATATTCAAGAAATTGAAACAGCTGGACTTGAAATGCCTACAGCAAATCAAATAGAAATTCATCCATGGCATCTTATAAGGCCAGAATTAGAAGGGTATATGAACAGCTATAATATCTTACCTATTGCATATTCTTCTCTTGCTCCTATTCCAAATTGGAGAGAAGGCTCTCAATGGAATGGAAAACCAGAAGAAATGAAGACTGGAGCAATGCCATTTCAAGATATTGCTGATCGTTATAATGTAACAGTACCTCAAATACTTTTAAAATGGGGAATACAATTAGGATATCCAATTCTTCCGAAGTCTGTTAAACTAGAAAGATTAAAAGAAAACCTAGAATTAGATAATTTTACTATTTCAGATGAAGATATTACATTTATTTCTAGCCTAGCTAAAGATGATCAACAGTGTTTAGCATGGTCTGGTGGTTTTGATCCATTAGATGTTAAATAATCCTGAAAAATGGATTAACTATAAAATGAAAAATAATAATAAAAAATTAACACTTGGAGCAGCAACCGGAATTGGAGTTGGAGTAGGTACTGCAGTTGGCGTTGCTTTGGATGACCTATCTGTAGGGCTTGCTATAGGAGTCACTATTGTAATAGGGTTAATTGTAGGTAATAAGAGAAAATAGATGAGCTATGCTTATAGACCAATAGTTGGAGAAAATTATCGATATAATCCTGAAAAAAAATTCAAGATTAGTAGATCTAAGATTGAATTGTTCTATAATTGCCCAAGATGTTATTATAAAGATGCAAAGCTTGGAATAAGAAAACCTCCAATGCCAGGATGGGCAATAAATAGCGCAGTAGATGCATTATTAAAAAAAGAAATGGACTTTTGTCGAAGAGAAGATAGGCCTCATGGCATATTTAAAGAATATAGTCTAGATATTAAGCCATTTAGACATGAAGATATTGAAAAATGGCAAAATTCATTTACCGGTATTCAATATCATGATGAGAAACACAATTTTCTATTATATGGTGGAGTGGATGATATCATGGTAAACAAAGATAATGAATTAGTAGTGATTGATTTTAAAGCTACTGCAAAGGCTGCCAATATCGTCTCTTCTGCTGATGTTTATGACAATGGAAAATCATATAAAAGACAATTAGAAATTTATAGTTGGCTACTTCAAAAGAATAATTTTGATGTATCATCTACTGGATACTTAATGTATTATAATGGAGATGCAAGTAAGCCTCATTTAGGACAAGAAATGCATTTTAGAAGAACGCTTGTTCCGTTTGAATTAGATACAAATTGGATTGATCCCATGATTGATAATCTTTATGATTGTCTTCAGAAAGATAAAATGCCTGATGACAATCCAGATTGTGAAGAATGTGTATATTTAAAAACTATTTCTGAAATCTAACTTTTGTTTATTGCATTCCAGTAGGCTTTTCATAAACATAAACAATATCAATAGCTTTCGATTGTGACATACCTCCAGGATTTAATCCTAATTCTCCTTCAGGAATAGGGTGCCCTAGATCTTCATAATAGTCTACCCAATGAATAAATGGAGTATTGGTGCCAGGCTCATTAAATGTCATAGGATTTAATGCAAATAACTCTTGTGTATCATCTGCGACTTTTAGCCCTTCATAGATAATCTCAGAGCAATAATAAGTATCATCAGTGATATCAAAGATATAATCATATGGTTTGCCAGTTAAATTGTTTTGAATATGTGCGATTGCATCAGGAATCATATATTGGTATTCCTCTTTGAGGCGACCTACAAATACCTTATTGTTTCGATTTAAAAAATCAGACAATGTTGTTTCAGTTACTTCTTCACCAATCGCTTCTGTTAAAATAGTATTATTTTCAGAAGATCCAACATATGTAATAATTGCACAGTGCGATAGTTGTGCGCCTTGATATCCAGAGGTAACAGCTTCAATCGCTTCACATGGCGGACCACAGTCTAGATCTTGAAAAAAGATATCTCCCACCTGAAAAGATTGTTTTGTACAGCTAATAAAAAAAGTGATAAGAAAGAATAATATGTATCGATTCATAGAATACTATGTATTGTCAACAATCTTGATTTCTCGACCTGTATATTCATAACGATCGAGGTCTGGCCATGCTTTTGCTACATCATGCCAGTTGTCAGATCTACCAAATTCTGTATTTCTTCTTTCCATTGCTATTTTATATTCTTCCTCTGAATGAAACCAGAGTTCAGCCATTCCACAACAGCCATTTTTAAGGTCTTCTTCAAAAAATGTGAGTATATATTTCTGAGGTTTTAACACTTTTACCATATGAGGTGCATGTATATTTTCCCAATGGTCAAAAAAATTAGAGCGTTTAATATCTTTTCTATTTTGAATAAAAAGTACTTTTTTTATCATAAATGTCTCCTTGCTATGTATAAAAATAACATCTTTTTTTTACTAACAACATTATTATTTAGTTATTACATTTATTAAAATTAACAAAACTATTTTAAGACGGAGATTTATATGTTCAAAAAAATTATAACCATCATATTAGCAGTATCAGTTGTTTATTCTCAGGTTAATGTGGATAAATTCAAACAATTAAGCGAAGATATTACGACGCCTAATACATACAGAACTGCCGCAGGTTATCCAGGCCATGATTATTGGCAACAAGAAGCAGATTATGTGATGGATCTTACCATCGATGATGAGAAACAAAGACTCTATGGAGATGAAACCATCACTTTTCATAACAATTCACCTGATCAACTGAATTACCTATGGGTTCAATTAGATCAAAATGTCCGAGCATTGGATTCTGACAGCTATAAAATTCAATCATCTGGAGATTTTGGAGCACAACGTGGTCGTGAAAAAGTAATGGTAGGAGACTCTATTCCTTTAGGTACGCTGAAAAATTTCTATAGAGATTTTGATGGTGGATTTAAAATTGAACATGTCAAAGATGGATTAAATAGAGATTTACCATATATCATTAATAAAACAATGATGCGTATAGACTTACCAACACCATTGCGTCCAGGCCAATCTTATAAATTTAAAATAAAATGGTGGTATAATATTAATGACCATATTAGAGACGGCGGAAGATCTGGATATGAATACTTTGAAGAAGATGATAATTATATTTATACCATCGCACAGTTTTTCCCACGCATGTGTATGTATAATGATATATATGGATGGCAAAATAAACAATTTTTAGGTCGAGGAGAGTTCACATTAATTTTTGGAGATTATGATGTAAAAATTACTGTTCCTGCAGACCATATATTGGGAGCTACAGGTGTATTGCAAAATCCACAACAAGTGCTTACCAAGGATCAAATTGCTAGATTGGAAGAATCTAAAACTTCTGAAGAACCTGTGAAGATTGTTACAAATTCTGAAGCGTTAGAGAATGAAAAAACTCAATCCGAAGAAACAAAGACATGGCATTTTAAAGCAGAAAATGTTCGAGATTACGCTTTTGCTACATCAAGAAAATACATATGGGACGCTATTGGTGTTGAAGTGGGTGGAAATACAGTGATGGCAATGTCATATTATCCAAATGAAGCAGAACCTCTATGGGGTCAATACTCTACAAAAGCTGTAGCACATACAGTAGAAGTTTATTCAAAATATACTTTTGATTATCCTTATCCAGTGGCGATTTCAGCACACATTGATAGAATGGGAATGGAATACCCAATGATTTGCTTTAATGGATATAGACCTGAAGAAGATGGAACTTATTCCGAACGTACTAAAAGAGGGTTAATTGGAGTGATTATTCATGAAGTTGGACATTTTTGGTTTCCTATGATTGTTAATTCCGATGAACGTCAATGGACTTGGATGGATGAAGGACTTAACTCTTTTATGGATGATATAGCAGGTAGAGAATGGGATACAGAATTATTCCATCCTTCAAGAAATACTGACTATATCATTCAGTATATGAAAGGTGACAAATCAAATATCATGCCAATTATGACTAACTCAGAATCCATATATCAATTTGGAGCAAATGCTTACGGAAAACCAACTCTTGCTTTAAATATATTACGAGATACAATTATGGGACGTGAATTATTTGATTATGCATTTAAAGAGTATTCCAAAACATGGATGTTTAAACATCCAACTCCAACAGACTTTTTCAGAATAATGGAAAATGCATCTGCAGTAGATTTAGACTGGTTTTGGAGAGGATGGTTCTTTAGCAATGATCATGTTGATTTATCTATCGAGTCTGTTGATTGGTATCAACTAGAAATGGATCCAAAAGCAAAGAAGTCATATGATAAAGCATCTGACAATAAAGACCAATATTATAGTGCAATGCTTGATGAGCAAGATATTGATTCAACAGTGACAGATCGTGATCCAGCAGCACGAGATTTTTATGATAATTATGATAAGGATCAGATTACTAAAAGAGATAAAAAAGAATATAGTGATTTTATGGAAGATCTTTCTGATGAAGAACGTGATTTAGTAAATGAAAATGATCATTTTTATTCTGTAAAATTTTCTGATAATGGCGGTATTATTATGCCAATTATCCTTGAATTTGAATATGAAGATGGAGATAAAGAGGTGATTAATATCCCAGTAGAAATATGGAGATTTAATAGAGGAGAAGTGACAAAGGTATTTAAAACAGAAAAACCTATTAAGAATATGACATTGGATCCATTTTTTCAAATTGCTGATGTAGAAAGAAACAATAATCATTGGCCTGAAAAAGTGCAACCAACTCGCTTTGAAACATTTAAGTCTTCTGGTTGGGGTGGAAGTAAAAATTTAATGCAGCGTGTTCGTGATGATGCAGCAGCAGACGATACTTCAGAAGAATAATTCAATAATATATGATTATAATTTTTAGATCAATTATTTCAATATTATTATTGAGTAGTATTTCAGCACATCAATTTTTTATTTCCAATACTGAGATACAATTTAAAGCAGAAGATCAAAAAGCAGAAATTCTGATTCAGGTATTTACCCATGATATTAATTTATTGTTAGAGAATGCTAATTTTAAAACAGTAAATTTAGGGACTGATAAGGAAAGTGATAATATTGATATATTTCTAGTAAACTATTTATCTGATAATTTTGTTATTCAAGAATATAGGTGGGCTTATCTTGGTAAAGAAGTTGGCGTAGAGCATACTGTTTTCTTTTTAGAAATTCAACAGTTCGCTTTATCTGATAAGATTGTCATTCTAAATTCTATTTTTATGGATTTATATTCTCAACAACGTAACATTGTTAATTTTTATAACGATAGAGAAGTGCAATCAGCAAATATGACTATTAATCAACCTGTATTTTCTTTTGGTTTTTAGTTTAGCTCTTTTGATAGTTTATTTGCAGTGAACCAAATAAATATTCCACCCAGCATCATTCCAATACAGAGTAGTTGACCCATACTCAAATCGAATATGATAAATCCTAGCTGCGGATCTGGCTCTCGTAAGAATTCAATAAAGAATCGGAAAAATCCATATCCAAATACATATAAACCACTATTAAATCCTAGCTGATTATGTTTATTAAAGTAATTGATGACGAGGAAAAGAACGATGCCTTCAAAAAATGCTTCATAAAGTTGAGAAGGATGTCTTAATTGATAATCTACAATAGGATCATATAATCCATCGCCATTAACATCAAACCAAGGTTTCTTATTGTCAAATGTTGCTTGTGGAAAACGCATTCCAATCGAAGATTGTGTTACACGTCCATATAATTCTCCATTAATAAAATTTCCAATTCTTCCCCAGAAAAATCCGAGAGGAATCGAAGCTGTTAAGAAGTCTGCTAAAGTAAATAAATGCAAATTTATTTTTCGTGCATACAGCCATATCGCACATATAACTCCAATTAATCCTCCATGATATGACATACCTGAGATTCCTGTAAATTCCCACCCGTTTTCGCTAATAGAGAATGGTAGTAGAATCTCAAGTGGATTAGATAGATAATGATCTAAATTATAGAATAAAACATATCCTAGACGTGCTCCAATTAACAATCCAATTAAAATCCAAGATAATAAATCTTCTAATTGTGTTATATTAATTTTTGTGAAAGTTTCATTTTTAATTTTTCTACTACAGAGAAGATAAACGACACCAAATGCCACAAGATACATCGTCGAATACCAATAAATTTGGAAAGAACCAATTGTCAATAAAATTGGGTCCATTTTTGAAGGTAAGGTTTGCCACCATAGTATAAAATCCATGCTATAAGATACAAAAATTACTTTGTAACCTAAAAAAAAATATATAACCTAGAGCAAGTATTATGATTTTATCAGGAAAAGAAATTATTGAAAGAAAAGGAAAGGATATTTTAATTGATCCTTTCAATGAAAATCAAGTTAATCCAAATAGTTATAACTTAAGATTGCATAATGAACTATTAGTATATGATACACCTGTATTAGATATGAAAGAAGACAATCCTGCAAAGAAAATTACTATCCCAGAAGATGGATTGTTGCTAGATAGTAGGAAATTATATCTTGGAAGAACAATGGAGTACACAGAGACACATAATCTTGTTCCAATGTTAGAAGGAAGATCGTCTGTAGGTAGATTAGGACTTTTTGTTCATATAACAGCAGGATTTGGTGATGTAGGATTTAAAGGATATTGGACGCTAGAGATATTTTGTGTACAACCAATAAAGATTTATCCATCAATAGAAATATGCCAAATTTTTTATCATTCTGTTGAAGGAGATTATACTCCATATCAAAACGGTAAATATCAAGGTAATAAAGATATTCAAACTAGTATGCTATATAAAGATTTCGAGAAGAAATAATTATATGCAGAATATCTTCTCCCTATTTTTTGTAACACTTATTAAGGGATACCAAACTTTTTTGTCACCATTATTAGGTTCAAATTGTAGATATCAGCCAACTTGTTCTCAATATGCAATTGACTCGATTAAAGAGTGGGGATCTTTTAAAGGAAGTCTTCTAGCATTAAGAAGAATATTACGATGCCATCCTTGGTCAAAAAGTGGATATGACCCTGTACCAACGAAAAAGAGTAAATAAATATGTATGACTGGATTACATTTTTAGAAACAACATTAAATAATAATTTTACTTTTTCTGTTATTTTTATCTTGGGTATGTTTCATGCATTAGAGCCAGGTCATGGCAAAACTCTCATCTTAGCTTATATGACAGGTGGTTCAATGCGTTTTTCTGGTGCAGCACAACTTATATTAGGATTAATCTTAATTCATTTTCTTCTATTTTCTTTTTTAGCATTTTTGCTTAAAGCAGGTAGTGAGACTTTTCCAATACTTGAGACTATTGGACCATCATTTATTATTTGTTTAGGATTGTACTTGCTCTATAGAGCATCAAAGGAAGTGCGCCATGAGCATGAGGATGATTGTGATGAGCCAATGCACTTCCATTTTAATGAGTCTAAATTTTCAAGCCCATTTATTACAGGAATGATAGCTGGATTAATTCCATGTCCATCTGCAATAGCAGTTCTTTTAATTGCTTCTACAAATTTTAGTAATGATAGTACAACTCTTTACTTAAGTATTTTTGTATACGTACTAGGAATTGCTTTAACATTAATTGGTATCATGGCTCTATTTCTGTTATTTAAAGAAAGATTTAGTAATCATTTGAATGCTATCAACCAACGTTTTAATACTAATTTAATAGCAGCCTCAATTATTATTATTATTGGAGCATTGTATCTTCTAGTAAATATGTATGGTGGTGGACATCAACACTAGTTGTGTAATATCTTAATAAACTGGTTTTTTGAATAACCAAATGCTTCAAGTTCTGCTAATATATTTTGATAAACTGATTCATTCATATTTGTATCTCTACACATAATCCAACCCATTTTATTTTCAGGAT
>CERX01051494.1_pt1 | contig 18163 bp, 15 predicted proteins | sample 350251 | NCBI WGS metagenome assembly CERX01 (sample SAMEA2621044, study PRJEB7988) | marine metagenome | biome: marine biome (ENVO:00000447); feature: deep chlorophyll maximum layer (ENVO:xxxxxxxx); material: "saline water (ENVO:00002010), including plankton (ENVO:xxxxxxxx)" | depth 50 m
TTGTCGAACTGGCCGATTGCCAGTTCCAGGATCTGCTGGGGCGACTTGCTGGCGTACTCGCTGGCCAGTTGGTCGATGTCGAAATTACTCATTGCATCAGGCTCTCAATCCGGCGGTGGATCGGTGTGCCACCGTTTCTGGTTTACGCCGGCAGTCTAACAAAGGGCGTCTTAGTCCATCCTCTTTTATTTAGTTATATTTTTATGCCTTTTTGCCATGTTGGCGCGCGCTGGAAACCCGCTTCTCGTTGCGCCCGGGGGCGCTTGCCGGTAGATTGTGCGCCAGCCTCAACTATTGAAAATCAGGAGTGTCGCGTGGAAATTGCTTGCCTTGACCTGGAGGGCGTACTGGTCCCGGAAATCTGGATTGCCTTTGCCGAAAAAACCGGCATTGAGGAACTCAAGGCGACCACCCGTGACATTCCCGATTACGACGTGCTGATGAAGCAACGTCTGTCTATTCTCGACAAGCACGGCCTCAAGCTGTCGGATATCCAAGAAGTCATCGCGACTCTGAAGCCGCTGGACGGCGCTGTTGAGTTTGTCGATTGGCTGCGTGAGCGTTTTCAGGTCGTCATTCTGTCTGACACCTTCTACGAGTTCTCCCAGCCGCTGATGCGTCAGCTCGGTTTCCCGACGCTGCTGTGCCACCGCCTGATCACTGATGAGAACGACCGTGTTGTTGACTATCAGCTGCGCCAGAAAGACCCCAAGCGTCAGTCGGTCATCGCCCTGAAGAGCATCTACTACCGCATCATCGCGGCAGGTGACTCCTACAACGACACTACCATGCTGTCTGAAGCGCATGCCGGTATCCTGTTCCATGCCCCGGACAACGTGATTCGCGAGTTTCCGCAATTCCCCGCAGTCCACACCTACGAAGACCTCAAGAAGGCCTTTATCGCTGCGTCCAATCGCGAGCTGTCGCTCTGATTTGACCCTCAGGCCGGCGGCAATGCCGTCGGCCGATTGCGCTTCAGCGGCAGCCACCAGCGTCGACTCGGTTGCCCGAAAACCTCCCGTAGCTGTTCCACACTGCCTTGACGTTGTGCCGGTTCGAAAGCCAGCGCAGTGCGCAGTGCTGGCCAACAGTGCGCTGGCAAGCCGGCGGGCTTTTGCAGAGTAGCGTATTGGTCCATGCGCATGGCCTGGCGCGCGGTAAGGCGGCTGAAGGGGTGATGCCCGCTGGCCAGCTCGTAGAGTACGCAACCAAGTGCGTAGAGATCGGTGGCTTTGCTCAGGTCGCCGCCATCCAGCAGTTCCAGCGCAGCGTAGCGGGGTGTCCAGGCGGCCAGCCGGCGGCGAGACAGCTTTGGGAGGCTGCTCAACAGTCCTTCATTGGCCTGGCCCAGACCGAAATCAAACAACCGTACACCGCTGGCACACAGCATCACATTGGTTGGTTTGATGTCGCCGTGCAGCACGCCGCGCTGGTGAGCGTGCTGTAGAGCATCCAGCAGGGCCAGAGCCAAGGGTTGCAGCTCGGCCCAAGGCATGCCCTGGGGGTGCGAGGCCATGATCTGATCCAGCGTGGGGCCATCGAGCAACTCCAGGGTAAGAAAGGCGCGCTGGCTTTCGGCGTCCACGTGAAAGCTGTGCGGGCGCACTACATGGCGGTGATGCAGGCGGCTGGTGAGAGCAAATTCGCTGTGGAGCAGGGCGTTGGCGTCGGGATGGCGGGCGAAGCTATCGTTCAGGGTCTTTAGTGCGACCCAGGGTTCGGGGTCGCCAAACTGCTCACGTAGCAGGTCGCGGGCGCGGTAGACCGCGCCCATGCCGCCGACGCCAAGCAGGCGCTCAATCTGGTAGCGCTTGCCCATTAGCTGCGGAAGCTCGCTGGGTGCCTGCAGGGGTTGGGTTATCTGGTTCACGGTGAACTCGGTGGGGGTGTCGGTCGAATGACAATGGCACTGAGGTTATCGCTGGCGGCGCCTTGCAGTACCTCTGCGAACAGATGCTCAACCGCTTCGCGGGCGCTGGGCAACGCCAGCGCGTGGTTAAGCTGGCGGACTGTCAGCGCGCGGTACAAACCGTCGCTGCATAGCAGCAGCCGGTCGCCGACTTGCAGGTTGAACTCGGTGACGTCCAGGCGCAGGATCTCGTGCGCGCCCACCGCACGGGTGAGTGCTTGGGCGCTAGGATGCTGAGCGGCTTGTGCCGGGTTCATGTTGGCGCCGTTGATCAGTTGCTGGGCGAGGGTGTGGTCCTTGGATAGCAGGTAGAGCTTCTGCCGGCGCCACAGGTAGCAGCGACTGTCGCCAGCCCACAGGCATACCGCGCGCATACCGTAGGTGGCGACCGCGACCACCGTGCTGCCGATCAGCGGCGCTGGTTCACCGGCGCACAGCGTCAGGTCCTGGGTCAGGCGGTGGTTGACCTGATGCAGGGCCTGACGCACTCGCCGCTGGTTTTGGTCGAGATTGGCGCCTAGCGGCAGGTCTGCCAGTTGCTCGACAATCATTCTGCTCGCCAGGGCCCCGTTCTGATGGCCGCCCATGCCGTCGGCGACCGCCCAGAGGCTGTGCGCTCGCCGGTCCAGCACGGCGTCTTCGTTGCGACTGCGCACTTTGCCGGTATGCGTCTGGCTTGCACTATCCCAGTGGATCATAGCTGCGCTGGCAGGGCGAAGCTGCGCAGAAGTTCGGGGTCAAACGGGTTGGGCGCTCGCTGGCTGTGCAGCAGGTACTGGGCACGCATGCCGCCGATGCTGGCGCGCAGCAGCAGGGCATCGCGCTCTTCCTGGCGCTCGATATCCACCCGATCTAGCAGACGGAATAGCGACCAGGCGCCGGCTTCCTGTTGCAGGCCCATGCGTCGGCCGCCAAGGTCTTCCAGGGTCAGGCTGATACGCTCGTTGCCCTCAGCCGCTGGCCAGCGGAAAGCGGTAGCGACAATTGGGCCATGCCGATACTCCAGCTGCTGCGGGCCGTAGTGAAAACTGGATCGGCCGAGACTGGCATCCAGCGCGTAGGGCTCAAGGCGAAATTGTACGCCGGGCTCGAATGGGTCGTCGGCAAAGAAGCCGTCACGGATTGCCTGCGCTCGGCCCAGCTGGGTCAGCAGAGCTGAGGAGAGCGGCAAGCTGCGACCATCCAGCGAACGCAGACGGTAGCGTCCATTGCTGTGCATGACAAAGGGCTGCAGATAGCTGCCAATAAAACGCTCGACCGTACCCTCATGCTGGAAGAAGCTGCGAAAGTCGTTGAGTTCAACGTCTCGGTTGCTGTCAGCGCTGAATGGATAACGCTGGGCAAGCGCGCTGCGGTAGACGCTGTAGAGATCTGCGCGGTAGCGCTGATTGAGGTAGCGGCCTGCGTCTGCCAACACCTGGCCCCAGGCGTCGGAGGCCAACTGGCCAACCCAGCTGTCGAGCGGCGCAGGCAGCAGGCTGGCGGCGTCACGCGTGGCGCTAATGGCATCAGCCTGGTGTTGCATGCGTTTGCGCGCCATGTCAAAGGCCAGCTGACCGCTGTCGCCACTGTTGTATAGCTGGGCGACCTGCAGCTGCAACTGCGCCAGTGCCTGCTGGCTCTGCAGCAGCGCTGGATTGGGAGCGCCGGTGTCATCCAAGAGTGCGTGCAGCGCTGAGAACTGGTGCTGCAGCGCTTGTTTGGCCGGGCTGGCGGGCGTTGCGTTGTCGAGTGTTGGGTCGATCAACCGGGTGTGCTCGCGCAATTGCTGGAGTAACTGCAGGTGCGGCGCGCTACTGGCGCCCAGGGCCGCGAGATCGGTAACGGCACGACCACTGCGTAACGGTGCCAGGCGCAGGGCGGCCAAGGCGCGTACCCACTGATCGGTGTAATCCTGAAAATAAAGCGCCTCGACCTCAATCAGCAACTGCCGACGCTCACTGGGCGTTAGCTGGCTGCGGTTGCCGAGTACCCAGTTGTCTTCCAGGAGGCGCTCGATAAGCGCTGGCCCCTGTTGCTGGAACAACGTCTGATAGCCTGTCTTGGTATAGAAACCGGGAATGTCCACCGGCCGGCTGGCCAACAGCTGGTGATCGGCACCTAACTGGCTGTCCAGACGGTAGGTAGGCAGGGCGCGAGCTTGCTCTCGCAGCAGGCGATAGGTTAGTTGTGCCAGAGACTCCTGCCGCAGCTGCTCGCGCACCGCGCTAATCAGCTCGCCGTTAGCTGCTGCCGGCTGCCAGGGCAGCGCTAGCAGCCTGGCAAGGTGGTCGTTCAGGTGCTGCTGTACGTCGGGTTGATCGGGGTAACGGTGGCGCCACTCTTCGCGCATCCACTGTTGCAGGTAATTTGGGTCCAGGCGTTCGCTCTGGCTGAGCATCAGGTAGGCGCGCAGGTGGCCAATCAGTTGTTGGCGATCGGCGTGTGCGCTGCGCAAGCGCGCCTCCAACTGCCGGCTGATCAGGGGCTGCAGGTAATCGCGTAGTGCTTGCTGATAGTGGCGCAGCACCTGTGGTTGTACTGCTGGAGCCTGCTCCAGCGTCAGGTTCTGACTGAGCGCGCTCGCGGTTATCGCAGGTTGCACCAGGGTGGCGGCGTAGCGGGTGTCCAACTGCTGCAGCAGCGCTGTGATGCGGCTGTGCGCTTGAATGGACGGTGTATGCGGCAGGAAGTGCTCAGCCAACTGCGCCAATTGGCTGAGGCGCTCAGTCTGCTGGTGATAGGCCCAGCCCCAGCCTAGGGCACAGGCTGTCAGCCCGGCGGCGGCTAGGCCCAGGCCGATGCGCTGTCGGCGCCGCTGAGTTTGCCGGCGTTGCTGGTCGAGGCTCACGCGCTGGGGGTTGCCGAGGATGATCTGCTCAAACAGCTCCGTGATGAAACCCGACTGCCTGGCCGGCCCTGGTGAGTACATCAGACTGTCGTGCTCGTGTTGAGCTGCGCAGGTGAAGTATAGCCCCTGTAGTCGCGCGCCGGGCTGGTAGCGGTTGGCGGTGAAGCTTTGCTCGATAAAGCGTTGCAGTGGGCCTTCCAGGCGAGCGAGCTGCCAGGGCAGGTCAAACAGTTGGCCGCGGCGGGCCGGGTCGCGCTCCTGGTGCAAGCGGTTAAGCATCTGCGCGTTGAGGCGTCCGAGCAGGCCGGCATAGGCACGGTTTTGCTGCTGCGGATCGGGGTTGGGCTGGTCATCGATATGGATGCCGAAGTGCTGTTGACGTTGATTGGCTGGCAGTTGCTCTAGCAGCTCTGTGAGACCGGGGATCAGGTCGCCCTTGCTCAGTAGCAGATACACCGGCAGATCCAGGCCAAGCTGCTGACGTAGCTCTGCCAGCGCTTGGCGCAGACGGCGTGCCAGGTTGTCCAATTCAAGGCTGTGGTCTTGTTGCAATAGGTCAACTGGTAGGGTGATCAGCACACCGTTCAGTGCCGGTTGGCGGCGCTGGCGCAGCATATTCAGCAGCGCCTGCCAGTGCGCTGCTGGGCTGGTGCCGTCTGTATCGGGCAGGCAGTGGCCACTGCAGTCAATCAGAGCGCCTGCTCGGTGGCAGTGCCATTCAGCTGGGCTTGGGCCAGCGTCGCCCTCCGGTGCATCTGCGGTGGTGCTCAGTAGCGGTAGTTCCGACTGACAAATCAGACTGCTTTTGCCTGCGTTTTGCGGGCCAATCAACAAGTACCAGGGCAACTGTCGGCGCTCGCGGGCGCTAAATCCGGCGCGGCCCATTTGCTGCTGGGCTAACAGCCAGCGCTGATGCAGGGCCAGATGCACATCGATCTGACGGGCCTGCTGTTGTTCTTCTTCGGGGCTGGGTGGTGTAGGTGCCGGGCGTTTACGCCAGTAGCTGATCAGGCGCCATATCACCCATGGTGTGGCCAGCAGGGCGAGCGTTGCCGCGCGGCTCCAGCGGCTGCTCCAAATAGCGTGGCCGTTGATGGAGACCGCGGGGCCCAGCTGCCAGATCAGCAAACCGAGCAATATCAGCAACAGCGCGGACCAACCGGGTGGTGAACGCAGTAGGGCAAGGAAGCGGGTCAGCGAGGGTGTCATGGCCGAGCCTCCTGGGCACTGTAGTGTTGCAAGGTGTTAGTGCGTTGCTGGTCCAGCACACTGCTGAAACCGCTGTGCAGCAACCACAGCATGCCCAGCGTGCCGGCGATCAGCAGCCATGTGGGCAGGTTACGCTGCAGTTGATGCTCACCGTTGTTGGACGCTGCCGGGGTACCTAGGCTGCTGTCGGGTTCGTCGCGGTAGCGCTTCAGCTCGCGATACAGGCGCTCGCTGATATCCGCCAGAGCGCTTTCGCCACGTGGCTGCAGGCGGTAGCGCCCCTGAAAGCCCAGCGCAATGCAGACGTACATCAATTCGAGTACGTCCAGGTGCCGGCTTGGCTCTCGAAACAGGCGCTCCAGCAGGACAAAGAACTTCTCACCGCCAAAGGTTTCCTGGTGGAACTGGCTGAGCAAACTGTATTGCGACCAGTCGCTGTCGTTACCCCAGCGGGTGCCCAGAATGGCCTCATCCAGCACGGTGCAGAGAACGTAGCGGGCGGCATGGCGAGTGGTTTGCTCAACCCTGTGCTCCTGGCACTGCAAGTCAAACTGCTGGATGCCGACGCGCAGAGACTCCCGCAGCAGCTCAGGGCTGTCCTGCGGGTCGGCGTACTTCAGCTGAATCAGTTCAGAAAACAGCGGCGCGGCGAGTGCCAGCAAGGTGTTTGGGCCGTGGGCGTCTATCAGGAGTGTGCTGTTGCCGGGCGGCAGGGTCGGGCGCTGGGCGAGGGGCGACGCTCGGAACACCGGGTTGTAGTCGGTGAGAGGAGTGTCGGCCGACCAGTTGTCGTCCTGGGCGAGGATAACCGTGCGGTCGTCCTGGGGGGGTGCCATTGCATGCATGGTAGTCAGCTCCTGATGGCCCAGAAGGCGAGGTGCAAATTGCTCAGCTCTGCGCCGGCGTGGAAAGCAAAGCCGCCAGAGCTGGCAAGCTGCGCGCGCTCATCAGCGCTCAGCTCCAGCGCAAAATAGGTGCGGTCGTTGTGAAACGGCAGCTGACGCGGGGCCACTGGCAATACGCGCAGACGGATGCCCGGCAGGTGCAGGTTGACCAACTGGCGGATCTGCTCGACGGCACCGATCTTGAGATGGTTGGGCAGACGCTTGCGCAGGCTGTCGCTGTCGCAGTCGGCCTTGGCGGCGAGCACGAAAAGGGCGTTGTCCAGCAGCGCCGGATCGCTGAGCGGGGCGACGCGAATGCCGTATTGACGTTGCTGTAGCGGCAGCTCCAGCGCGTGCTGTTCCAGCACCATCGACAGGCTTTGCCGTAGAGCACGCATCAGCTGGCGGAAACTGCCACCTTGGTCGCTGTGCTGGTAGTGCAACTCGGTGGGTGGTCGCTTGCTGTCGCAGCTGAAGGTGGAGAGCTCTCCGAGCAGGCTGAGTAGCAAACTGAACAGGACACCCGGAGGGGTGTGACTGCCGCTGCGCAGTTGGCGCAGCAGGGGTTCATGGCGGTTGAGTAGCTGCAGCATCAAGAGGTCACCCAGCTCGGCGCTGGCAGCCTTGCCGCGACTGCGCAGGCGTTCGGCCAGCGCATCGGCGCGGTGCTGCACTAGGCTGATGGATTCCTGTAGGCATTTCTGCACAAAGGGGCTGTCTTGGCAGTGCAGATAGCTGGCGACCTGCTCGTCGTCCAGACGGATGCTGCCATCGCTGTTGCTCTCCTGGATCAGGCACAGGCGCAGGCGCACCAGCGCCTGGTCGTCCTTGGCCTCGCCCAGTATCAGCCGAAAAGCTGGTTGGGCGCAGCGCAGGGTAGCGCTGCCGGCCGCGCCTGCGTTAGCGTCGCCGACGTCGTGATCACTGCTGACATAGCGCGCCAGCGAGCTGTCCGCGCCTTGCTGTTGCACTTCAATGTGTCCGCTGCTGACCAGTGGCAGGGCCAGGTAGACAGGGGCGTTCAGGGTACCGGGTGGCACATCGAGAGCCAGTGGTTCGGCCCTGTGGGACAGGTCGAACAGGCTGCCATCGGGCAGCAGGCCGCTGGCTTCGGTGACGACAATTTTGCCAAGGGCAAGAAACTGGGTGTCCAGCGTCAGCTGGGTAAAGCCCCAGGCATGCGCGTGCAGGCCATTGGTGCGGCGGGTCAGTTGTTCGTCGTAGTAGCGGTCATGCTGCTGGAAGTGCTGGGGACGCAGCAACATGCCTTCGTGCCAGACGACTTTTAATGCCGGCATGTCAGCGTTCTCCGTTTAGGTTGCGTGGCTCGATTCCGTATTCGTTCAAGGTCAGCTCGAAGGCGTTGCGCTCACCGGGTTGCAGCGCCAGTTGGATGCGCCAGCGGGTGTTGGGCAGATCACGGTATGCCGCAACCAGGCCTAGATACCGGGTATCGGGGCGTGCCGAGATCTTGAAGCTGCGCTGTTCGCCCGGGCGCAGCTCCAACTCCTGCAGGGCCAGCAGGTCGGGCGACAATATGTGTTGTGGGCGTTGCTGCAGGCCGAAGAAGTCGGCCTGCTCAAAGGCAACCGGGTGACGTAGCTCAACCAGTTGCAGCACGACGGGTGAGGGGCGGCCATGCAAGTCCGGGTTCAGGCTGTCGCTGGCGCTGAGCTGCAGGTCGATCTTGGTGAGCTCAGAGTAGGGCGACAGCATGCTGCAGGCACTCAGTAGGCAGGCCGCCAGTACGGGAAGAAGACGATACATTGAGGGTCATCCGAACGGGTTGTGGTGGAGGCTGTGCAGCAGTTGATGCTGCTCCTTGTAGGCATCCCTGAGGGCCTGCTGACAGCGTTGCTGCAGCGCGGCAGGTTGCTGATATTGCTGCTGCAGTGCGCGCCAGCGGGCACCGTCGGTGCGCAGCAGGGCAGGCTCCAGCAACTGTGCGGGTGCCAGCAGCGCCGGTAGCTGATCGAGCAACCGGTTGCTGGCCTGCTGCAGCGCCAGTTGATGGGTACGCAACTGGCGCCAGGCGCTGCGCAGTAATTCGTCGCCATCGGCGGCGCTCAATAAATGCTGCAGGGCGGCGGCGCTGTCCTGGCCGTCGGTTAGCGGGTGGCGGGTACCACCGGGCTGCAGGTGGGCAGCGCCTTGCTGCTGCGCGTGCAGGCAGTGTTGCAGCTCGGCGACAGCGCTACGCAACAGCGCGATAGCCTGCTTGCTGATCGCGACGGCCTGGGCTGCCGAGGCGGGCTCGATGCCGAGTTGTTGGCACAGCTGTTCGGCCAGATCGCCCTCTGCTGTTGGTGGCGCAGCGAGGGCGATTTGCGCGCGGGGGAGTCTGATGTGCTCAGCCTCGACGCGGTGATGCTCCGCGCTGGGCGGTGTCTCGGGGCCGGCTACCGGTTCGCTGAGCCAGTCTGCGAGCGGGTCCGGGCTGTCGGCGCTGTTGTTGTCGCCGTCCAGCGAGAGGAAGGCGTCGTCAGGAATCAACTCATGGTTGCTGGCCGACACCTGCTGCAGGCGGGCGCGAACTTCCAGTTCGCCCAGGCAATAAATTTGGCCGTGTTCGATGCGCTCTGGCTCGCCTTTGGTTAACCGGCGGCCGTCGGCTTTCAGGTGGATGCCGTTGCTGCTGGTGTCGGTCAGGTAGAACGCTTGGTCGCTGTAGCTGATTTGTGCGTGACGGCCGGAAATGATGCGCTGGCGATCAGGCAGCACCCAATCGCAATCGGCGGCGCGACCAATCACGCCACCGGCCTGTCTGAACAAGCGTGATAGCGGTGGTTGCTGCGGGCCTGGCGGGGGGTAGATCACTTCGAGCATCAGCTCCATCGATCGTCCCCCTGCATTGGTGGTGCGCTTGGGGTGTCAAGTGGCTGATATTGCTCGTCATCGAAGCGCAGGTTGCCGTTACATCCGCAAAGCAGGCAGAGCGACAGGAAGAGCGCTGTGGCAGGCGTGAAGTGGGGAGGGAGAAGCGATAGGCGCATTGCTTAATCCATTTGCTACTGAACAGAACCCGTCCTGGGTCGATAGCTCAGCAGCGAGCAAGCTTTGTGCCTATATTTTTATTCTTTTCTAATCAGACAGTTATGGTGCTTTTGATGTTCAGATCGTGGGAGGTGTGATGCTTATCTCGGCGCACTGCGCAACAGATTGCGCAGTGCTGGGGAAAAGTGGCGCATGTCGCTTTGAAGGTTAGCGACAGACTGGGATCATGCAGCTACCATCGCTGGCACTCTGGCTGTCTGCAGCGCAGGCGCGCACCTGCTCGGCAGCGGCGTCACAACCCATCTCCTGCATGCCGGTGGCCAGGTTGTTCCATCCGGCGGGGTACTCTGGGAAACGGCGTACCAACTCGCTGAAATGCTCGATAGCCTCTGCTTGCTGGCCGTTGTTCCAGGCGATGTTGCCCAGGCCCAGCAGCGCTGCGGGTTGATCTGGCCAACGCTCGGCGGCGGCTTGGTAAGCTTTGGCAGCGTTGTCGGTTTGACCCAATTGCTCCAGATCGGCTGCTGCGGCGAGGAAGGGCAGAGGCTCGGCGCTGGCCGGGATACGGCCCGGCGGTACTGCAACCCGCGCCCAATGCTCAGCTCGTTCCCAGGTTCGCATAAAGAGTGCGAAGGGCTCGCGCTGTCGGGCATTGAGCCCTGAGTGCAAGATCAACTCCTGGGTATTCAGGTCGTAGCCCACGGCAACCGCGTAGTGCCACTGGGGATACCAGTCGAAGGCCAGGTTCTGCATTACAAGCACTGCATTGCCGTCGTCCAATTCGCGCAAGATGGCGTCCAGCTCTGGAGCCAGCGGGTAGACAAGCAGCCCTTGCTCGCGTGCGGCAGCGACCATCTCTACCTGCAATGTGCCTTGACGTTCGGGCAGATAAACCCGGCCCTTCAGTTGCTCAGGGCTGATCTGGATTCCCCGTTGGCCTAACAGCATGGACAGCGATGCTGGGCCGCACTGATAGGCGTCCTGCGCGTGGAAGGGCAGGTCAGTCAGCAAGCGGTTGGGGGGCAGGTCAGTGGGCAGATCGGGAGTGGTGCGAGGGGCGAGGCCGGCACAGGCTGACAGCATGGCTGTCAGCCCTAGTAGCAGGCCAAGGCGCATAGCCTTGTACATGGTTTAATTCACGCAGTTGATGAAGCTGTAGATGTTGGTTGCGCAGAGCATGTCGGTAATGATGAAGATCACCAGAAACAGCACGATGATGCCGACAATACCAGCGCCGGCCGGCGCGTCATCCAGCTGGCTGTTGAACTGGGCAAGTTCATCGGCGGTCAGGCTGTCGATACGCTTTTCGACCTGGTCCTGAGAGACGCCGAGGCTGGCCAGCTTATCCTGCACTGCCTGATCGTCGAGCATCGCCTTGAGTTCGGCGCGGTCGACACTCAGCTGTTGCTGGGCGACGGCTTCGCCGGTACCGACCATGGCGGCCTGGGCTTGGAGGCTGGCCATGGAGGTCAGCATGAACAGTGCGGTCAGCAGGATAGACAGGTAACGCTTGGTGGATCGCATGAAAGTCATGGGTTATTCCTCATTCTGTTGTGGCTTCCCTGCATGGAAGCTTTCAACCACCGGAGGGTGGCCGTCCGATGCGCATGCTGCGCTCCCTTTAAACGACCTGTGCAACGGCTAGAGGTTCCAAAGTGCCACTGCAGTTGTGATCTGCTTCACCTCCCGTGTGGCGCTGACTACAGCCCAAACTTGTCACGCATCTGGTAGTACCAGGCACCAATGGCAGTAAATGGCACACGCAGCAAGCGGCCGCCCGGGAAGGGGTAGTGTGGCAGGGCGGCGAAGGCGTCAAATCGCTCGGCCTGGCCGCGCAGCACTTCGGCCAGAACACGCCCGGCAACGTGGGTAAAGGTGACCCCGTGTCCGCTGCATCCCTGTGAGTAATAAATGTTGCTGCCGATGCGACCGACCTGTGGCAAGCGCGATAGGGTGAGCAGGAAATTGCCGGTCCAGGCGTAATCGATCTTTACGTCCTTGAGCTGCGGAAAGGTTTTAATCAGGTTCGGACGAATCAGCGCCTCGATGTTACTGGGGTCGCGGGCGCCGTAGACCACGCCACCGCCAAAGATCAGGCGGCGGTCGCCGGAGAGCCGGTAGTAGTCCAGCAGATAGGCGCAGTCTTCGACGCAGTAGTCCTGTGGCAGCAGTGAACTGGCAAGCTCTTCGGACAGGGGCTCGGTAGTAATAACCTGCGTCCCGCAGGGCATGGACTTGGCTGCCAGCTGCGGCAGCAGATCGCCAAGGTAGGCGTTGCCGGCAACGATGACGTAGCGTGCTTTGACTTGCCCGTTGGCCGTGTGCACCACGGGGTTCTCGCCCTGGTCGATGCGGGTTACCGGCGAATGTTCATGAATGACGCCACCCAGCGATTCAAACGCAGCGGCCTCGCCTAGCACCAGGTTCAGGGGGTGTATGTGGCCGCCACTCATGTCCAGCATACCGCCGACGTAAATGTCGGTATTGACCACCTCGCGGATACGGCGCTCATCGAGCAGCTCTAGCTGGGTGTTGCCATAGCGTTCCCAGAGCTTCTTCTGTGCCTCCAGGTGCTGCATGTGCTTGGCGTTAAACGCCGCGAACACGCCTCCGTCTTTCAAATCGCAATCGATGCCATAGCGCGCGACCCGTTCGCGTATGATGCGACCGCCCTCAAAGGCCATTTCGCCCAGCAGGCGAGCCTGGTCGGCGCCCAGGGTACGCTCGATAACGTCGATATCGCGGCTGTAGCTGTTGACGATTTGTCCGCCGTTGCGTCCAGATGCGCCGAAACCCACCTGCACAGCCTCCAGCACGGTGACCCGAAAGCCCTGTTCGGCAAGATGCAGGGCGGCCGAAATACCGGTGAAGCCAGCACCCACCACGCAAACATCAGTCTCGCTGGCGCCCTGCAGCGCGGGGCGCGCTGGCGAAGGGTTGGCCGAGGCGGCGTAATAGGACGTGGTGTGTTGAGTCTCGACCATGAGTGCACCTATGCGATTGTTGAATATTTTTGACAATATTCGCTGATGCTACTCGCAGGGATGCTCTATTGCCATAGGGTGCTCAAAAAAAGACACAGCTGGCCGCCAGCGGGATGCGCCGCGTAAAGGCTCAGCTGTGGGCGGGCTCGGCAGTGCTGGAAGCCGGCGCTGGCTCTGCTTTGGGAAGGGCGCGGCACATCAGCACGAATACCATCGAGAAGCCGAGCATGATGGCGATCAGGTGAAAGGCATCGTTGTAGGCCATGATTGCCGCTTGCTGATGCACCTGGTTATTGAGCAACTGCAGCGCAGCCTGGGGGTCGCCGACCTGAGTGGTGAGCAGTTGCATGCGCTCCTGAAACGCCGGATTACCGGGCGTGATGTGCTCACGCAAAAAGTCAAAGTAGTACTTGGCGCGGCTATCGAGGATGGTTGCGAGCGCGGCGATCCCGATGGCGCCGCCCAGATTGCGCAGAATGTTGTACAGGCTGGAGGCTGACCCGGCTTGCGAGGGCGCGATCATGGCGGTGGCGATGATCGACATGGGCACCAGCACCATCGGCTGGCCGAAGGCACGGAAAATCTGGATAGCGATGAACTGGTCACCGGCAAAGTCCAGGTTTAGGCGGCCGCTGAAGAAACTGGCGAAGGCAAACAGAAAAAAGCCCGTCGCGCAGATCAGGCGAGCATCGATAAACCGCATCAAGATCGGCACCAGCGGAATGATCAATAGCTGCGGGATGCCCATCCACATGATGACCTGGCCGATCTGCAGCGCGTTGTAGCCTTGAATCTGGGCCAGGTAGACCGGCAGCACGAACACCGTGCCGTAAAGGCCAACGCCCAGGCCGATATTGGCCAGGCTGCCGAGCAGAAAGTTGCGGTCCTTCAGCAGGCGCAGGTTTACCAACGGATTGTCGCGGGTCAGTTGGACTATTACGAAGCAGCACAGACTAATGAAGGCAATGATCGCCAGGGTCATGATCAGTCGTGACTCAAACCAGTCCTCGCGATGCCCCTCTTCCAGAAACACCTGCAGGCAGCCCAGGCCGATTGCCATGGTAGCGATGCCAATGTAGTCGCCCTGACGCAGCAGGTCCCAGCGTGGCTTGGCCTTGTCCAGGCCGTACATCAAGCCAGCGGCCATCAGAATGCCCGGGAAGATATTGATATAGAAAATGTATTCCCAACCGAAGTTTTCGGTCAGCCAGCCGCCGATAGTGGGCCCGATTGACGGGGCGAAGGTGGCGGTTATGGCGAACATTGCCATGCCTTTGGGGCGCTGGGCGGGCGGTAGCTTGGTCAGAATCAGGGTGAAGGCGAAAGGGATCAGTGCGCCGCCGGCCAGGCCTTGCAAGGCGCGGAACACGATCATGCTTTCCAGGCTCCAGGCCATGGAGCACAACAGCGAGGCAATGACGAAGATGGTGGAGATGGTGACCGCAAAGCGTCGCGGCGAGAAGATGGTGGTCAACCAGGCCGCCAGCGGAATAATGATGATCTCGGCCACCAGATAGGAGGTGGAAATCCAGGAGCCTTCCTCGATGGTCGCCGACAGCGCGCCCTGAATGTCCTTCAGCGAGGAGTTGATGATCTGGATGTCGAGAATCGCCATAAAGGCGCCGAGGATGGCGCTGAGCAGGGCGATCCAGTCGCGTCTGCTCGGTGGTGGAATCTCGTTGTTGAAGCCGGCATCAGCCACGCAGGTCGACCTTCACGTGCACCGACATGCCAGGGCGAACAAGGTCGCTGAAGGGGTGCTCGGGATCGATGACCAGCTTGACCGGAATACGCTGCACGACCTTGGTAAAGTTGCCGGTGGCATTGTCCGGCGGAAGCAGGCTGAATTGGGCCCCGGACGCCGGGAAGAGGCTCTGTACGCGGCCTTCAATGATCTGGTCGGGGAAGCTGTCGAACACCAGCTCCGCGCGCAGCCCTTCGTGCATCTTGTCGATCTGGGTTTCCTTGAAATTGGCCTTGACCCATAGGTCGCTGTTGGGCACGACCGCCAGCAGGTGGTTGCCGGGGGCGACGTTCTGGCCGATGCGCACCGTGCGCTGGCCGATCAGGCCGGCAACAGGCGCGCGAATCTCGGTGCGCTCCAGTGCCAGTTCAGCTTGGTCTACGGCCGCTTCAGCAACTTGGATCTGCGCGTCCAGACGAGCGATGTCGGCACTGAGCGTGTCTTTGGCCAGGGTTTGAGTTTGCAGGTCGGCGCGGGCCTTGCTGACTTGGGCGCGGGCCACCTCCAGCTGGGCGCGGAAGTTACTGAGTTGCTCTTCCGAGGCGTAGCCGGATTGACGCAGGGGGGTGATGCGTTTGATGTCCAGCTCGATACGCCGCTGTTCGGCCTGGCTGGCCTCGACATTGGCGGCAGCCGCAGCGATCAGGCTGTCTTGCTGAGTCAGACGAGACTGCGCCTGTTGCTGCTCGGCACGGCGAGTCGCGAGATTGGCGCGGGCTTCGGCAACGGCTATCTCGAAATCGCGCGCATCCAGGCGCACCAGCAGGTCGCCGGCGGCGACTGACTGGTTGTCGCTTACCAGAACATCGAGCACTTGACCGGACAGCCGGCTGGAAACCGGCGTGATGTCACCCTGCACGTAGGCGTTGTCGGTCTCTTGGTAATGGCGGTCTACCAGCCACCAATGGGCAAAGGCAGCGGCGCCCAGCAGGGCACAAATAAGCAGGAAGACAAACAGACGGACTCTGACGCGGGCTGACATGCGTTACCTCAATTTTTGTTCTGCCCGCACTCTAACACTGTTCCCCGGGGCGCCGGAGGCGCTAGAATCTGGAAACTTTGTTGCAGCAGGGGAACAGTTGTAATGGGGCTGGATGACGCCTTGATCTTCACTCGGGTAGTCGAGTGCCACAGCTTTACCAGCGCCGCGACCACGCTGGGTATGCAGAAATCTACCGTGAGCCGGCGCATCGCCCAGCTTGAAGAGCGTTTGGGCGTGCGGCTACTGAACCGTACCACCCGCAAGTTGCGCCTCACCGAGGTCGGGCAGGCTTACTATGAGCGCTGTCGCCAGATCATGCAGGAGTTTGCCGAGGCTGAGCAGGCAATCATGCAGCTGCAGCGCGAGCCAACAGGGTTGCTGCGGGTCAGCTCGCCCATCGAATTTGGCCAGCTGTTTCTCGGCGGTGTGGTAGGGCAGTTCATGCGCGCCTATCCGGCCATTCAGGTCGAGGTCGAGTTGAGTACCCGCACGGTTGACCCGGTTGAAGAGGGCGTAGACGTGGTGATTCATCTTGGGCGCCCGCAGGACTCCAGCCTGGTGGCGCGCCGCTTGATGACCAGCCCGCGCCAGCTGTACGCCAGCCCCGACTACATAAAGCGCTACGGTATGCCCGCAGCCCCAGCCGAGTTGAGCGCTCACCGCTGCATTCATGCGCTGGTTGATGGGGCGCGCAAGTGGCGCTTCGAGCAACCGGCGGTGAGTGTGCCGATCAACCCCGTGCTGCTGGTAAACAACATCACCTTCGCCCGCGAGGCCGCACTGGCGGGCGCTGGCATTATCAACGTGCCGGCGTTTATCGCCGAACCTTGCGTGGAGAACGGTACGCTGGTGCGCGTGCTGGAGAATACGCACCTGCCGTCCAGTGAGCTGTACGCGCTTTATCCCTCACGCCGCTTTCAGGCAATGAAGGTCAAGGCCTTCATTGATTTTGTCATCGAGCGTCTGCAGGAGCGGGCGTCCGACTATATAGAGATTGAAGGCTGAGCCCTGATAAAATCGGCGGCCTATTACACCAATACAGCTCGGTCGCGGCCGGGCTGTCTGATCGAGAGAGTCCATGACTGTTCGTACCCGCATTGCTCCGTCCCCGACTGGCGACCCCCATGTTGGCACCGCCTACATCGCATTGTTTAACCAGTGCTTTGCCCGTCAGCACGGTGGCCAGTTCATCCTGCGCATCGAAGATACCGACCAGGTTCGCTCCAGTGCTGCCTCCGAGCAGCAAATTCTGGATTCGCTGCGCTGGCTGGGGCTGAACTGGGATGAGGGTCCGGATGTGGGTGGCCCGCACGGCCCGTATCGCCAAAGCGAACGCAGCGCCATTTATCAGCAGCACAGTGAAGAGCTGATCGAGAAGGGCCACGCTTTCCGTTGCTTCTGCTCTAGCGAGCGCCTTGATGCCTTGCGCGCTGAACAAATGGCCAACAAGCAGACGCCCGGCTACGACGGCCATTGCCTGCATCTGAGCGGCGATGAAGTCAGCGCCCGCGTTGCGGCGGGAGAGTCCCATGTGGTGCGTATGAAGGTGCCGAATGAGGGTATCTGCAAGGTGCAGGACATGCTGCGCGGGGAGATTGACATCCCCTGGGAGCAAGTCGATATGCAGGTGCTGATGAAGGCGGACGGCCTGCCCACGTATCACCTGGCTAATGTGGTGGACGACCACCTGATGGGCATCACCCATGTGCTGCGTGGCGAGGAGTGGATCAACTCTGCGCCCAAGCACATTCTGCTGTATCAGTACTTTGACTGGGATATGCCCGCACTGTGCCACATGCCGCTGCTGCGCAACCCGGACAAGAGCAAGCTGTCCAAGCGCAAGAACCCGACCAGCATCACCTTCTACGAGCGTATGGGCTATCTGCCGGAGGCGCTGCTGAACTACCTGGGCCGCATGGGCTGGTCCATGCCCGATGAGCGTGAAAAGTTCACCCTGGCCGAGATGGTTGAGCACTTCGACATTCAGCGCGTATCGCTGGGTGGCCCGATATTCGACATTGAAAAACTGTCGTGGCTCAACGGCCAATGGATTCGCGAACTGTCCGAGGATGCCTTTGCGGCTGCGGTGCAGCAGTGGGCGCTTAATCCGGCCTACCTCAAGCCGATGATCTCGCTGGCTCAGACCCGTGTTGAAACCTTCAGCGACCTGCCGAACCTGCTGGGCTTTTTTATGGCCGGCAAGGTGGACCCGGCGCCGGAGCTGTTCGCCCACAAGAAGCTGGACGCCGACGGCGTACGCAAGGCTCTGCAGCTGCTGCTGTGGAAGTTGGAAGCGCTGCGCGACTGGGACAAGGACAACATCACCGCGGTCATTCAGGCAGTGGCTGGCTATATGGAGCTGAAGTTGCGGGATCTGATGCCGCTGCTGTTCCCGGCCATCACCGGCCAGGCCAGCTCGGTGTCAGTACTTGATGCCATGGCCCACCTGGGCCCAGACCTCACACGCTACCGCCTGCGTCAAACCGTCGAAATGCTGGGCGGCACCTCGAAGAAAGAGAACAAGGCGTGGCAGAAAGAGCTGGAAAGCATCTGAAGCGGCAAGCTAGAAGCAAAAGCGGCGCAGGGTTTGAGCCTTACGCCGCGATTCGCCGCCACCCCAATCAGCT
>CERX01104575.1_pt1 | contig 18125 bp, 20 predicted proteins | sample 350251 | NCBI WGS metagenome assembly CERX01 (sample SAMEA2621044, study PRJEB7988) | marine metagenome | biome: marine biome (ENVO:00000447); feature: deep chlorophyll maximum layer (ENVO:xxxxxxxx); material: "saline water (ENVO:00002010), including plankton (ENVO:xxxxxxxx)" | depth 50 m
CCACAGGGCCAGCCGCAGACGGTAGACCGGCTGCCGGCGTCGCAGCAGGAGCCGCACAGTCACGCCATTCTGCGGGCCCTGATTGGCGCAGCCAAGGCCGATGGCCACATTGATGACCGCGAGCGTGAGCTGATCGACGCCGAGGTGGCCAAGCTAACCAATGACCCGCAGACCCTGCAGTGGTTTGATGCCGAGTTGCGCAAGCCGCTGGATCCGGCCGAGGTGGCCAGCGCTGCGCAAACCCCGGAAATGGCGGCCGAGATGTACCTGGCCAGTCTGCTGGTGGTGGATGAGCAGAGCTTTATGGAGAAAGCCTACCTGCAGGAGCTGTCCAGCCAGCTCAAGCTTGATCCGCAGCTTATGGCCGAGCTGGACAAGCAGGTGCAGCGGGTCTAGCAGTCAGTGACTGTGGCCGACATGCGAGTCCTCATCCGGCGCCTGCACGCTGCCACTTGTGCCCAGCTGCTGGATGATGCCGCAGGCGTCGACCGGGTGCGGTGCCGCGCACTGCCGGCGTAACTCGATCAGCTGCTGTTGCAATTGGGTCAGCGCGGCAATGCGTTGGCCCACATGCGCGATGTGCTCGTCGATCAGCCCGTTGACGCCGCCACAGGTGGCCTCGGGCTGTTCACGCAGGGTCAGCAGCTGACGGATTTCCTGCAGCGTCATATCCAGCACACGACAATTGCGGATAAACACCAGACGCTCCAGGTGGGCCTCACCGTACTGGCGATAGTTGCCGGCGCTGCGCCCAGGCGCCGGCAGCAGGCCTTCGCGTTCATAGTAGCGAATGGTCTCCACCGCGCAGTCGGTGCGGTTGGCCAGTTCACCGATTTTCATCTGTGCTCTCCCGTTGCTTGACTCTATAGTGGCTACAGGGTTTTTACTTGGCAAGAACCTCTTCCAGGAAGCACTGCCATGTCTGCCGATCAACACTGTCACGCCGACCATACCTGCTGCTCTGGCGCCGCTGCGGTGCCAACCGCCAAGCTGGAGCCGCAACAGGGTAGCGTGCTCAGTCGTATCCGCATTGTGCAGATGGACTGTCCGACCGAGGAGCGCCTTTTGCGCGGGGTGCTGGAGGGGCGGCCGGAGGTGCTTGAGCTGCACTTCAACCTGCTGCAGCGGGTCATGACTGTACGCCATTTGCCGCACGGCCTGGACGCCGTACTGGCGGCCATCGACAGCCTGGGCTTCAGCCCCCAGCTGCTCGGTGATGAACCGGCGCCTGTCGCGCCCATGCGACCCTGGTGGCCGCTGGCCGTCGCCGGGGTGCTGGCACTGGGCGCGGAGGTCAGTCATTGGCTGGACCAGCCCGGCTGGATTAGCGCCTTGCTGGCGCTGGCAGCCATTGCGCTGGGCGGGCTGGACACCTACCGCAAGGGTTGGGTGGCGGTACGCCACCGCACCCTGAACATTAACGCGCTGATGAGCATTGCGGTGACGGGGGCGGTGCTGATTGGGCAGTGGCCCGAGGCGGCTATGGTGATGGTGCTGTTCAGCCTGGCTGAGCTGATCGAGGCGCGTTCGCTGGCGCGCGCTCGCGATGCCATTGGCGGCTTGCTGGCGCTGACGCCGGAGCAGGCCAATGTGCGCCAGGCCGACGGCAGCTGGGCGCAGCAGCCGGTTGCCGAGGTGCCCGTCGGCGCGCAAGTGCGGGTGGGCCCGGGCGAGCGCATCGCGCTGGATGGCGAGGTAGTGGAAGGGCGCTCCAGCGTCGACCAGGCGCCCATCACCGGTGAGAGCATGCCGGTCGACAAGCAGCCGGGGGCGGTTGTCTACGCCGGCACCATCAACCAGTACGGCAGTCTGGTTTACCGCAGCACGGCTGCTGCTGGTGGCACCACTCTGGCGCGTATCATTGAGGCGGTGGAGCAGGCGCAGGCCCAGCGTGCGCCGACCCAGCGGTTGGTAGACCGTTTTGCGGCCCGTTATACCCCCGCAGTCTGCCTGTTGGCCCTGCTGGTCGCCGTGCTACCGCCGCTGTTGCTGGATGGCCAGTGGCTGGACTGGGTTTACCGCGCGCTGGTGCTGCTGGTGGTGGCCTGCCCCTGCGCACTGGTTATCTCCACGCCGGTGACCATCGTCAGTGCGCTGGCTGCCGGGGCCCGTCGCGGCATGCTGATCAAGGGCGGTGCTTATCTGGAATTGGGCGGCAAGCTGAACCTGATCGCGCTGGACAAGACCGGTACCCTGACCGAGGGCCGTCCCAAACAAACGGACTTTGAGCTGCTGGCCGGGGACTCGGCCGAGCAGGTGCAGCAGTTGGCCGCCAGCCTGGCGGCGCGCTCTGAGCATCCGGTCTCGCGCGCTCTGGCCAGCGCCTGCGCCCTGCCCCGGTTGGAGGTGGCGGATTTTGCCGCCCAGCCGGGGCAGGGTGTCAGTGGCTTGATTGCAGGGCAGCGCTACCACCTGGGCAACAGCCGTTTGCTGACGCAACTGGGCCTGCGCGAAGACGCTCTGGGTTGGCAGGTGCAACTGCTGCAGCGCGAGGGCAAGTCAGTGGTGTTGTTGTGTACCGATGAGCAGGTGCTGGCGCTGTTTGCGGTTGCCGACACGCTCAAGGCCGGTAGCCGCGATGCGGTGCGTGAGTTGCACGCGCTGGGCATCGATACGCTGATGCTGAGCGGTGACAACGCGCCCACGGTGCAGGCTATGGCCACCCAGGTTGGCATCGACCAGGCGCTTGGCAACCTGCTGCCGGCGGACAAGCTGGAGGCCGTGCGTGGCGAACGCGCGCGCGGGCGTTGCGTCGCGATGGTGGGTGACGGCATCAATGACACCCCGGCGCTGGCGGCGGCGGACATGGGCTTTGCCATGGCGGCGGCGGGCACCGACACCGCGATAGAAACGGCCGACGTTGCTCTGATGGACGATGATTTGCGCAAGTTGCCCGCGTTTGTCCGCCTGTCGCGTCAGACCGTGCGGGTGCTGCGTCAAAACATCTGGTTGGCCGTTGGCTGCAAGGCCCTCTTCCTAGGCTTGACCCTGATGGGGGCCGCGACGCTGTGGATGGCGGTATTCGCGGACTTGGGCGTCAGCCTGCTGGTGGTAGCAAACGGGCTACGGATGCTGCGAGAGGGCTGACCTGAAAGCGAAACAGAATTTTCACTGGACTAAGGCTGTTTTCTGCAACAGACTGTTGTCTATGGATGTTGACCATGGTGGTAACGGCTGCCAATTGAGTCAGCGCTTCTGCGAATAAAAACAAGATAGGCGTGCCGCACTGAATGGCATGCAAGGAGCACATCATGAATTCTCGCTATTCCGCATGGCTGCTGCCCGGCGTCTTCGCCACGGCGCTCTGTGTTGTCAGCCTGCTGGCATCGGCTCAGTCCGAGTTGGCGGTGCAAACCATCGCCGGTATTCCGGTCGCCCCCTTCGCCGATATTTTCAATCGTTTCTGACGCCGCGCTTCCTGTCCTGACTTATGGTCCGGCCTCAGTAGATCGCTGCGATCTTTCGTCGCAGCGCTGCCGGCCCGTCTGCGCTGCTGCTACACTGCGGCCATGACGCTGAGCCCCGCCCGCCGATCCCTTACTGCCTGGCTGCTATATGCCAGCCTGCTGCTGAATGTGCCGACCTGTGGTCTGGCGCACGGGCAGATGCTGGGCCTTGATCTGAGTGGCGCGGGCATCGTGTTCTGCTCCATGGGCAGTGGCATGATCAACCTGGGCGACGAAGACGCTTCCGGCAGCGGCATGCTGGCGGTCAAGTGCCCGGTGTGCGCCGTGGTGCTGGGCATGGGCTTGCTCTTTGCGCTGGCCTGGCTGAGCTTGCTGCGGCGCCCGCAACGGCTGCGCCCTTCGGTCGTCTGCTATATCCCTAACCCGCGTTATCTCTGGCCCTCAGCCAATCCCCGCGCCTCGCCGGCGTTCTGACCTGTACCTCGTTTTCCATTCGCTGCGCTGCATGACGGCTTCGGCTACCTGCGCGCGCGAGCCTGTGTACCTGTCAGGAATGACCTTGCATGAAATCGACTTACCCGCTGTACGTTGGCGCACTGCTGTGCGCGCCCTTTGCCATGGCTGCCACCGAGCAGACCAATGAGCAAGCCACCGAACTGCCCGCTTTGCTGATCACCGGTCAGCAAGGCTCGAGCAATGCCCTGCAACTGGATACCTCCGCTGAGTCCGGCTCGCGCCTGGGGCTGAGTGTGCGCGAGACGCCGGCCTCGGTCAGTGTGGTGGGCCGCGAGCAGATTGAGCAGCGCGACGCGCTGGATACCCAGGACATTCTCTCCGGTGTGCCCGGCGTTACCGCAGCGTCGCCGCCCGGCCAGGCCGGCTTTGTATCCTGGCGCGGCTTTACCGGCTCGCAGGTGACGCAGATGTTCAACGGCATCACCGTGCAGTACGACAGCATTGCCGCGCGGCCGGTCGACAGCTGGATCTTTGACCGGGTTGAGGCCATCGGTGGTGCCTCCAGCTTTTTGAATGGCGCTGGCGGCGTTGGTGGCTCAATCAACTACATCACCAAGCTGCCGAACCCTGCCGAGTCCTTCCGCGAGGCGCGCATTCGCTATGGCAGCTTTGACAGCAGCGAGCTGGCGCTGGGCGTCAATCAACTGCTGAGCGAGGGTCCGGTGCGCAACACCCTGCGGCTGGATATCAGCCAGACCGATAGCAACGGCTGGGCTGACCGCGAAGAGCGCAGCGCCTTCACCGGCGCGCTATCGTTGCGCACCGATTTCAACGAGCGGCTGTCGCACACGCTGGCGCTGGAGTATCAGAACGAGCAGGTGGATAGCCCCTACTGGGGCACGCCGGCGCTGCAGCCGCTGGGCGGTGAGATGAAGGTCGATGACAGCCGCCGTTTCGAAAACTACAACGTCGAAGACGGGCGTTACGAGCAGCGGGTGCGCTGGCTACGCTCGATCACCGAGTATCAGCTGAGTGACCAGACCCGGCTGCGCAACACGTTCTACCACTACAACACCGAGCGCGATTACCGCAATCTGGAGCGCTATACCTACAGCGCCGACAACAGCCAGATCAGCCGCTCGGCTGCGCTACTGCAGCGCCACGATCAGGAACTCAACGGTAACCGCGTGGACCTGCTGCACCAAGGTACGCTCTGGAAACGGCGCAGCGACTGGTCGCTGGGGCTGGACTACAGCCACAACGTGCAGACCCGTTACCCGCGCTCGGTCTCGGCGGTTTTTGACGTGGTAGACCCGGATAACTTTGCGCCGGGCCAGTTCTACGACATACCCGGGATGACCCCCGGCCATGACCCGCAGCGCACCAACGAGGTGGATACCTGGGCGCTGTATCTGGAAAACCGCACCGAGCTGACCGACCGCCTGGCGCTGATCAGTGCCCTGCGCCACGACTGGATTGATCTGGAGGTGACTAACCATCAGACACCCTCGGCGACCAACCCTGCGTTCTTCAGCCAGACCTACGAGCCGACCACCGGTCGTCTGGGGCTGGTCTACCAGCTCACGCCGGCAGCTAACGTCTACGTGCAGTACAGCACGGCAGCGGACCCGCCGTCCGGCATCCTCACCACCGCCAGCTTCAGTCAGGTGCAGGACTTTGACTTGACCACCGGCGAGCAATGGGAGGTTGGCAGCAAGCTGGATTTCCTGGACGGCCGCGGCTCAGCCACCGTGTCGCTGTATCAGCTGGAGCGAGAAGACCTTTCCACGGCGGACCCGAACAACCCCGGCCAGACCCTGCCGGTCGGCAAGCAGTCTTCACGCGGTATCGAGCTGGCAGCGGCGCTGCAGGTAACCGACAGCGTGCGCGCCGAGGGCAACATGGCCTGGGTGGATGCCGAGTACGACGAGTTCAACGCCAATGTTGGCGGCAGCGCGGTGTCTTATGCGGGTAACCGGCCAAGCAATGTGCCCAAGCGAGTCGCCAACCTCTGGTTGACCTGGGCGCCGCGCAACGACTGGGAGCTGGGGCTGGATACCCGTTATGTGTCCTCGGTCTACGCCGACTCGGCCAACACCCTGTGGGTGCCGTCCTACACGTTGTTCGGAGCGCACGTGCGCTACCAGCTCAGCGCCGAGACCGAGGTGACACTGCGCGGGCGCAACCTGACCGACGAGGTGTACGCCCGTCAGGCCGGCAGCAGCATGCTGTATCTCGGTGCGCCGCGCAGCGTCGAGCTGAGCTTGCAGACACGTTTCTGATGCACACGCGCCGTGGGCCTGTCGGCCTGCGGCCAGGAGACTCCGATGAAACGCTACCTGTACCTGTGGCATCGCTGGCTGGGGATTGGCCTGTGCCTGTTTATGGCCATGTGGTTCTTCTCCGGCATGGTGATGCTCTACGTTGGCTATCCCAAGCTGACGCCGCGTGAACACCTGGCGCACTTGCCGGCATTGCCAGTGGCTGATTGCTGCGCCGCCCCGTTGCAAGCCGGCGTGCCCTGGCACGATGGGCTGACGCTGAGCACTATCGGTGGCCGGGCGGTGTATCTGCTGCCGCGTGCCGGCCAAGCGCCAACGGTGCTGGATGCGCGCACCGGCCAGCCTGTGGAACCGGTGAATGCCGCGCAGGCATTGGCTGCTGCCGAGCAGTTTGCGCCGGGGGCACCCGCCGAGCTGCAGGCGCGGATCGACGAGGATGCCTGGACCCACTCGCGCGGGCTTGATGCGCACCGCCCGCTGTACCGCATTGCCCTGCACGATGCCCAGCGCCAACTGATCTATGTCTCCAGCCAGACCGGTGCGGTGGTGCGCGATGCCAGCGGCACCGAGCGGCTGTGGAACTGGGTCGGCACCTGGCTGCACTGGCTGTACCCCTTACGTGGCAACGCGCTGCAGCCGATCTGGAGCAACACCGTCATCTGGCTGTCGCTGATTGCCACCCTGATGGCACTGCTGGGCATGGTGCTGGGGGGGCTGCGTTGGCGGCGCAGGCCCTATCGCAATGGCAGTCACTCGCCCTACCGGGGTTGGGCGCGCTGGCACCATTTGACCGGGCTGGTGGCCGGCGGGCTGCTGGTGTGCTGGATTTTCAGCGGCCTGATGTCAATGAACCCCTGGGGTCTGTTCAGTCGCAGCGCCGCGCTGGACACCACGGCCTTCGCGGGCCAGCCGACGGCGCCACCGGCGGATAGCGGTGCACTGCTGCAGCGTTTGCAAGCGGACGGCTGGCGACCAGTTGAGCTGCAGTGGCGCCAGGTGGCCGGCCATTACTGGGTCACTGCGCGTAGCGCTAACGGCGAGCAGCGGGTACTGGATGGGCACAGCGGCCAGCCGGTTGCGCAGCTGCCCGTTGAGCTGTTGCACGGCGCCATTGCTGCCATGGCGCCACACAGCCAGGTGCAGTTCGACTGGCTGACCGACTATGACTTTTACTACTACCCGCGCACCGAGCACAGCATGCTGGGGCATTTGCCCAAGCCTCTGCCGATGCTGCGGGCGCGCTTTGATGATGGCCGTTGGGTGGAAGTGGACCCGGCTACCGGTGAGCTGTTGAGCCAGAGCACGCCGGCGCGACGGGTCTCGCGGGTGTTGTTTGCATTACTGCACAGCTGGGACTGGCTGCCGCTTTTGGAGCGCCGTCCGCTGTGGGACATCTGGATGGTTGGCTTCAGTCTGGGCGGTTTGCTGATCAGCATCAGCGGGGTAGTGCTGGGTTGGCGGCGGTTGCGGCTAAGGAGCAAGCGTCGACAGGCGCTGGCGTCCAGTGTACGCCTGATGAGGTAAGGCCGACGCAGGCGACATTGCGCCCTGCAGTGCAGGGCGCAAGAGGATTTAGCGCTCCATCACCTGTTTGACGCTGGTGGCTGGGATCGCCTGCTTGCGTCCCTCTGCGTCTTCGAAAATGTACATGCCCGAATCCGGGTCCAGTTTGGGTTTGTTGTCGGTAGTGATCATCTGGCCATCGTTGGTACTGATGATGTACTCACTGGAGCAACCAGCCAGAGCGGCTGCGCAGACCAACGCTATAAGCAGGTGTTTCATGGATAACACTCCTTGTGCATACAGCGCGCATCACACCCCGTGATGCGCTGCTTGATTCACCTTAGACCTGCTTTTTGTAACCCGCCACGCCTACTGGTTCACAGCATTGGGGTCGATTGACGCGCCGGCGCCGAGTTCGTCGCGTTGCCGCGCCAGTTTGGCACCCTCGGCGGCGGTAAAGGCAAAGGTGCGCTCCGGATCAGCGGCTCGCATCTGCAGCGCGGCCAGCTCCATGCCTTGGGCGACGATGATGTCGTGCTGACGCTGCTGCAGGCCATCAAGGATGGTACGGGCGGCGTCATCCGGATGGATGCCATTGTCGATATTGGTGTCCGAACGACCGCGCGCGGCGCCGCTGCCCTCTAGTGCGTTGCTGGCGATAGCGGTGCGCACTGAGCCCGGCAGGATGACGCTGACGCCAATGCCGTAGGCCTGCTCGACTTCAGCCCGCAGCGCTTCAAAGTAGCCGACCACGGCGTGCTTGGCACCGCAATAGCCGGTGCGCAGCGGCGCGCCAAGCTTGCCGGCCACCGAGCTGACCACCGCCAGCTGACCACTGCCTTGTTCGACCAGGCGCGGCAGCAGTAGCTGGGTCAGGGCGACAGGGGCCAGATAGTCGATGTCGATCAGTTGGCGGTAAACCTCAAAGCTGGTGTCCAGCGCCAGGCTGCGCTGGCTGACGCCGGCGTTGTTGATCAGCAGGTCGATGCGGCCCTGCCATGCCCAGGCCTGCTCTACCAGCTCCGGCAGGCGGTCGTAGTCGGTTGTTTCAAAGGGCAGCACCAGGGTGCGCTCAGGGGCCAGCGCGGCGAGCTGCTGCAGCGCCTCGACCCGGCGACCGGACAGAATGACGGCGGCGCCGTCGGCCAACAGCGCCCGGGACAGGGCCTCACCGATGCCCGACGAGGCGCCGGTAATCCAGACTACGCGCGAAGCAAAGCTCATGATTGTTGTTCTCCGTTGTTGAGCGGGCGGCAGCGGCCCGGGGAGGCCCACCTTATGCCCAGCTTTGTCACGGAGACTGTCACGCGGGTGACAGTTGGCCGACGGCGCAGGCCAGAGGCTGGCGCTGCGCCTTGGGTCAGCTTCAATTGGTTGTCAGCGCGGTTTGCAAGGTGCTGATATCCAGCTGGTTTGCGCTGGCGTAGGACATGAACGATTGCGAGGTGCCAGACCAGGCCGACAGCAGCGCCGGCAGGTTGCGGGCGATGGTGGTGGCGTCGCCCAGGCTGCTGGCCAGTTGCGCGGCGGCCATGGGGTTGGACAGCAGCGAGCCAGCGGCGCCTTGCGCGTTGTTGATCCACTGGGTGAAGGCGCCGCTCAGCTTGGTGCCTTCCTGGATGCCGGCGGTGTAGTACGGGATGGCCTCGATCAGGGCTGCGCGGTTTTCGCCACTCATGGCGGCCGCCTGGCTCAGGGCATTCTGAATCAGCTGCTGGTTGGTGCTGGTCAGCTGGGTGTCACGCAAGATCGCGTCAGAATCGCTGACACCACCGATGGCGTATTGCTGCGCGGCATTCAGCGTCTGGGTGGCCGCGTCGGTGTTGCCGGTGGCCTGCAGGGTTTTGGCCTGGGCAATCAGCATGTTGTTCATGCTGGCATTGAAGCGCAGCATCAGGTCGCTGTGCTGCTGCTCCAGTGCGCTGTTGTCGCTGGCATTGCTGTTACCCTGGGTGGCGGTGTTCAGCGCCGCGCCAGCGACGGATTTGATAGCGTCCAGACCAAAGGCCTGCGCCTGGCCAGATACCAGCAGGCCGGCTGCAACAAGGCCGATGAGGCCGGTGTGGATGCGTTTGCTGTTCATGTCCGTTGCTCCTGAAAAAATGCATCATGCTAGGTGTGATATACCCGCCAGGTTGGCTAGTCTGTGGTGCTGAAACAGCCGTTGTAGAGCTGCTCAGCCTTGTCTGTGATGACGGGCTTGGCGAATGTACAGCAAATACAGGCAAGGGCGTACCCCGCGTTCTGGGGGGAGGCGTTGATCAAAAAAACTGTCGAGGATGCAAACCCGCCTGATGAAAGTCTTTTTTGCTGGTTGTCTGGTGCTACTGCTTGCCGCTGGCGGCTTTCTGTTGGGGCTGCAGCAGCAGTGGTGGACGGTGCCGCGTGAGTGGAACCCCTTTGCGCCGCTGCACCTGGCAGACCCGTTGACGCCGTTGACGCGCTGGAAACTGCAGCGCCTGGGCGATGACCCCGAAGCTTGCCTGACTGCCCTGCAAACTGCGCCGGCCGGAACCCTGGATTATCAGCCGCTGGCCGACTACACCCCGGTTGCCAATTGCCCGCTGAGCAATGTGGTGCGCCTGCGGGCCAGCACGCTGCAACTGAGCAGCAGCTTTGTCGCCCGCTGTCCGCTGATAGCCGCCTGGGCACTCTACGAACAACACCGTTTGCAGCCGTTGGCACAAACGCATTTTGGTCAGCCCGTCGCGCGGCTGAGCCATTACGGCAGCTTTGCCTGTCGCAATATCTACCACCGTGAAAACGCCCGGCGCAGCGATCATGCCACCGCCTCCGCATTGGACGTCGCGGCCTTGGCACTGGCCGACGGCACCACGATATCGGTGTTGCAGGACTGGGATGATCAGGGCGAGAAGGGCGCCTTTCTGCGCGCCGCCTTTGCTGAGGCCTGTGACTTCTTTGGTACCAGTCTTGGGCCCAACTACAACGCCGCGCACGCCAATCACTTTCACTTTGGCCTGCGCGGCTTTGGCATTTGTCGCTAGGGTCACAGCTGCGTGTAGCGCGGCTCGGGGCGGCTGCACAGCCACAGCAGTACCAGACACATGCTGCTGGGCACCAGCCATTGCACCCAGGGGCTGGGCGCACTCAGGCAGATCAGCGGCATGCTGATGAACATGCTCACACCCGCCAGCCACTTGGCCCTGCGCGGAATGGCACGCTCGCTCTGCCACTGACGCAGCGGCGGGCCAAAGCGCGGGTGGTTGAGCAACCACTCGGCCAGCGGTGGCCAGCCCTTGCCCGCAGCCCACACGGCCAAAAGCATAAACACCGTGGTGGGCATACCGGGCAGCACCGCGCCAATCAGCCCCAGGCCGACAAAAGCCAATGCCAGCAGGCGCCAGCAAAGCCGCAGCAGCATGGCGCTTAGACGGCGGCGGCGGGTTGCTGCCCGGCCAGCAGCTCTTCTACCGAGGCACGGACAAAGGCAAAGGCATCACGCGCGCCCTTGACCGCCTCGGCACGTTCTTCAGCTGACAGCGGCAGCGCATCCAGCGCGGCCTTGAACTGGCGCCAATGCAGCCCGCGGCCATCGGTGTGGCCGACCAGATGGCGTGCGCCAAAGGTCTCCGACAGGCCCAGTTGCTCGCGGGCATGCTTGAGCAGAAAGGCCGCGCCCAGGGTCGAGCCCTCGTGGGTATACAGCCAGCCCAGCGCCTCGGCGGTGCTCCCCGGCTGCACGCCATTGCCTACCTCGGCATCGGCTTGCTGCTGCGCCTGGCTGATATCAAAGTCGGCGCAGTCCAGCTGAATCGCCTCTAGGCGGTTGCGCTCGGCCAGATCGGGCAGCAGCGCCTGCAGCTCGGGGTTCTGGTACAGCGGCGCGGTGGCATGGTGCAGACGCAGCTGCATGCGCAGGAAGCAGGCAAAACGTTCACGACTGGAGAACGGCGCCAGCGCCATGATGCGCTGATCCAGGCTCTCGTGGGTCGAGGTGGTCTGTTCTTTCAGGTAGCTGCTCAGGGGCAATGCGCTGCTGTCTGCCGTGGTCATGGCGGGTCCTTGCTTGGGAGTCTGTTCGGAATGGGGCGGGCGGGGCGCGATAAAAAGCGCACGCCTATATCTACTTAACGAATGAGCTACCCGATTCCCGTAATGCTGGCGTGATTTTTTCTGACTTTTTTGGACACCGGCCTTTCCGGGCGCAAACGCCCGTCGCTACGGCATTTTCATTTGCCCGTAGCGGTCAGTCTGGCCATAATCGACTGCCTAAGCCGACCGACGCATGATACCTGGGGCTGCCAGGCGACAAGAGTCGACTATCCTGCCGTGAACATAGCTGCCCTTTGACGCTTTCAAACGGACGCACCCAATGTTCAAAATGCACATGCCAGGCCTGCGACAGGCCGCTTTGTTAGCTGCCCTGTTTGGCGCGCTGACCTTGGCTGGCGGCGCCAGTGCACAAGAAAAATTCAAAGTCGTTACCACCTTTACGGTGATCGCCGATATGGCGCGCAATGTTGCCGGTGACGCAGCGGTGGTGGAGTCCATCACCAAGCCCGGCGCGGAAATCCACAATTACAGCCCCACCCCCGGTGACCTGCGCCGCGCTCAGGGCGCCCAGCTGGTGCTATGGAACGGCCTGAACCTGGAGCTGTGGTTCGAGCGCTTCTTTGCCCACCTGAACGAGGTGCCCAGCGTGGTGGTGTCCGAAGGCGTTGAGCCTATGGGCATTGCTGAAGGCCCCTATACCGGCAAGCCTAACCCGCACGCCTGGATGTCACCGCGTGACGCGCTGATCTACGTCGATAACATCCGCGATGCCTTCGTCCAGTATGACCCGGCCAATGCCGAGACCTATCAGCGCAACGCCGAGGCCTATAAGGCGCAGATTGAGGCTGCTGTTGCGCCGGTGCGTGCGCAGCTTGAGCAGATCCCCGAGGGGCAGCGCTGGCTGGTCAGCAGCGAAGGCGCCTTCTCCTATCTGGCGCGGGACTTTGGCTTGCGCGAGCTGTACCTGTGGCCGATCAATGCCGACCAGCAGGGCACCCCGGCGCAGGTGCGCAAGGTAATCGACAGCGTGCGCGAGCACCGCATCCCGGCGGTGTTCAGTGAAAGCACGGTATCCGACAAGCCGGCGCGTCAGGTGGCGCGGGAAACCGGTGCGGATTACGGCGGCGTGCTCTATGTGGACTCGCTCAGCGCTGAAGACGGCCCGGTGCCCAGCTATCTTGAGCTGCTGCGCGCGACCAGTGAGACGCTGGTAAATGGGCTGCGCGAGGGTGCTGACCGATGAATGTGTTTCGGCCGTTACCTGGCGCACAGCAGTTGGCCGATGCCGCCAGCGCGGGGATTTCGGTGCAGGGCGCCAGCGTAACTTACCGCAATGGACACACGGCCTTGTACGACGCCAGCTTCGAGTTGCCCCGCGGCACCATCACCGCACTGGTGGGGGTGAACGGTTCGGGCAAGTCCACGCTGTTCAAGGCCATCATGGGGTTGGTGCCCCTGGCTGCCGGGCGCATCCGCGTGTTGGGGCTGTCGGCCGACAAGGCCCTGCGCCAGCGCTGCACCGCTTACGTGCCCCAGACCGAAGAGGTGGACTGGGACTTTCCAGTGCTGGTCGAAGACGTGGTGATGATGGGCCGCTACGGCCATATGGGCCCCCTGCGCATCGCGCGCAAGGCAGACCACCAGGCGGTGGCCGAGGCGCTGGAGCGCGTCGGCATGAGCGCCCTGCGGCATCGGCAGATTGGCGAGCTGTCTGGCGGCCAGCGCAAGCGCGTGTTTTTGGCGCGCTCGCTGGCGCAGGACAGCCAGGTCATCCTGCTCGACGAGCCCTTTACCGGGGTGGACGTAAAAACCGAAGACCAGATCATCGAGCTGCTGGGTGAGCTGCGAGACGAGGGCCGCATTCTGCTGGTCTCCACCCACAACCTCGGCTCGGTACCGGAATTCTGTGACCGGGTGGCGCTGATCAAACGCACGGTGTTGGCGTGCGGGCCCACCGACGAGGTGTATACCCAGGCCAACCTTGAGCGCGCCTTTGGCGGCGTGCTGCGCCACTTTGCGCTGCCGAATAGCCCTGGTGCGCTGCACACCCCGGTGGGCGTTTTCAGCGACGACGAGCGCCCGCTGATCCTGCGTAACGGTTTGCCCGCTCGCCGCGACGGTGATGGCGAGGTGCCGGATGCTTGAGGTGCTGCTGGAGCCCTTCAACTATGGCTATATGCGCAACGCTATCTGGGTGTCGGCGCTGGTTGGCGGGGTCTGCGCCTTTCTGTCCTGCTACCTGATGCTCAAGGGCTGGTCGCTGATTGGCGATGCCCTGTCGCATTCGATTGTGCCGGGGGTAGCAGGGGCTTACATGTTGGGTTTGCCCTTCGCCCTTGGCGCCTTTCTGGCTGGCGGGTTGGCATCGGGAGCGATGCTGTTTCTGCATCAGCGCAGCAAGCTGAAGCAGGACGTGATTATCGGCCTGATCTTTACCTCGTTCTTTGGCCTTGGGCTGTTTATGGCCTCGCTATCGCCCACCTCGGTGAACATCCAGACCATCGTGTTGGGCAACATTCTGGCCATCACCCCGGCCGACACCCTGCAACTGGTGATTATCGGTGCGGTGTCGCTGGTCATTCTGCTGGCCAAGTGGCGCGACCTGATGCTGGTGTTCTTCGATGAGCAGCATGCCCGCTCCGTTGGGCTCAATCCCTTTGTTCTCAAGCTGCTGTTCTTTGTCCTGTTGTCGGCCTGCGCCGTGGCGGCGTTGCAGACGGTTGGCGCCTTTCTGGTGATCTGCATGGTGATTACACCTGGCGCCACCGCCTACCTGCTGAGTGACCGGTTTCCGGTGCTGCTGACCATCGCGGTGGCGATTGGCGTGTCGAGCTGCCTGGCGGGCACCTACCTGAGCTATTTCATCGATGGCGCGACCGGTGGGGTGATTGTGGTGCTGCAGACCATGCTGTTTTTGTTGGCCTTTTTTCTGGCGCCCAAGCACGGCCTGCTGGCCACCCGTCGCCGCCGCATGGCCGCACTGGAGGGGCTGCAATGAGCTGGCTAACGCTACTGCTGGAGCCCTTCCAGTTCGACTTTATGCGCAACGCCATGCTGATAGCCGCGCTGATTGCCGTGCCCACGGCGTTGCTGTCCTGCTATCTGGTGCTCAAGGGCTGGGCGCTGCTGGGGGACGCCATCGCCCACGCCGTTTTTCCCGGCGTGGTGCTGGCCTACCTGCTGCAAGTGCCCTATGTCATCGGCGCCTTCGTCGCCGGCCTGTTCTGCGCCCTGGCCACCGGATTTCTCAAGCAGAACAGCCGCATCAAGCAGGACACCGTCATGGGTATCGTCTACGCCGGCATGTTTGGCGCGGGGCTGGTGCTTTATCTGAAGATCGAGTCCAGCGTGCATCTGGACCACATTCTGTTTGGCGATATTCTCGGCGTCAGCCGCGCCGATTTGCTGTTATCGCTGGGTATTGCCCTGCTGACGGTGCTGGTGCTGAGCTGTAAATGGCGGGATTTCATGCTGTTCAGTTTTGACCCGATGCAGGCGCGCGCCGTTGGCCTGCGCACCGGGTTGCTGCATTACGGCTTGCTGTGCCTGATCTCGCTGGCGGTGGTGGGGGCGCTCAAAGCGTCCGGCATCATCCTTGCCATCGCCCTGCTGATTGCCCCCGGCGCCATCGCAGCGCTGCTGACACGGCGCTTCGGCGCTATGCTCTGGGTCGCCCTGCTGCTGGCGCAGGTCTGCTCCTTTGTTGGCGTTTACCTGTCCTTCTTCCTCGACAGCGCCCCGGCGCCGACCATCGTGCTGGTATTTGCCCTCACGTTTATCCTCAGCCTGCTGCGCTACCTAGGGCGGTTCAGTCGCGCGGCTCAAGCCTCTCGCGCAGGTAGCTGACAACATGCTCAGCGCGCGCCGTAAGCGGCCACTCGGCGCGGTGGATTAGCCACAGGGTATCGACTACCGGTTTGTCGGCTTCCACCACGCTGATGGCGTCCGGCCTGGCAAAGGCCTGGCGGGCATAGCGCGGCAACACGGTAAAACCCAGCCCGCGCGCTACCGGCTCCAGAATCATACCGATCTGGTTGATAAACCCGTGGCGCGGCAACTTGCTGATACCGGGCGCTCCGGGGTAGTAGCGACTAAGCAGGCGCGCGGCCATGGCCTGCCCATCAGGGTGGTCGATAAAGCCCAGGGTGTGCAGGTCATCCCAGTGCTGGATGCGCACGCCGGCCGGCACTACCAACTCCAATGGCTCGCTGGCAAAGCGGCTGGATTGCAGCCTGGGATCGTCCGTTGGCAAGGTGGTCAGGCCCAGCTCAAAGCGGTTGTCCAGCACGGCGGCAATCACCTCCGGATCTGGCGCAATGCGTTGGTGGATACGCAGGCCGGGTGAGCGTTGCTGCAGCTCCAGCAGCAGCGGATAGAGTGCCAACCCGATGCTGCCCGGACAGGTCAGGCGAATGTCGCCCTGCGCCGGCTCATCGGCCGACAGGCGTTGTTGCAGCCGCTGGTCTGCGGCGCCCACCTCGGCGCAGTAGTCCAGCAGAGCCAGCCCGGCCGGGGTCAGCTCAAAGCGTCGGGGCCGGCGCAGCAGCAGTGGGCCAAGCTGCGCCTCCAGACGCTGGATATGCTGGCTGACAGCGGCTTGAGTCAGATTCAGCCGCTCGGCGCAGCGGGTAAAGCTGCGCTGCTCGCTCAGGGTTACAAAGGTGCGCAGCCACTGCGGATTTAGCATAACAATCTCTTATCGAATCGATAATACAGGCGTTGTTTTTATTATGGCTGCGGGCTCCTAGACTGGCCAGAACTCAACTGACCGGAGATATCGTCATGACGCAAACCTACCCTCGCAGCTTTTCACACATCGGCCTGTCGGTCACCGACCTGGACGCCGCCGTCACCTTCTACACGGAAGTGCTCGGCTGGTATCTGATCATGCCGCCGACCACCATCACAGAGGACGATTCAGCCATTGGCGTCATGTGCACCGACGTATTCGGCGCCGGCTGGGGTGAGTTTCGCATCGCCCACCTCTCGACCGGTGATCGCATCGGCGTGGAAATTTTCCAGTTCCGCGGTGCCGAGCGCCCGGAGAACAACTTTGAATATTGGAAAAGTGGCGTGTTCCACTTTTGCGTACAAGACCCGGACGTCGAGGGCCTGGCCGCACGCATCGTCGCTGCCGGCGGCAAACAACGCATGCCCGTGCGTGAATACTTCCCAGGCGAGAAGCCCTACCGCATGGTGTACATGGAAGACCCCTTCGGCAATATCCTGGAAATCTACAGCCACAGCTACGAGCTGACCTACTCGGCCGGCGCTTACGGTTGAGAAGCCACACGCGCTCGCTTGGGTGAGCGCACCGTCACGCTGGAGAAAACCGCTGCGCAGCGGTTTTCTCGTTGCTCATTACTCATATGAGGGATGCGGCGCGTCTTCATACACCGCTACGGTTGCGGCGATGCCAAATTGGTTGGCGTCGCGCACAACGTTACTCAGGGCGGATGTATGAAACGTATCAAAGGTTTGATGGGGCTCTCATTGCTGATGCTGTCGGTGCCCGCGCTGGCCAACCCGCAATATTGCTCCTCTGTCACGGTGGAGCACGACCAGGGGCAGCGTTATCTGATGACGCTACGCAACGACTGCAACGAGACGGTATACGTCAACTATTGCTATCAAAGCACCACCGGGCATCGCCAGGTCAACCGTGAAAAGGCCGAGCCCGGAAGAGCGGAAACAGACTCCTTCCACGCGATCAACGGCAGCATCGATTACATTCTTGGCTGGAGCTGGAACGAAGTGCGCGGCGCCTGCGACTGAGGTATGTGCAGCCGGGCTGGCAGCACGCTGGCCAGCCCGGCTGCACCGCTACGCATCAGCGCTGCGCTGGGCCTGCAGATAGGCCGGGTAGGCCGACAGGCGCCAGGCCAGCAGCGACGCGGGCAGGGTGATCACAGCGTACATCCAGGAAATGTCGGCGATAGTGCTCTCAAACAGATACAGCTCAAACCCAATGGCAATCGCCTGAATTGTCAGCACAAACAGCAGCAGTGACGCCCATGGCTTCAACCGCAGCAGCGCCGTAACAGCCAGCAGAACCGCACCACCCGGCAGCGCAAGCACCAGCGTCACCACAAAGCTGAGCCCGCCAATAAGCAACAACTCCAACCCCACAGAGCGCGCCGCCACGGCCACTGCAATGGCGTGGGCCACCGCGGCAAAGCAGGCCGTGATGAGCGTGGCCGGTAGCAGGTGGGCTAGGTGTTGCCGCAATCGGCTCATTGGGTTTTCGTCCGTGGCGGGGTGGTGTTGTTTGGAGGCAAGCGTGCATTGGTGGGGGGGCGGGGGCAAGGTTTGGGCGATGGTTGGTGGGTGGCGGGGGCTGCTTTCGCTCAAAAGCTGACTGCTGACTCGTGAATAAAGCTTCTCACTAATTTGGGGTGTCTCCCTGAGAGAAAAAGAGGGCGGCCGCAAAAACTGAGTGCAACACCCGACCATTTCGGTAAGG
>CERX01116924.1_pt1 | contig 17945 bp, 15 predicted proteins | sample 350251 | NCBI WGS metagenome assembly CERX01 (sample SAMEA2621044, study PRJEB7988) | marine metagenome | biome: marine biome (ENVO:00000447); feature: deep chlorophyll maximum layer (ENVO:xxxxxxxx); material: "saline water (ENVO:00002010), including plankton (ENVO:xxxxxxxx)" | depth 50 m
GGCAGCTACCCGCCGGTTACCCGCTGGCAACTCATCAACCACCTGCTGGATGCACCAGAGCGCGTAGTGCGCCTGCAAGCCGCTGGACAACTGCTGGACATCCCGCCGGAAGAAATGCGCGGCGCCGACGTCGAGCGGCTGCGCAACGCGCAGGAAAGCTACCTGGCCGCCCAGCAAGCCAACGCCGACGACGCCTCAGCACAGCTCAACATAGGTGTGTTCTATCAAACCCGCAGACAGCTGGCACTGGCCGAGGACGCTTATAAGCAGGCCCTCAAACTAGACCCTTACTTTATTGCTGCCTATATCAATCTGGCCGATCTATACCGCGCGTCATTGCGTGATCCTGATGCCGAACGACTGCTAAGCGAAGGCCTCAAGCGTCTGCCGGAGGCCGCGCCTTTGCACTTCAGCCTGGGCCTGCTGAAGGTGCGCAGCAAACAGATGGACAAAGCGCTGACGTCACTGCGTCAGGCGGTATCGTTGGACCCTGACACAGCCCGTTACCGGTACGTACTTGCCGTCGCGCTTAACAGCGAAGGGCAGCGCAGCGAGGCCCTGGCTGAAATCGACAAGGGCCTGCAGCGCAACCCCAACAGCCAAACCCTGCTGACCCTGCGCCAGCAACTGCAATCAGGACAACCATGAGCATCGAGATCATCACTGGCGATCTGGCCACCCCCGCACACGCGCAGGCACTTGTGCAACTGCTCAACGAGTACGCGCAAGACCCAATGGGCGGGGGTAAAGCGTTACCTGATGACCTGCTGCTAGCCTTGCCAACACAGCTAAGCCAGCGTTCGGATTACCTGTTTGTGCTCGCCAAAGATGAGTCCGGGTTTATTGGCTTGACCAACTGCTTTGAGGGCTTCTCGACCTTCAAAGGCAAGCCTCTGATCAACATTCACGACGTGATCGTTTCTGCGCCCGCGCGAGGACGCGGAGTGGCGCGACTGATGCTGCAGCGCGTGGAGACCATCGCCCGCGAGCGCGGCTGCTGCAAACTGACCTTGGAAGTGCTTGAAGGCAATCACAGCGCTCAGGCCAGCTACCGTGCGGTCGGCTTCAAGGGCTATGAGCTAGACCCAGTTATGGGCCGGGCGATGTTTTGGGAGAAGCCCCTCTAGGTTCTGTTGCCGTTTCGCTTACTCGCTACCGCGTACGAAGGTAGAGAGTGAGGGCACGGCATGTCGTGTCCTACTGCTGGGATTGGTGCACTGCCTGACTGGCCTGAACGATTCGGTTGGCCGGCACCCGCAGCTGCTCAAGCAGGTATCGCGCAAACGACGGGTGATAGCGCTGTCGCGCGATTGCCCGTGCCATACACTCCAGCCATTGGTCTCGTAACTCGGTCCCCACCGGCCAGCGGGCATGAAACCCCGGAATGTTGATGCTGCCGTATTGCTGCTGAAACAGTCGCGGCCCGCCCAACCAGCCAGACAAAAACGCTGTCAGCTTGTCGCGGGCTGACGACAGATCTTCAGCATGCAATGCGCGCAGCTCCCGCGCGCCGTCCCAACTGTCCATCTCTTGATAGAAATCCGTTACCAGGCGGCGAATGCCATCGGTGCCACCGGCGGCCTGATAGGACGCATCAGCTGTGCCGTAGGTCGGTGTGTTGTCGGTCATGGTGCGGTACCTGAGCGGAGGGGTCTGAAATGGTATGACCAGCACCGCCCGCGGCTCAAGTGACCCGCTGTCGCAGGCTTGAGCGCGACAAAGCGTCGCACCGCTTTATACCTCGGGGCAGGCTCACTGCAAACGGCCAGAAGCCGGATGCGGCGGGCTCTGCAGCGAAATACCAGTCTATTGTCGATGCCGCTTAGCAGCAGTTATTCCTCGCCGCATTGACTTATGTCACCCCTTGTTACAATTGCGTAGCACTCTGAAATACTTTGTAATAATTCGCGCAACAGGTTCCAGACGTCTGATCTGGTTCCCCACGGAAGGCGCCGCTCCCGCGGCCACGTTGGCGATTGAAGCTGTACGCCGTCTCAGTCTGCACAGACACCACGCTGACCCATAACGACACCAGGCAGCACCTAAACGCGCTCATGCGGGAGCGTCACGGGGTGTTGCTGCGTGCGTGATTGGACAGCCAGGTGTGCGCTTCGCTGGAGCCTGTTGCACCTCGTTCCCTGTCGGGCGCGAGGCCTGTTCAACGACTAAGGCTGCAACATGAACCCGAAGCAGATAACTTCACTCCTGAAACGGCTCGCCTGGCTGCCGCTGCTGATGCTCAGTGGCTGCAAAATGGTGTTGCTGGACCCGAAAGGGCAGGTCGGCGTCGACGAAAAGTCGCTGATCATCACCGCCACCTTGTTGATGCTGATTGTGGTGATTCCGGTCATCGTGATGACACTGGTATTTGCCTGGAAGTACCGCGCCAGCAACACCAAGGCCACCTATCGCCCCAACTGGTCGCACTCAACAGCGATTGAGCTGGTGGTCTGGCTGATCCCCTGTGTGATCGTGGCCATTCTGGGCACCATCACCTGGAAGACCACTCACCAGCTCGACCCCTACCGCCCGCTCGATTCGGACGTTACGCCGATTGAGGTACAGGTGGTATCGCTGGACTGGAAGTGGCTGTTCATTTACCCCGAGCAGGGCATTGCTACCGTCAACGAACTGGCCTTTCCGGTCGACACCCCCGTCAACTTCAAGATCACCTCCCAATCGGCAATGAACTCGTTCTTCATTCCGGCGCTGGGCAGCCAGATCTACTCCATGGCCGGCATGCAGACCAAGCTGCACCTGATTGCCAACCACGAGGGCACCTACGACGGCATCTCCGCCAACCTCAGTGGCGAAGGCTTTTCCGACATGAAGTTCCAGGCTGTGGCCACCTCACAGCAGGGCTTTAACGACTGGGTACAGCAGGTCAAGGCCAATACCGACACGCTGGATCTGAACAGTTACCCAACGCTGGCTGCACCCAGCAAGGCTGACCCGGTGCGTTACTACGGCAGCGTTAGCCCGATCCTGTACGAAACCATCCTCATGCAATACCACAACGGCGGTAACCACGCGGCCGGCCATGCAGACCATCAGGGTCAGCCGGGCCACCAGGCTCACGCGGGCGCTGAAATGGGCGGCATGCACATGAACGCCAGCGCGGAGGCCCACTGATGTTTGGCAAGCTGACACTCGAGGCCGTGCCGTATCACGAGCCGATCATCATGATTACCCTGGCTATCGTCGCGATTGCCGGCCTGGGTATCTTTGGCGCCATCACCTACTACCGCAAGTGGGGCTATCTCTGGACAGAGTGGCTGACCTCGGTTGACCACAAAAAAATCGGTGTGATGTACATCCTGGTCGCGCTGATCATGCTGCTGCGCGGCTTTGCCGACGCCATCATGATGCGCGGTCAATTGGCGATCGCCGAAGGCGCCTCGCAAGGCTATCTGCCGCCAGAACACTATGACCAGATCTTCACCGCGCACGGTGTGATCATGATCATCTTCATGGCCATGCCGTTCATGGTGGGCCTGATGAATATCGCGGTGCCGCTGCAGATTGGTGCCCGCGACGTTGCCTTCCCGTTCCTGAACTCCCTGAGCTTCTGGCTGCTGGTGGCCGGCGTGATTCTGGTCAACGTATCGCTTGGGGTAGGGGAGTTCGCCCGCACTGGCTGGGTTGCCTATCCACCGCTATCCGAGTTGGGCTACAGCCCCGGGGTTGGGGTGGACTATTACATCTGGGCGCTACAGTTATCGGGGTTGGGTACGCTACTGACAGGTGTCAACTTCCTGGTCACCGTGTTCAAGATGCGCGCACCGGGCATGAGCCTGATGAAAATACCGGTCTTCACCTGGGCCTGTACCTTCACCAATATTTTGATTGTCGCGTCCTTCCCGATCCTGACCGCCACACTGGGCATGCTGAGCCTGGATCGCTACCTGGACATGCACTTTTTCACCAACGAGCTTGGCGGCAACGCCATGATGTACATCAACCTGTTCTGGGCCTGGGGTCACCCCGAGGTGTACATCCTGATCCTGCCGGCGTTTGGTGTGTTCTCTGAGGTCATCTCAACCTTCTCCGGCAAGAAGCTGTTTGGCTATACCTCGATGATCTGGGCCAGCGGCGCCATTACCGTGCTCGGCTTTATCGTTTGGCTGCACCACTTCTTCACCATGGGTTCTGGCGCCAACGTCAACGCCTTCTTTGGTGTGGCAACCATGGTTATCGCCGTGCCAACCGGGGTAAAACTGTTCAGCTGGCTGTTCACTATGTTCCGTGGCCGCGTGCAGTTCACCACGCCCGTACTGTGGACTCTGGGCTTTATGGTGACCTTTACCGTGGGCGGTATGACCGGCGTGCTGCTGGCTGTCCCGGGTGCGGACTTCGTACTGCATAACAGCCTGTTCCTGATTGCTCACTTCCATAACACCATCATTGGTGGTGCGGTGTTTGGTTACCTTGCAGGCTTTACCTTCTGGTTCCCGAAAGCCTTCGGCTTCAAGCTGGATGAACGTCTGGGCAAGGGCGCGTTCTGGTGCTGGATCACCGGCTTCTTTGTGGCCTTCATGCCGCTTTATATTCTCGGCTTCATGGGCATGACCCGCCGTCTGAACCACTACGACAACCCGTTGTGGCAGCCGTACTTGGTCGTTGCTTTCTTCGGTGCGGGTCTGATTCTTTGCGGCATTCTGTTCCAGCTGGCGCAGTTGGTGGTCAGCCTGCGCAACCGTGAATCCCTGCGTGACGTCACCGGTGATCCGTGGGGTGGCCGTACCCTGGAGTGGTCTACCAGTTCGCCGCCGCCGTTCTACAACTTCGCGGTAACGCCAACTGTGCGTGCGCTGGATGCCTTCCAGGACATGAAAGAGCGTGGCGAAGCCTACCTGCGCCCTGATCATTACGCTCCGATCCACATGCCCAAAAACACCGCTGCCGGCCTGGTTATCGGCCTGCTGGGCGCCGTGTTTGGCTTTGCTCTGATCTGGCATATCTGGTGGCTCGCAGGTGTCAGCTTCATCGGCATGATCGCCACCTTCATCGTGCGCAGCTACAACGAGGACGTGGACTACTACGTGCAGCCGGATGAGATCGAGCGCATTGAAAACCAGCACCACGCCAGCTTTGAGCCACGGCTGCTGAATACCCAACCCGTTGCGGAGAACGTCTGACCATGTCCAGTACTGTCATGCACGCTAACCACACCGTGGCGCACCACGACCACGAGCATCACGACACCGGCGGCAACACCGTATTCGGCTTCTGGCTCTACCTGATGACCGACTGCATCCTGTTTGCCTGTGTGTTCGCCACCTACGCCGTGCTGGTTAACCACACGGCCGGCGGGCCCAGCGGTAAGGACATCTTCGAGCTGCCCTACGTGCTGGGTGAAACCGCGCTGCTGCTGGTCAGCAGCTGCACCTACGGCTTTGCCATGATTGCCGCCCATCGCGGCATCAAGGGCCAGACGCTGGGTTGGCTGGCCGCCACCTTCGTGCTGGGGGCCGGGTTTATCGGCATGGAGATCAACGAGTTCCACCACCTGATCGCCGAGGGCTTTGGTCCTGACCGCAGCGCGTTTCTGTCGTCCTTCTTCACGCTGGTCGGCATGCACGGGCTGCACGTCACCGCCGGTCTGGTGTAGATGATCGTAATGATGCTGCAGGTCAGCCAGCGCGGCCTGACTGAGCGCAACAACACACGATTGATGTGCCTGAGTCTGTTCTGGCACTTCCTCGACATCGTCTGGATCTGCGTATTCACCATTGTCTATCTGATGGGGGTTGTCTGATGAGTCATGCGCATTCTGATGCCGGTGCCGGCCACGGCAGCTACGGCTCCTACGCCATCGGTTTCATCCTTTCAGTGATCCTCACTGCCATCCCATTCGGGGTGGTGATGAGCGGGCAGTTCAGCCAGAGCGTCAACTTGATCAGCATGCTGGCCATGGGGGTAGTGCAGATCGTTGTGCACCTCGTCTGCTTCCTGCATATGAACACCTCGTCCGAGGGCCGCTGGAACCTGCTGGCTTTCCTGTTCACTGTGCTGATCATCGTGATGCTGGTGGGTTTGGCTATCTGGATCATGATCAACGCCGACATGCTGATGATGCCCTGGATGTTCCAGTGAAACTCAAACGTTACCTGCTGGTCACCAAGCCCGGCATCATCTTTGGCAACCTGATAGCGGTGGCGGGGGGCTACTTCCTTGCCGCCCAGGGGCAGATCGATCTCGGTCTGCTACTGGCCACCGTGGTTGGGCTGTCGCTGGTGGTTGCCAGTGGCTGTGTGATGAATAACTGCATTGATCGCGATATTGATCGTCATATGCAACGCACACGGGGCAGGGTGCTGGTCACCGGGCAAATTTCACTGCTGGCGGCAGTAACGCACGGCATCGTGTTGGGCGTGGCAGGCTTTGGCTTACTGTGGTGGTACACCACACCGGTAGCCACCGCGCTGGCGGCCTTCGGCTTCTTTATCTACGTCGGGGTATACAGCCTCTGGATGAAGCGCCGCTCGGTCTACGGCACGCTGGTCGGCAGCCTGTCTGGGGCCATGCCGCCGGTGGTGGGCTACTGCGCGGTAACGGGCCAGTTCGATACCGGCGCGGCGCTGCTGCTGTTGATCTTCTGTCTGTGGCAGATGCCGCATTCCTACGCGATTGCCATCTTCCGCTTCGATGATTACAGCGCAGCCGGTATTCCGGTGTTGCCGGTTAAAGAGGGCATTCGGGTCACCAAGCAGCACATCGTCTGGTACATCCTTGCCTTTGCAGCGGCGGCGCTGATGCTGACGCTGTCCGGGTTTGCCGGTTACGGGTACCTGGTCATTGCCCTGCTGGTCAGTATCTGGTGGCTCTTGATTGCGCTGTCCGGCTACCGCGAGGAAGTGGATGATCGGGTCTGGGCACGCAAACTGTTCGGCTTCTCAATCATCGCCATCACCGCGCTGAGCCTGATGATGTCGATTGATTTTCGCGCCGTTCCTACGCCCTTGCTGTTTACCGGCCTGTAATGCCCCAGCCCCTTATCGGGGCTGGGGAAACTCGACTCAGGCTTTAGCAAACGCCAGCAGGTCAACGTTGACCTGCTCGGCGGCCTCATTTTGCAGCCAATGCCCAATTCGCGGGTACAAGGCTATCTCCAGCTGCGGCACGCGGCCACTCATCATCTCGCGCAGTGCCGCCTCATCTGCGCCCTGAATGACCATGTCATCACTGCCAGCCAGAAACAGCACCGGACAGGCGATGGTCTTGTTACGCAGCGGCAGCAACTGGCGCCAGTTCTCGTCCAGATTGCGATAGTAGTTGATCCCGCCGGCAAAACCGCTGTGCCGATAGGCGGCCAGGTAGTACGCCAGCATGTCGTCGCTCAGCCACCCCGGCTGCACCTTGGGCACACCCAATCGACCAATCCAGCCACCGCCCTCGGACAAGGCCTTGCCCAGCACCGGTGGATGCCGCGGCGTATCAGGTGAGCAATAAAGCGCACGCAGGATGCCCTCGGGGTCGGCATCAAATTCTGCCTCGGCCACGCCCGGTTCCTGGAAGTAGACCTGATAAAAGAAATTGCCGGCAAAGTACCCCCGCAAAAACTCAATAGGCGGAATATCGGCAACCGGTCGCAGCGGCACGCTCATGATCACCAAACGCTCGATCAGCTCAGGATGCAGCTGAACAAACTGCCAGCAGTTGATCGCGCCCCAGTCATGACCGACCAGCAACACCGGCTGGCCGTCGTTGGCGTACCCGATCAGCGCCTGCATAAAGGCGGCGATGCGGTTTGCGTTGTAATCTTCAATGTGCGGCAACGCTGCGGTCTCGCCAAACCCCGGCATATCCGGTGCAACGGCGCGAAACCCGGCGTTGGCCAACGCTACCATTTGCGGCCGCCAGGAGTACCAACACTCTGGCCAGCCGTGAATCAACAGCGCTACCGGCCCTTCGCCGACACTGGCAATACGCGTGTTTACGCCGTCAATCAGGCGCTGCTCCAGCTGAATGTCGTCAACACTGTACATGCGCGGTCCTTATTATTGTGCGGTCAGTGTCCGCATTAATCCGCAGGGGCAGGGGAGCGTCAACCCAGATTGGCACAGTGAATGTCAAACCTGCTGCCTGGACGCCAATAGGCTCGGGCGATATCGATCATATAGCCAGTTGAACACGAGCGTGTAAGGCAGAAACAGCATAACCAGACCGATGTCCAGCAGCAGCGCCTGCAGCAGATCAACCTGCATCCACCAGGCAATCATCGGCACCAGCGCCACGATCAAGCCGACCTCGAACAGGCAGGCATGGGCCAGACGCAGGCGCAGGGTCCGCCGCCACCCACGCCTGCGCTCCAGCGCCTCAAACCCCGCAGTGAAAACCATGTTCCAGAGCACGGCAACGAACGACATCATCACCGTCAGCATACCGCTGTGCGCCAGCGACTTACCGCTGACCAAGGCCACTAGCGGTGAGAACAGCAGTACTGCCAGCGCCTCGAACAACAAGGCATGAACAACCCGTTCAGACAAGGATTTACGAGGCACCACAACAGCCACACTCATGAAAAGCACTCCAATCATTCGACAGGCGCATTTTCTACGGTCTATCCTTTAGGTAGAAATTAGAAACCATCGGCCAAACCGATATGAAGTTATCTCCCGAATCCCTTGAAGCCTTTACTCAGGCCGCCAGCCTGGGCAGTTTCAGCGCAGCCGCACGACGCCTGGGCAAAAGCCAGTCCACCGTCAGCGAAGCAATTGCGCGATTGGAAATCGACCTGGGCGTGACACTCTTCGACCGCAGCGCCAAATCTCCGATGTTGAGCGAGGCAGGGCAGGGGTTATTGCGCCACGCCAACAGCGTACTGGCGGCGGCAGAGCAACTACAGCAAGCGGCACACGCGCTGTCGGCCGGCCTGGAACCCCGCCTGACGCTGGTGTTGTCGGACGCCTATCAGTCAGCGCACTACAGCGCGCGGCTACGGGAGATGGCAGAGCGTTTTCCCGAACTGGAGTTTGAGTGCATTTTTGCCGAACACGAGGACATAGTGAGCCTTATCAGCAGCGGCAGAGGCACACTCGGCCTGCTGCCAAGCGCCGGTGCTCACCCTCCGGAAATAGGTCGCGCCAGCGTCAGCGAACGGGCCGAGTTTGCTCTGTATGTGGCCAATGAACACCCGCTGGCCAAGGTTTCCAGCGTGGATCTTGGCCAACTCGGGCTACACCGGGCATTGCGCTTGAACACCCTGAACAAAAGCCGGCAAAGCGAAGAGCAAACCGCGGGCAGCATACGCAGCTGGAGTGCACCCAACTATCTGATACTGCTCGACCTGGCGGTTCTGGGGTTCGGTTGGGCAAGCCTGCCGCGCTGGCTGGTCGACAACTACGCGGCGGGGCGATTGACTCAGTTGAACGCCCCAGGCTGGCCACGACAACAGGCGCTAGAAGTCATTTGGTCACGGCAGCGCCCCCTTGGACCAGCCGCCAGCTGGCTGCGCGAGAGCCTTCTGACTGCCCCGTAATGACCATTGTGACTGCTATCCTTGCTGGCTGGACCAGCCCGAAAAGAGCCTGACGCCTATGTTGTTACAGCGCCGACACTATCTGCTGACTGCCTCATTGGTTATCGCCGCACTGTTGCTCAGCTGGTGCAAGGCCGGCGCGCAAGCACGGCAGGTCTGGCGCATCACATCGCTGGAGTGGGAGCCGTACGCGAGCTCCCGAATGAACAACGGCGGCAACGCCATCCAAAGCCTGCGCAACGTGTTAAGACAGTGCAATATCGAGCTGCAGGTGGAGTTCTATCCTTGGCGGCGCGCGCAGGAAATAGCGCGTAGCAGTGACTATCTCGGGTATTTCCCAGCCTGGCCGGAGGAAGTCAGAAGCGGTTTTGTGCAGTCCAATCCGGTTACCTCATCCAATTTGGCGGTGATGGGCTTATCCGACAGCGAGGTTGCGCCGGACGACTTGTCACAGCTATTCGAGCGTTATCGTGTTGGCGTCGTAAACAGCTACACCTATCCAGCCAATGTGCATGCTCTGATGCAGCAGTACGCAGCCAACACGGACAGCGGGGCTACCAGTGATCTGTCGCTTTTGAAGATGCTCGTAGCCAAACGCTTCGACCTGGCCATAACAGACCCGACGGTACTGCAATATCTCGCCGACAAAGAGGGAGCTGGCGAGCTAAAGATCATCAAGCTATTGCCAGACTTGCCGCTGGTAATAGCCTTACGTAGCGCGCCCGATAATCAGCCGCGAATTGAACTGATCAAAAGGCTGCTGCACGGCAAAATGTCAGGTGAACCTGTTAGCCAGCGAGATTGCGTAGTGCAGTAGGCAAACCAAAGGGGCTGGTATTGCGCAATACCGTATTTAACATAATATATATTATGCGAACCCATGCCAGTGCCGCTCGATGTAGACCATCTCACGCACCGCGCTGCTGCATATAGTCATTAAACGCGTTGGCTGGCATTGGCCTGGAAAACAGATACCCCTGGCCAAACTCACAGCCAAGGTTCGCCAGCGCTGCCTTGGCGCCCGACGTTTCGATGCCTTCGGCGGTGGTCTGCAACTTAAGGCTGCGGGCCATCTGAATAATCGCGGTAACGATGGCCAGGTTATGTTCGTTGTCGCTAAGGTCCGTCACAAAGGATTTGTCGATCTTCAGCTTGTCGACCTGGAAACGCTGCAGATATGCCAGGTTTGAGTAGCCAGTGCCAAAGTCGTCTATCGCCAACTGCACTCCGAGCCCCTTGAGGTTTTGCAGGCGCTGCATAAACCGCTCAGAGTCTTCCAGCAGCATGGACTCGGTTAACTCCAGCTCCAGCAGTTCGGGCTTGAGCCCGCTGACGCGCAGAGCGTTGATGACGCTTTGCTCCAGGTCACCACGATGAAACTGCACCGCGGACAGGTTGACCGATACGCGCAGCCCCGGCCAGGCCGCAGCCTGTTGGCAGGCGTGTATCAACACCCACTCGCCGATGCTGGTAATTAACCCTGATTGCTCTGCCACGTCGATAAAGACGTCAGGTCCCAGCAGTCCTCGTGTGGGATGATCCCAGCGCAGCAGCGCCTCGGCACCAACTAAACGACCTTCAGATAGCGCCATAATCGGTTGAAAATAAAGCTGAAACTCATGGTTAGCCAACGCGTGACGCAAGTCCTGCTCGATACTCAAGCGCTCGTGCGTATTTACATTCATCTGCTCGTCGAACAGACAGCACGTGTTACGGCCCGTGGTCTTGGCCCGCAGGGTCGCCAACTCGGCTTTGCGCAGCAAGGTGGCAAAATCGTCGCCGTCGCGCGGAAACAAAGCCATGCCGATAGACAATGACGTCAGCAGCTGCCGTCCGCCCAGACTGATTGGCTGGCCGACCATCTCCTGCATGCGCCGGGCAACACTCAGTGCGGTGTCCTGACAATCCAGGTCGGGCAAGGTCATGATGAATTCGTCACCACCCAAGCGGCTGACCGTATCTGAATCTCGCACGGCAGATCGCAACCGCTGCGCAACAACCTGCAGCAGCACATCGCCAGCGGCATGACCGAGCGAGTCGTTGATTGTCTTAAAGTTGTCTATATCGACGAACGCTAGGGCTAATTGCCTGCCCTGCCCCTTTGCCCGGCCTATAGCCGCCTGGACCAGCTCCCCGGTGACCTGGCGGTTGGGTAGATCGGTCAGCGAATCATGCTGTTTTAGGTGCGTTAGTTTGGCTTCTGAGGCGCGCAGGCGTTCAACCTCCTGCTGCAGCAGCTGGCGTGTGCTGCGCAGGTCAGTCATCAACAACGAAATGGCCACCGCCGACACGATCAAGATGCTGCTGACTACCGTTAGGCGGCCCAGCCCAATGGGTGCCGGTGTGTAATTGCGCGCGCCGATCATGGACGCCACGGTGATGGTTAAAACGACACAGAGCATGCTGCCAAGTAGCGCAAAAAACAGCCGCTTGGATGCCACCGTGCCCGCCACGACCAGCAAGGCTGGAAACGCCAGAATTGCGCCGCTGTAAAGGCCCTGGCTCGACCACATGGAAATACTGACCAACAGCGTAATGGCGCTCAGCGCCAAGGCAACCGATAACTCGACCCGGTCGCGCTTGTTCAGCACCAGCGCTGCGACCACAACAACCAGCGCCAGAATAGCCAGCGCGCTGTTGAACCAGTCCTCCACCGCGATGGTTCGGGCAGCAATAAGCAACAGCACGATCATCAGCGAATTGCCAATAAGCGTCAGCCGGTGGGCCTGTTGAGCGCGCGTCTTACCGTCCAATACGGAATTCAGCTCTGATTCCAATGACGAGTTCTCCATAACCGTGTGCGCGCGTCCCTCAAGCGACCTTAAATAAAGGCAAAATGACAGCAGGACAGGAAAACTAATAGATACAAGGCGAGCTATTCAAGCCCCTTGGTTTGGGCGCAACCGGGCCGTTGGGGCCTTAACCGCTCTAGCACGCTGGATGGCGTCATAAAAATAGCGTCAAAATATTTCTGTCACAATAGCCATTGCAGGCCACAGAGCAACCGAAAAGGCCGCCCAACCAGGCTATCGCCAGAATCTACTGCACAGGGCGCGACAGACAACTATCATAGGGACTAGACTCTGCCAGCCAGCCAAAGACGCCGCTATACCGATGCCATCGCCCTCTTCTCCCTACTCGCTCACCCCAGGACGCGCCATTATCAGCCGCAAGAACACCATTGCCTGGTGTGTTGCCGCGATCGTGCTGCTTGCCACCCTGCTGGTCTGGCAGTATCAGAATGAGCGCGAGCACGACGCTGCCGACCGCGAGTTCACCCTGCTGACCAACGACATCGCCCTGGCGATCCGCAAGCGCATGATCCACCACGAGCAGATACTGCTGGGCGGCGCCGGCCTGATGGATGCCAGCGGACGAGTATCGCGCAACGAGTGGCGCATCATGGTGGAGCGCCTGCGACTGGCCGAGAACTACCCTGGCATTCTCGGTGTCGGTTATGCGCAGGTGGTGCCCCCGCTGACGCTGGACGCCTTTGAGAACGCCGTACGCGCTGAAGGCTTTGCCGATTTTGCGGTGCATCCACCAGGCCCTAGGCCCTTCTATACCGCCATTCTCTATCTAGAGCCTTTCAAAGGTCGGAACCTCGCCGCCTTTGGCTACGACATGTTTTCCGAACCGGTGCGCCGTGAAGCCATGCAGGCCGCCGCCGAGAGTGGCGAGACACGGGTTACCGGGCCGGTGCGGTTGCTGCAAGAAACCCATGGCGAGGTGCAGGCCGGGATTCTCATGTACACGCCCATCTATCATCGCGGTGCGTCGCTGGAAACCTCGGAGCAACGTCAACGCGCGCTACGCGGATTCGTCTACAGCCCCTATCGCATGGGCGACCTGCTCGATGGCATCCTCGGCTCACGCACCCCGGGCGTGCGCTATCGCATCACCGATACCGCTGCCGGCCTGGAGTTTCCCCAGCTCTACAGTGACCTGACACCAGACAGCGGAAAGGCCCTGTACCAGCGCAGTCTGGACTTGCATTTTTATGGCCGCGACTGGCGACTGGACTTTGCCAGCCCCCCCAGCTTTGAACGTGGCTCTGTCGCCAGTCCCTGGATATTGCTATTGGGCCTCGCCGCAGCCCTGCTGCTGTTCGCCCTCGCCTCTTTGCTGGTACTACGCCGCGAGCAGGCCGAGCGTATTGCCCATCAAATGACGCGCAAGCTGCGCGCCAGTAACGAAGCGCTTAGGCTAAGCGAAGAGCGCAAACGGCTCGCGTTGCAGGGCAGTAGCGACGGCTGGTGGGACGTCGACATGCAGAGCTGGCAATTCATGGCCTCAGACCGGGCCTGGGAAATGATCGGCTACCCTCCCCAAGAGGAAGCTCACTCGCTTCACCGCTGGCAATCGGTGCTCGTGCCACAGGCTCGCCATGAGCTGCTGAGCACCTTGCGCGAGGTCATGCAATCCGAGCAAGACACCTTCTCGGTTGAGACCCGCCTGACCCACCAGGGCGGACAAAGCATCCCGGTGCTGCTGCGCGGCATTATTCAGCGTGACGAACAGAGCAAAGCCCTGCGCGTCAGCGGCACCATGCTTGACCTGACCGAAGCAAAGCGCGTGGAGCAGCTCAAGAGTCAGTTTGTCTCCACGGTCAGTCACGAGCTGCGCACTCCCCTCACCTCCATTTCCGGCGCCCTCGCTATCGTCAATAGCGGCACCCTCGGAGAGGTGCCAGAAGCGATGGCGCGCATGCTGGAAATCGCCGAGAGCAATAGCCAGCGCCTGAATTTGCTGATCAACGACCTGCTCGACATGGAGAAACTGGCCGCAGGCAAGATGAAATTCGACATGCGCCCCTGCGCCCTGACCGAGCTGATAGACGAAGCGCTGAACGCCAACCAGGCGTTTGCTACCAGCCGCGACATCACACTGAAACGCGAGGGGGACTGTCATTGCTGGGTACGGGTGGACAGCATGCGCCTGCATCAGATACTCAACAACTATCTCTCCAATGCCATCAAATTTTCGCCAGCGGGTAGCGTAGTTACCGTGACCACGCAGCGGCTGGGCGAGCAGGTGCAGATCAATGTCATCGACCAGGGTGAGGGCATCCCGCTGGCCTTCCAGTCGCAGATTTTCAATAAGTTCGCCCAAGCGGATGGCTCGGATCGTCGCCAGCAGGCCGGCACAGGCTTGGGCCTGGCGATTACTCGCGAGCTGGCTCAGCAAATGAACGGTGACGTTGGGTTCAGTTCACTGCCAGAGCATGGCGCTACCTTCTGGGTACGCCTGCCGATTGAAGCGGAAGATGGCGAAGCCGCCACGCGTGACGCCTCAGACACCCCAGGCGCGGTCCTGGTGCTGGATGACGACCCGATGATCGCCGACTTTATCGCACTGATCGTACGCAAGTCGGGCTATGAGCCGACAACCGCCAACAGCGTTCTGGAAGCGCGCGGCTATCTCAAGGAACATACCTACGCCGCACTGTTAACCGACCTGCGACTACAGGACGGCCACGGCCTGACCCTGATACGCGACCTGCGTGCGGACCAAACAACGGCTGCGCTGCCTATTCTGGTGGTGTCGGCTTACTGTGAGGAGGGTCAGCGGCTGCTACACAACGGAGCTGCGGAGGACTCGGCTATCGCCTGGCTAGACAAGCCGGTAGATGAGAAAAAACTGGTCGGTATTCTGGAGGAGCTACTGCAGCGGGCAAGAACAGCGGCCACGCGCTAAGGCATGGCCGCTCGGCAGGCTCAGAGAGCAGCCAGCGCCGCCTCGTAGTTCGGCTCTTGGCCAATCTCGCTGACCAGCTCGCTGTGCAGAACCTTATCATCCTCATCCAGCACAACCACCGCGCGGGCGGTCAGACCGGCCAGCGGGCCGTTTTCAATGTCAACGCCATAGGCACGTACAAACTCACGGCCGCGCATGGTGGACAGGTTCACTACGTTATCCAGACCTTCGGCACCGCAGAAGCGCGCCTGGGCAAAGGGCAGATCCGCCGAGATGCAAAGAACAACGGTGTTGTTCAGCGCGCTGGCCTTGCTGTTGAAGGTGCGTACCGACGTGGCGCAGGTCGGCGTGTCGACGCTTGGGAAGATGTTCAGAATCTTGCGCTTGCCCGCCAGGCTCGCGAGGCTGACATCGGACAAGTCCTTGGCAACCAGGCTGAAGGCCGGTGCGCTATCGCCCTTGGCCGGAAACTGGCCGCCTACGGAAATCGGGTTACCGCGCAAAGTGACGCTAGACATGATGACTCCTTGAACGTGCCTTGGCACGAGATGGGTGTTGGTGCTGGTGCCTGCAGCCCCGAAATGGGCTGCGCTAAAAGTCGATACGATAGAAGAAATCCAGCGAGCTGGCAAAGCCGCTTACCGCCTCCAGGTATAGCCGGCGTGTCAGCTCATAGCGCAGCGCCAGTTGGTTGGCCGGCTCAAACACACCCACACCGTAGCGTACGCTCAGCTTGTCGGTAATGCTGCCACTGGCTACTACCTGGGTTTCATTGCCGCTGCCTTCGGCTTCGACTGCAAAGTCCTCCAGGCCCAGTGCATTACCAATGCCGCGGGTTATTGGCGCGCCGCCGGCCAGGCCCAACCCAAGCGCGGCCTGAGCCAGCAGGTTGTTATCCCCTTCCTCGCCCAATGGACGGCCAAGAATCAGATATGACATGGCTTCCTGTTGGGACATGCCAGGCTCGGAGAAAACCTCCGATTTCGGGCTGGTGGCGTTTCCGGTTATTCGCAGGCCGGCGACCACGTCATCGACCTCGCGAATCGCCTCGACATTCAGATAGGGCTGGCTGATGGGGCCGGAAAACAGCAGCAGCGCTCGGCGCAACTTGAGTTCCTGGCCAAGACGGCGAAACTCGCCATCGAGAATCTGCAGGTCGCCATTGGCGGTCAGGTTTTCCTGCACTTCCAGTTGGCCGCTCAGACGGCCACGCAAGCCGAAAGCGCTGAGCCTCAACTGGTCGCCGATATTGAGTTTGACGCGGGCAGAAATGCCCAGGCCCGCCACCTCTTCTTCCGGCTCGTGGCCGACAATAACCACATCGGGTGACACCTTGACAGCACTTGCAGGCAACTCCCGCACGCGAATATCACCTTCCGGAATCGCCAACTCGCCGCTGATCTGCACATTATCGTTGTGCAGGGCAATTTGCAGATCCGGTGCAACTTGCAGCTGTGCATAAGGCTCTACAATCACCGGCAAGGCGCTGCCTTTGAGTTGCAGGGCGATATCCAGCGGCGCCCAGCCGACTTGACCGGTCAGGCTGCCCTGGCCCTGCTCACCACTACGCCAACGTCCGTCCAACTGTGCCTGGGTGCCATTGATACGGATATCGGCCTGCAGTTGCTCCAGACTGATCGGCAGGTTACGGCCAGACACCAATCCCTCGCGTAACGTCAACAACCCGCTTACCACTGGCTCGCTCAAGGCGCCACTAAGTGTACCCGCGCCGTTGAGGGTCAGTTGCAGTTCATCTACATCGGGCAGCATCGGACGCAGGAAGTCCAGCTTGAGGTCATTTAGTTCATAGTCACCTGATAAGGTTTGGGCGCCCGCCGGGTCGGTAATATCGGCATTGACTGCTAACCGACCAATCACATCGCTGCTCAGCAGCAGTTGTGTGCTGGCAGTGCGTGCTTGCAGCTGGGTGTCCAGGCTCAGCTGCTGGTAGGGGAAGTCAATCAGGTCCTCGCCATCGCGCATCTGGATGACACCGTCTTCGCTACGCACCACCACGTTGCCAAGCGGCGCCTTGCCCGGCGTCTGGCTGAGCTCTACCTCGGCGTCGAGCAGGCCCTGCCAGCGTAGATCGTCCGGCAGCCAGGGCTGCAGGTCAGCCAGGTCAAAGGCTTGCAGGCGCACGTCAAGCTTGCGCTCTGGCATCAGCGTTTGCCGTTCGTTGAAGCACAACCGGGCTTCAGACTGCTGCCAGCAATGCCCCGAAAGCTGCAGCCGGCCATCGCTCAGGCGGTAGTCGATATTGGCCGCCTCCTGCAACACCAGCTGGACGTGCTGATAGCCCAACTCGCCTCGATTCAGGGTACCGCGCCATTGACTATCATTGAGCGCGCCATCGAGTTGCAGGTCTGCGTCGGCCACCCCGTTGTGTAACTGCATCACCAGCTGATGCGCGGCACGGTTGCCGGTGACGTCCAGCTGCAAGTCGCCCAACAGGGTGTCCGCACTGCGCAGCCCGTTAGCGGCCAACGCCAAGCGCAAGGGTAGCTGCTCGCTCAGTGTGACGCTGGCATCCAGGCTGAGCGTATCAAGCCCTTGTTCATCCATGCCTACGCCCTCCCCGCGCAGCGCGGCACTCAGCTGCGGCGCTGCGCTGCTGCCGGCCAGCTGGAGATCGCCCGCCAGACTGCCCTGCAGCCCGGGCCAGAGCGTCGCCAGGCGATCAAGCTGCAGGTTGAAGCGGCCAGTCACCTGCTGCCCCCACCGAGCGCTGCCGTCGATACGATTCTCGCCCTGCCGCACCCTCAGC
>CERX01093670.1_pt1 | contig 17926 bp, 19 predicted proteins | sample 350251 | NCBI WGS metagenome assembly CERX01 (sample SAMEA2621044, study PRJEB7988) | marine metagenome | biome: marine biome (ENVO:00000447); feature: deep chlorophyll maximum layer (ENVO:xxxxxxxx); material: "saline water (ENVO:00002010), including plankton (ENVO:xxxxxxxx)" | depth 50 m
CGCCATTGCCCGTCGCTTTGCCCGTGAAGGCTTTACCCTCTGCGTGACCCGCCGCAACGCCGATAGCCTGACCGAGCTGGTCAACCAAATCGAATCTGACGGCGGCAAAGCCCATGCCTTTGGCTGCGATGCCCGCAGCGAAGAGGAAATGGTGGGGCTATTCGAGCAGATCGAACGTGAGATTGGCCCGGTTGAGGTCGCCATCTTCAACATTGGCGCCAACGTGCGCTTTGGCATTACCGAAACCACCGCGCGCGTCTATCGCAAGGTCTGGGAAATGGCGGGCTTTGCCGGCTTTCTTACCGGCCGGGAGGCCGCCAAGGTGATGCTGCCGCGCGGCAAGGGCACCATCATCTTCACCGGCGCCACCGCCTCGCTGCGCGGCGGCTCGGGCTTCTCGGCTTTTGCCGGTGCCAAGTTCGCGCTGCGCGCGCTGGCCCAGAGCATGGCCCGCGAACTCGGCCCGCAGGGCATTCACGTTGCCCACCCAATCATCGACGGGGCGATCGACACCGCCTTTATCCGCGATAACTTTCCCGAGCGCTATGCCCTGAAAGACCAGGATGGCATCCTCAACCCTGATCATATCGCCGACCAGTATTGGGCGATTCACGCCCAGCCGCGCGACAGCTGGACCCATGAACTGGATCTGCGGCCCTGGCTGGAAACCTTTTAAGACAGCGCCGATTAATCACCTGCCAAGAGAGAAACCCATGAGCAAAACCATCGAGTTCTACTTTGACGTCGGTAGCCCGGCCAGCTATCTGGCCTGGCGTCAGCTGCCCGTCATCGCCGAGCGCACCGGCGCCACCCTGGTGCTCAAGCCAATGCTGCTGGGCGGCGTCTTTATGGCGACCGGCAACAGCTCTCCGGCCACCGTACCGGCCAAGGGCGCCTACTCGCGCATCGATATGCAGCGCTTCGCCAACCGCTACGGCGTCACCCTCAATCAAAACCCCTTCTTTCCGATCAACACCCTGCAACTGATGCGCGGCATCACCGCGTATCAGGGCAGCGCTGAGTTCGACCGCCTGCTGACGGCCATTTTCGAGGCTATGTGGGTCCGCGAGCTGAACATGGGTGAACCGCAGGTGGTGGGCCAGGTGCTGGTAGAAGCCGGCTTTGACCCGGCCGAGGTGATGGCCAAGGCCAGCGACCCGGCCGTCAAGGAACAACTAAAACAGGCAACAGAGGAAGCGATTGGCCGTGGTGTGTTCGGCGCGCCAACCTGCTTTGTCGAGGGTGAAATGTTCTTCGGCCAGGACCGTCTGGACTGGGTCGAGGCAGCCGCGCGCGGCTGAAGAAGCAACGCCGACGGCAGCCCGCCGCTGCCGTCGGTCGTCTGGCCCCAGCAGGCCCGCTGAAAGCCATTGACGACCAACCCGGCGAAGCCTACATTCGCCAGCGATGAGCAGTGTTCCGGCGTCCTGCCCCTGCTCAGGGATTCCCTGTCCCATCCTTTCCTCTGGATACTCGAATGCTGTCCCTTGCGCTCAAGTGTTTGCTGGGTGCGCTCGCCGTGCTGATGATTGCACTGCTGGCAAAAACCAGAAGTTTCTATATCGCCGGGCTGGTGCCGCTGTTCCCGACATTCGCCATCATTGCCCACTACATTGTGGGCAGCGAGCGACTGGCCAGCGACCTGCGCAGCACCGCTATCTTCGGACTGTGGTCGCTATTGCCCTACGCGGCGTATCTGTTTTCGATTGTGCTATTGAGCGAGCGCTTCACGCTGGTGGTGACACTCACCCTTGGCGCACTGGCGTGGGCGACGGCGGCAGGCCTGCTGCTGACCGTCTGGACACGGGTGTATCCGGCCGTCTAAGCCAGTGCCCGATCACACCTCAAGCAGGAAGGTGACCGGACCATCGTTGACCAGATGCACCTGCATATCGGCACCAAAGTGGCCGGTTGCCACTTGCGGGTGCAGAGCGCGGGCCTGCGCAACCAGATAGTCGAACAGCGCCTCAGCGCGATCCGGTGGCGCAGCGGTAGAGAAGCCGGGGCGACGCCCCTTGCGGGTGTCGGCGGCCAAGGTGAACTGGGACACCAGCAGCAGGCCGCCCTGCACGTCAGTCAGTGAATCGTTCATGCGCCCGTCAGCGTCGGTGAACACACGGTATTCCAGCAGCCGCTTGAGCAGCTTGTCGGCACTGGCCTCAAGGTCCTGCGGCTCGATGCCAACCAGCACCAACAGTCCCTGATCAATCGAGCCGACAATCTCCCCTTCCACCTCAACCCGGGCCTGACTGACCCGTTGCAGCAATCCTTTCATGTCACTCGGCCTGCGGTGTCAGATTGAGCAACTGGCGCGCCATGTCGCCGGTCGCACGCACCAGGGCATCGGCAATGCCGGGCTCGGAAGCGGCGTGGCCTGCGTCGCGGATGATATTCAGCTCACTGCCGGGCCAGCGCTGGTGCAGCGCATGGGCGTTGTCCAAAGGGCACACCATGTCGTAGCGGCCATGCACGATGATGCCGGGAATGTGCGCAATGCGGTCCATGTTGTTGAGCAACTGGTCCGGCGCAAGGAACGTCTTGTTGGCGAAGTAATGGCATTCGATGCGGGCGATGGCGTAGGCGCGGCGAGCATCGCTGAAGCGCTCGATCACTTGCGGACTGGGCCGCAATGTAGCGCAACGCCCCTCCCAGACAGACCAGGCCTTGGCGGCGTGCATGCGGCAGATTTCATCGTCGCCGGTCAAGCGCCGATAGTAGGCCGCAACCATATCGTGCCGTTCTTCCTGTGGAATCAGGCTCAGGTAGTCTTCCCAGTAGTCCGGGAACACGTGGCTGGCGCCCTCCTGATAGAACCAGTGAATATCTTGCTCACGGCACAAGAAGATGCCGCGCAGCACCATGCCCATTACCCGCTCAGGGTGCGCCTGGGCATAGGCCAGCGCCAAGGTAGAGCCCCAGGAGCCACCAAACAGAACCCACTTGTCGATGCCCAGGTGCTCACGCAGCGCTTCCATGTCAGCCACCAGGTCAGCGGTGGTGTTGTTCTCTAGGCTGCCGTGCGGCGTGGAGCGACCACAGCCGCGCTGATCAAAGGTCACGATGCGGTACAGCGACGGATCGAAGAAGCGCCGACTCAGGGCATCACAACCGGCACCCGGCCCACCGTGGATAAACACCACTGGCAGCCCGTCCGGCTGACCGCTTTCATCGGCGTAGAGCACATGGGGTGGTGTTACCGCCAGCTCGTGGCGGGCGTAAGGTTTGATCTCCGGGTACAACAGCTGCATGATGGGGCTCCCTGGCCTGAGCAGGCGCCGGCGCCGCTCACCTCACGTTGGAAAGCCCCACATTACTGACCCGCGAGGCCGCTGTCACCTATGCGTTTGCTGCTTGCACTGACCCTGCTGCTCGGCCTCGCCGGCTGCGGCCCATCCAGCCCGGATGCACGCCTGAATCAGGCCATTGAAGACTTCCAGAGCGCTATTGAAGAGCGCGACCGCAGCGCCGTGCTGGCGCTACTGCACCCCGAATTCAGCGCCCAGAACGAGTACGACACGGAGTGGGCAGGACGTACTCTGCAGCTGATGTTTTTGCGCAACCAGCGCATAGGCGTGCTGGTGACCAGCCAGCAGACCGACATCGATCCCGGTTACCCTGAGCGCGCCGACAGCAGCGCCCGTGTCACCCTGACCGGCGCCGAGCGTTTTATCCCCAATAGCGCCGGCCAGTACGATCTCAACCTGGTGTGGCTGGACGACGACGGCGAGTGGCTGCTGCGCAGCCTCGACTGGCAGCCGGTTCGCTGAGATGCACACGCCCGATTACGCTGCGCTGGCGCGCATCGCTCTGGGTCATATCACCCAGGTCTACCCCCATAGCGGCCCGCAAAAGCTAAGCAGCGCCAGCGACTGGCTCCCCCCGGAACAGGCTCACCCGCTGTTTTGCGGCAGCTACGACTGGCACTCCTGTGTGCACAGCCACTGGCTGCTGGTACAGGTACTCAACGCCGCGCCGCAGCTGACCGAGGCAGAGGCCATCCGCCAGCGGCTGCAGCAGTTCAACAGCGCCGCCGTCGCGGCGGAGATAGCAACCTTTGAGCGGCAGGGCGCAGGCTTCGAGCGGCCCTACGGCTGGGCCTGGTTACTGAAGCTGCAGGCAGAGCTGCTGATCAGCAACGAGCCGGCCGCAAGCCACGCGGCGCACGTCCTGCAACCGCTGGCGATGCTGGTGCGTGAGCGGCTGATGGCCTACCTGCCGCGCCTGCCTTATCCAATTCGCAGCGGCCAACACAACAACACCGCCTTCGCCCTGCTGCTGGCCCTCGACTACGCCAGCAGCGCGCAGGACCAGCCGCTGGCGGCGCTGTTGCACCAACGCAGTGTGGAATGGTTTGCCGATGACGTGGCCTGCCCGGCCTGGGGCGAACCCGGCGGTGAAGACTTTCTCTCACCCAGCCTGCAGCAGGCGGTGCTGATGCAGCGGCTGATGGCGCCCGAAACCTTCGCCCCCTGGCTGGCGGCGTTCTTGCCGCAGCTGGCGCATGGGCAGCCCGCCACCCTGTTCCAGCCCGTCAGCGTACTTGAGCGCAGCGACGGCAAGCTGGCGCACCTGGACGGCCTCAACCTCAGCCGCGCCTGGTGCTGGTTTCTGCTGGCCCAAGGCGCGCCGCACCTGCAGGCCACCGCCGAGGCGCACCTGCACGCAGCGCTGGATCACCTGCAGGACGACTACATGGGCAGTCACTGGCTGGCCACTTTCGCCCTGCTGGCGCAACAGGCTCAGCGCAGCTTGGTCTCGCGCAGCCTGAGCATGTAATCCGGCGGCGCAAAGCTGTCGGCGCGGGCCTGCGCCCAATACTTCTTGAACAGGTGCAGCTCAGCGCGGCCATCGAGCAGCACACCCGGCTCCAGAAACTCGAACAGCTCGCTGTAGGGACGCACCTCGTAGCGCGAGACGCGGCGAATAATGTGCTCCGGCCCCAACTCGCTCGGATGCTTCAAGCCAGCCGCCTCCAGCATGTGCGACAGCGCCAGCACGGTATTGCGGTGGAAGTGATAGACCCGTTCGCTCTTGTCGGCCACATCCAGCCGCGCGCTGCGGCTTGGGTCCTGGGTGGCGACCCCGCTCGGGCACTTGTCGCTGTGGCAACTCAGGCTCTGGATGCAGCCAAGCGCAAACATGTAGCCACGCGCCGCGTTGCACCAATCGGCACCAACCGCGAGGGTGCGGGCGATATTGAAGGCGGTGGTGATCTTGCCGGCGGCGCCCAGGTGAATCTTCTCGCGCAGGTTGGCCCCGACCAGGGTGTTGTGTACCAGCAGCAGGCCGTCGGTCATCGGCGTACCCAGGCGGTTGATAAACTCCAGCGGCGCTGCACCGGTACCGCCCTCACCGCCATCAACCACAATAAAGTCCGGGTGCTGGCCGGTTTCCAGCATCGCCTTGACGATGCCAAACCATTCCCACGGGTGACCAATCGCCAGCTTGAAGCCCACCGGCTTGCCGCCGGACAGGGCGCGCAGCTGGCCGATAAACTCCATCAACTCCAGCGGCGTGGAGAACGCAGAATGGCTGGCCGGCGACACCACATCTTCGCCCACAGGCACGCCGCGGGCCTCGGCAATTTCCGGCGACACCTTGGCCCCCGGCAGGATACCGCCGTGGCCAGGCTTGGCACCCTGCGACAGCTTGATCTCGATCATCTTGACCTGCGGCAGGCGCGCGTTGCGCTCGAACAGCGCGGCATCAAAACCGCCCTCGGCGCTGCGGCAGCCAAAGTAGCCAGAGCCGATCTCCCAGACCAGATCGCCGCCGGGGCGCAGGTGATAACGGGAGATCGAGCCTTCACCGGTATCGTGGTAGAAGCCGCCCTTTTGCGCACCGGTATTGAGCGCCAGAATGGCGTTGGCCGACAGCGAGCCGAAGCTCATGGCGGAGATGTTGAACACGCTGACATCGTAGGGTTGGGTGGTGTCGGGGTGGCTGCCCACCCGCACACGGAAGTTGCTGTCAGCAATATGCACCGGCGCCAGCGAGTGGTTAAGCCACTCGTAACCCTCTTCGTTCATGCGGTTGAGCGAACCAAAGGGCTTCTTGTCGAGCACATTCTTGGCGCGCTGATAAATCACACTGCGCTGCTCGCGCGAGAACGGCAGCTCGTCGGTGTCGGACTGAATGAAATACTGACGCAGCTCCGGGCCGATGGACTCCAGAAAATAGCGAAAATGCGCCAGCACCGGGTAGTTGCGGCTGATGGTATGGCGCCGCTGGCAAACATCCCAGAGCCCAAGCAGGGCCAGCGCCAGCAACGGCACCGCCAGCAGCCACCACAGGGGCGACAGCAGAGTCAGGGCTAGGGTAAACAGAGCACCCAGCACGCAGAGCAGCCAGGTGAGAAAACGCAGCGGTAATGCAGTGAGGCGCATGCGGCCGTCCTTATTGTCGGTACATCAGGCCTGACGATTGATAGCATATCCCCGACACTGCTGCACGGTCGGTGCGTTAGCGCATCGACAGACAAGGTGCATTAAACAGTTCACCACGCCAGGCGCCGCGCAGGGTGCCAGCCATCACCAGCAACCAGAGCAGTGCCAGGGCCACCACCAGCGCCTGCCCAAACAGACTGAAGAACGCCAGCTGCAGCACCTCGGCCAGCTTTAACGTGGCCAGCGCATAGACCCCCAGCGGAAAGGTAAAGGCCCACCAGCCCAGATTGAACGGAATGCCATCGCGCAGATAGCGCCCCAGAATCAATAGCGCCAACAACAACCACCAGAGCCCCAGCCCCCAGAGCAGCAGGCCACCAATCACACCGAGCCCCTGCGCCACGGCGCCCACCCCGGCAAGCCCCTGGACGGCAAACACCGTGCTGGCGTCATTGCCCAGCAGCAACAGCCCCAATGCGCCGGTGCCGAGCGGCCCCAGTGCCAACAGGCTGGACGCCGCCATATTGGGTGTCGGCAACTTGTGCACCGCCATGCGCAGCAACAGAATCACCAGAATGCTCAGAGCCACCGGCACCGAGCAGGCCCAAAGCACATAGCTGGTAATCAACACCAGGTAGGCGTCGGCTGGCGGCAACAGAGGAATCATCAGCCCACCGCTGGCCGCGGCCACCTCGGCGGCGACCACCGGCAGCAGCCAGACCGCGGTCATCTGATCGATGCTGTGCTCCTGACGGGTAAACATCAGATATGGAATCCCCACCCCACAAGCCAATGCCAGCGCCACGTCCAACCACCAGATCGGCAGCATCAGTGCCAACACCCCCTCTCCCCACAGCGCCACACCGTAGCTCGGCAGCCCATTCAGCAGCGTTGCCAGCGCCATGGGGATGGTGCCGATGAACATCGACACCGTCGCGTGACCGAAGATGCGCCGGGCCTGATCGAAATAGCACAGCCAGCGCAAGGTGTAGAGCACGCAGAACAAGACGAATAGCAACAGATTGGCCACCCACAGCCCCTGCCCCAGTGCCGGAGCACCCAGCTGCGGCAAGGCCAGCGCCAGAATGCCGGTACCCATAACCACAGCAAACCAGTTAGGCGTGAATTGACGGATGACTTCGCGCGGGCTGTCCAGTTGATGCAGCGGGCGCAACTGCGCGGGGTTCGGATATAAACGTGGCATGGTGGCTCTCCGGTCGAAATGCAAAACCATTCTAAGCACCTTTAAAATCGATATAAGCGCGTATTTCCTGTTTGCGTTATCGGCTTTACCGAATGAAGGAAGCACACCGGCTGGCACTCTTTGTGCTTGACTAGAGTAAGCAGTCACACGAGAAAAACAGCATGACGCCTTCCGATCTTGCCTGTCAGGCGCCAGACCACCGACTGATCAGCCTGCAAAGCACCTGCCTGATCGCAGCCTGGCTGCACGAGCAGCAGCAACCTATCGACCCGGTACTGGCTGGCTCCGGCCTTAGCCCGAGCGACCTGCAAACACCCGCGCGCCTGATTACACCGGAGCAGGAGCAACAGGTCTTCGCCAACACGGTGGCCTTGGCCGGGGACCCGCTGGTCGGCCTGAAGCTGGGCCAGCGCATGCGCGTCTCGGCCTATGGGCAGCTGGGCTACGCCATGCTCTCGGCCCCCACCCTGCTTGATGCGCTGCAGGTGATGCTGGCCTTTCCGGTGCTATTGGGCAGCTACTTTCGCCTGCAGCTTGAGTCCTTGCCAGATGGCCTATTGGCCCTGCGCGCGGACCACTACCACGAGGCGCCAGCCCTCCAGTTGTTCAACGTCGAGCTATGTCTGTCATCAATCAAGGCAATGCTTGACGACGCCCTTGGCCGCCCGCTGCCGCTGCAGGCGGTGCACCTGAGTGGCGAGCTGCCGGCGCACGCAGAGCACTACCCTGACTTCTTTGGCACCTGCCCCGTGCAGGTCGGCCAGAGTGCCGAGCGCCTGGTGTTTGCCGCCGATGCGCTGCAGGCCAGCCTGCCGCTGGCCGAGCCGGTCACACATTTTGAGGCGGTGCGCCACTGCCGCAGCGTTCAAGACAGCTTTCGGCCGGAAGCTTCCCCGTTGATCAGCCAGCTGAGCGCCCAGCTCGAACAGCAGCTGGACGCCCCGCCCTCTCTGGAGCAACTGGCCGCCCAGCTGCACTGCACCAGCCGCACGCTGCGGCGACACCTGCAGCGCGCTGGGTGCGGCTACCAACAGTTACTCGACCGTTTGCGCTTTCAGCGCGCGAAGTTGCTGCTCAACCGGGAGCAGGTGCCGATCTACGCCATCGCCGAGCAGTTGGGCTTCAGCGAGACCGCCAGTTTCCGTCACGCATTTCAGCGCTGGTCAGGCACGACGCCACGTGCCTGGCGCCAGCAACTGCCGAGCGCCACCCCAGCACACTGAATCCCGTCACCGGACATCAGCCCGCCCGGCGGGTGTCCGTTTCGATCCCCTTTCTGTCCCTCTGCAACATTTCCTGCGGCCGCGCTGCGCGCCATGATCGATGGCAACCGAGTCACCAGCCACAGGATTTTCCATGCAGACGTTCTACAGCGACGACCATCGCCTGCACCACGCCAACGCCGAACTGAACAACGGCCAGCTCATGCCCTGCTTCGAAAAACCCTCACGCGCCGATATGGTGCTGGAGCAGGTAAAACGAACCGGATTGGGGCCGATCAGCGAGCCGCAGGACTTCGGCCTGGCACCGATCAAGCGCGTCCACGATCCGAAATTTGTCGACTTCATCCAGCAAGCCTGGGAGCGCTGGAGCGCACTGGGCCGTGAACACGACATGCTGCCACTGGCCTGGCCGCCGCGCCGCATGCCTGCCCGCTGCCCCGAGGACATCGACGGCCAGCTTGGCTACTACAGCTTTGATGCCGGCGCGCCGCTGACCGCCGGCAGCTGGCAGGCGATCTACAGCAGCGCGCAGATCGCACTCAGCGCTCAGGCGCACCTGTGTTCCGGCGCCAAGAGCGCCTTTGCCCTATGCCGCCCGCCTGGGCACCACGCCGGCATCGACTATATGGGCGGCTACTGCTACCTGAACAACGCCGCCATCGCCGCGCAGGCCATGCTGGATCAAGGCGCCAGCAAGGTCGCCATCCTCGATGTGGACTTCCACCACGGAAACGGCACCCAGGACATCTTCTACCAGCGCCCGGATGTGCTGTTCACCTCGATTCACGGCGACCCGCTCAACGAGTACCCGTGCTTTGCCGGCTACGCCGACGAGCGCGGCGAAGGCACCGGCCTTGGCTACAACCACAACTACCCGCTACCCGCCGGCAGCGACTGGAGTATCTGGTCGCAGGCGCTGCGCGATGCGCTGCGGCAGATCGCCGGGTTCGGCGCGGATTATCTGATCGTCTCGCTTGGCGTAGACACCTACCTGGCGGACCCGATTTCCAGCTTCAAGCTCGACAGCCCCGACTACCTGAAGATGGGCGAACTGATCGCCGGGCTCGGGCTGCCCACGCTGTTTGTCATGGAGGGCGGCTACGCCGTGGAAGAAATCGGCATCAACGCCGTCAACGTCCTCACCGCTTTTGACGCTACTGTCACCACTCAGGGAGAAGCCCAATGAAACTGGCAAGCAAATTGGGGCTGATCGCCCCGCTGGCCGCACTGTCGTTCAGTGCGTTGGCCGCCGACCAGGTGAAGATCTACAACTGGTTTGACTACACCCCGCAGGCCACGCTGGACGGCTTTCAGGCCGAAACCGGCATCGCGCCGACACTGGACACCTTCGACTCCAACGAGGTACTGGAAGCCAAGCTACTGTCCGGCCAGTCCGGCTATGACGTAGTCGTGCCCAGCGACAGCTTCCTCGCCAAACAGCGTCAGGCCGGCGCCTTTCAGCCACTGGACAAGAGCCTGCTACCGAATCTTGGCAACCTGAATCAGGACCTGATGAAGGTGCTTGAGGGCAGCGACCCGGGCAACCAGTACGCGGTGCCCTACATGTGGGGCACCAACGGTATTGGCTACAACCCGGAGAAAGTCCGCGCCGTCTTGGGTGACGATGCCCCGGTCGACTCCTGGTCTCTGGTATTCGACCCCGCAAACATGGAGAAGCTGGCCGAATGCGGCGTTGCCTTCCTCGACTCGCCGTCGGAGATTCTGCCCGGCGCCCTGCACTACCTTGGCCTGGACCCGAACAGCACCAAGAGCGAAGACTACGACGCAGCCGTCGCCATGATGAGCAAAATCCAGCCCTACGTGCGCTACTTCAACTCCTCGCGCTTTCTCAACGATTTGGCTAACGGCGAGATCTGCGTAGCGGTCGCCTGGTCTGGCAGCATCCTGCAGGCCAACGCCCGCGCGCAGGAAGCCGACAACGGCGTGCACGTCGAGTACCGCATTCCGAAAGAAGGCGCACAGGTTTGGTTCGATCTGATGGCGATCCCCAAAGACGCCCCGAACCCGGCAGCTGCCCACGCCTTCATCAACTATCTGCTCAAGCCTGAGGTGGTAGCTGAGATCAGCAACCTGGTGGGCTACGCCAACCCCAACGCGGCAGCCACCGAACTGGTCAACGAGAGCCTGCGCAACAACCCAGGCGCCTACCCGCCGGCTGAGGTCCAGGCCCGCCTGTTTACCCTTAAGCCACTGCCATTGTCGGCAGAGCGCGTGCGCACCCGCGCCTGGAACAAGATCAAGACCGGTCAGTAAGTCTGCTTGATCGCCACCCACAAAAAAGCCCCGCTGAGCGGTAATGCTGTTCACTTAAGCATTTGAGTCTATGGCGGGGTTTCTAGAAAATCCGATACCAGTCCTCTGGTATCGGATTTTTTATGCCCATTCAGCAGCAATTGCTCGACCTCGGCGAGCTCTTCAACTTCTCTGATCTCAGCACCTTCACTCAGAACATCCCTGTTGAATGGGTTGCGAGCGCGCTCGATCTATCGGCGCAAGCCACCATCAGACGTCGGCGCCTACCCAGTGACCAAGTACTTTGGCTGGTACTGGGCATGGCTCTATTCCGCGATGAGCCTGTACACGAGGTCGCTAAGCGACTGAACATCTGTGCCCAAGGTTTGGCCTCTGATCAGTTGCTGGCTCGCAGCGGCGTAACTGAAGCCCGCAAGCGCTTGGGGGCAGACCCGGTCGAGCACCTGTTCCGCCAGACCGCCAAGCAATGGGGATGCGAGCGATACGAAGGCGACGACTGGAAAGGGTTGCAGGTATTCGCGGTGGTTGGTGCATTGCTGCGAACTCCCGATTCGCCCGAATTGAGAGAGCACTTTGGCTCTGGCAATACAGGTACTGAGCGCCAGACGCCTTTTCCGATGCTACGGCTCGTTGCTTTGATGAACGTGCGTTCTCATGTCATTGTCGATGCGCAGCTTAGCCCTTACCGGGGCAGCGAGATGCGTTTGGCCGAAACGTGCTTGGCGCAGATCCCCGACCGCTCCATCACGTTGTTCGACAAAGGCTTCTGGGGCGCGGATCTCTTGCTGAGTGTCGTCGCTGGAGGCACTGACCGTCACTGGCTGATACCGACTCGCAAGAGCCTGGTCATGGAGGAAGTCGAACGCTACAGCGAGCATGACCGCCTTGTCAGAATGAGGGTGTCACCTCAGGCGCGTAAACGGAATCCGAGTTTACCCATGCACTGGGAAGTGCGTGAAGTCAGCTATGAGCGTCATGGCAAAGTCAGGTCATTGCTCACTTCGCTACCCTCCGGGCGCTACAGCGCAGGAGCTGTGGCAGAGCTGTATCTGGAGCGCTGGGAAATTGAACTCGGCTTTCGCGATATCAAAAGCTCAATGCAGCAGAACGCGGTAACGCTGCGAAGCAAGAGGGTTGAGCTGGTTTATCAGGAGGTCTGGGGGCTGCTGCTGGCATACAACATCATTCGGCGAGAGGCCAGTCAAGCCGCGGTGGCCTTTGGTCGAGCGCCCTCGGACATACGTTTCAAGCCTGCCTGTCAGTACATCGCCGTTCAGCTCATCGTCATGGCTGCAGCGAATCCGGTATCGGCAACAGGCCGAAGGCTATCGGAGCTGCGCGGAGGGATCGGAGGGCTATTTTTGGATCACCGTCCAAGGCCTGCAAGACCAAGGACGGTGAAGATTTCCAAAACCCGCTACCCGGTAGACCGTAAGGCTGCTCCGCTTAAGTGAACAGCATTACGCAATCATGCGGGCTTTTTTGTCACGACAGGATCACACCCCCATCGGTTTTACCCCGATCCAGGCGCCGTGCAGGTAGAAGGCGAATGCCGCCCACGCGACCAGACCGACCACAACAACCACCGCATCCATCACCGGCTTGCCCTTGCCGTAGCTGACACCGGCAGCGCGGTCACGCTTGCGTGACACCACGAACAGCGCGGTAGCCCAGGCGAGAAAACCACCGAATAGCAACAGGTCCGCCAACGAACCGTTAGCAATCAGGTGCGCCAGCGCCCAGAACTTCACGCCCAGCAGCATCGGATGGCCAACACGTGCCTTGATGCAGGAACCGGGAATGTAAGTTGCGACAATAAGGATGAACGCAGGGATGGTCAGCAGCGCGGCCAAGTGGCGCGTCCAGACCGGCGAGATCCACAGCCAGGTCGGGCTCATTCGGGCCTGACCATAGCCATAGATGATCAACACAAAGCCGACAATCGACACCAGCGCATAGATGCCCTTCCAGGCCAGCGGCCCGTTACTGGCAATAAACGAGGCGCGTTTGTCAGCGGCAAACAGGCGTGCGGAATGCATGCCCAGAAAAAGCAGCAGACCCAGTATCAGCAACAGCATCACGGAACTCCATTCATTATTGTCAGGGATCTATCAACGTCCCTTTATCTTTCTTGCGGCGGCAGCCCGGGGGTTCGGGCTACGGCGCCAGGGTCTGGGCTGTTTCGTTTACCCGCCTGCCAGCGGTTGGCTCTAGAGGCTGCGGCAGGCGGGCGAACGAAATGGCAGAGACGCTATGGTTACTGCAAACGTGCGGTCAATGCCCCCCCGTCGCTGGTTTCAAGCACCAGGGCGCCGGTGTTGTCCAGGTGGAAGCGAGTGACGTTCTCCAGCGCTTTCAGGAACTTGGTCTCCTGCCCGTTCAGCGCCGGAGCGCAGGCCTTGCGAGTACTGGTCAGTTGGCTGAAGCCAAGCTGCTGACCATTAAGCTCGTAAGCGCCGACATAGTTGTTGCAGCTGGCCAGGCCGGAAACACGGCCGTCGTTACCGAAGCGCAGCGTCATCCGCGAGCTGTCGATGATGCCTTGGCGGTTGATGTCTTCAACCACCCACTCACCGGCCTGCAACACCAACGCGCTGGCCGGCTCGCATTCGGGAAAGGTTTCGCCCTTGATGGTAAGCATGCCCTTGGCTCCCTGGTTCCAGAAACTGGTAGTGCTGTCATCCGGTGCCACGTAGCGGGCGCCCGACGCACTGGCTACGCGCTTGAGAATGTACTGTCCCTGCATGGCCTCGATCAGCGCCTCTTCATCGTGCAGGGTGACGCGCAACGGTGTACCGCCGCACTGCAGGATCATCACTCCGTTGCTGGGCAGCCCCTGCTCAGCCGGCGGTGGCGGAGGCGGGGACTGGTCAGTCTCGTACAGGCCAGCACACCCAGCCAGCAGGCCAGTCAGCAGCAGCGTCGCCACCAAACCTTGGCGTTGAATCATCGTTTAGCTCCTTGATGAAGGTGAATACCGTCCAAGCATAGCCTCAGCCAGCGTTCTGAGCACCCTGCAATCCGTCTGGCAGGTGGATGACACCCTCCAGATAGAGCACCGTGTGCCCGCTGATCAGCACCCGTTCATCATTCACCTCGCAGTACAAATGCCCGCCACGCGCCGACGCCTGATAGGCATGTAGCGTGCGCCGGCCCAGGCGCTCAGCCCATAGCGGCGCCAATCCGGCATGGATGGAGCCGGTAACCATATCCTCCAGCCCACCATTAGCGGGCCAGAAATAACGCGAGACAAAATCCACCTCACCTCCGGGCGCGGTAACAACCACGTCCCGCGGTGCCAGGCGCGCCAGTTGCTGCGGGTCAGCCTGCACTGAGCGCACTGCGCGTTCGTCTGCGTATACCGCAAACCACGCCTGATCACTGACCAGTACCTCGTCCGGCGGCAACGACAGGCCCGCCAGCAGCTCCGGTGGCACCTGCGTGACCGCGACCGGCGGCAGCCGCGGAGCGGACATTTGAATCAACCCACTCTCACCCCGGCGCAGCTGCAGCTCGCCTACCGCTGCGGCGCTGAAGGTCAGTTGCTGGCGAGCCGGGTCTCGGCTGAACACGACATGCGCACTGGCCAGGGTCGCGTGGCCGCAGAAGTCAATTTCGGCCAGTGGAGAAAACCAGCGAATCGCAAAGTGGCCGGGCTGCTGCTCAACCAGAAAAGCGGTTTCCGACACATTGTTCTCGGCCGCAATGGCCTGGAGCACGGTATCGGGCAACCAGCATGACAGCGGCACAACCGCCGCATAGTTGCCGCCAAACAGGCGATCGGTAAACGCGTCGACTTGATAAAGGGGTAATTTCATCGTGCAGCTCCGGCGGCAAAAGGATCAGCCTACCCCGGCTGGGCCAGTAGGCAGCGGCACAGCCAAGAGTGAAGACAGGAGTACAGTTGGGCCGCCCCGGGTCAGAAGCCGCGCCCTTCAGTGCGCAGGAAGGCCGACTCGTCGGCTGTGGAGGGGCGCAGCAGCACCTCGTTACGGTGCGGATAGCGGCCAAAGCGCTTAAGGATATCCAGGTGCTGACGCTCCGATCGCAGGTTGTCCTCCAGACCCGGCGCACTAAATAGCATCAGCGCCTGTTCGTGAATGACCAGAGACTCACTGTGCATGAAGGGCATGTACATAAAGGCGCGCATGTTGATTGGCAATTGCTGGTCATAGCCGGCAGCAACCGCCTCCTGGGCAAGTACCAGAGCGATGCCGTCACTGGCAAAGGCACGGGGGGTGTCGCGCCAGATGTTGCGCGAAAACTGGTCAAGCACAATGATCTCGGCCAACCGCCCCAGCGCCGTACCACGCCAGTTCATCAGCTCGCCGCGCTCGGCACGCCCGTGCAGCGACGCAAATCGCTCGCGCATGAAGCGGTCCAGGCCAGGGTCTACCCGCCACCACTGCACGGGCTTGAGCTCGCCAAACCAGAACTCGATCACTTGTTCCACCGCCGTCACTCAGATCCCCCTTGAACGTTCCGCTACACAGCTGGGCACACCACAGCCAGAGACGCGCCTGAGCCGCCTGCCCTCCTCGAGAGCCACGCGTTAGTCGCCCCTCGCACGCCTGCCGCCAGCATAAACCACAGCCGGCGTGCTGTTCACTTTTTAGACATCAATTCAAATCTTGGTTATTATGCGCGGCTGCTGAGTCATCAGCCCATCACATTGCCCGTTCAGGATAAACCTCTGATCGGCGCTTTTATGCATTAACTCCAGAAGTTAATCGCGTTTTTACTGCAGACACGCTGCAGATCATGGCCCGTCCACTGACGCGCCAGAATACTTTCGACAATAAATATGTGAATAGCCTCTATGTCAAAATCCAACATCATCGCCATTGCTTCACCCCCCGCATCCGAGTTTGATGTCGATGCGGTACGCCACCAGCGCTTCAAGGTCTATACCGCCAAGCAGTTGGACCAGATTCCGCAGCTACAACAGCTGAGCGCCGAACAGCGCTTTGAAATGCAGGTGGTGGCCAGCGTGTTGCCGTTCCGGGTCAACCAGTACGTCATCGACGAGCTGATCGACTGGCACCAGGTACCGGCCGACCCGATCTTCCAGCTCACCTTTCCGCAGCGCGGCATGCTCAAGCCGGAGCACTACGACCGCGTGGCCGAGGCCATGCGCAGCGAGCTGCCGGCAGCCGAGCTCAAGGCCCTGATCAGCGAGATTCGCGCCGAACTCAACCCGCATCCGGCCGGGCAGCTGGAACACAACATCCCGATGCTGGACGGCGAAGTCGTCGAGGGTCTGCAGCACAAGTACCGCGAGACCGTGCTGTTCTTCCCCAGCTCCGGGCAGGTCTGCCACAGCTACTGCACCTTCTGCTTTCGCTGGGCGCAGTTTGTCGGCGACAAGGACCTGAAGATCGCCGCGCGCGAATCCAACCAGTTGCAGGACTACCTGCGCGCCCATCCGGAAGTCACCGACGTGCTGGTCACCGGCGGCGACCCACTGGTGATGAAAACCCGCAATCTGCGCGCCTATCTGGAACCGCTGTTGAGCGAGGAGTTTGACCATATCCGCACCATTCGCATCGGCTCCAAGGCGTTGACCTTCTGGCCCCAACGCGTGGTGACCGATGACGACGCCGAGGACCTGCTCGCCCTGTTCCGCGAAATTCAGGCGGCCGGCAAGCACCTGGCGCTGATGGCCCACTACAACCACTGGCAGGAGCTGGAACCGGCCATTGCCCGCGAGGCAATCCGCCGTATCCGCGAGACCGGCGCACAAATCCGCGCCCAGGGTCCGCTGCTGGCAAACATCAACGACGATGCCGAGGTCTGGGCACGCCTGTGGCAGACCCAGGTGGAGCTGGGCATCATCCCGTATTACATGTTCGTCGAGCGCGACACCGGCGCCCGCCACTACTTCGAGGTACCGCTGGTCAAGGCTTGGCAGATCTACCGTGACGCCATGCAGCAGGTCTCGGGTATCGCCCGCACCGCGCGCGGCCCCTCCATGAGTTCGCACCCGGGCAAGGTTGAAATCCAGGGCGTCACCGAGATCAACGGAGAGAAGGTCATTGCCCTGCGCATGATTCAGGGTCGCAACCCGGACTGGGTGCAGCGCCCCTTCTTTGCCAAATACAACGAAGACGCCACCTGGCTCAATCACCTTGAGCCAGCCTTTGGAGAGGAACGCTTCTTCTTCGACGACTGAGGGCAACATTGATCAATTCCGCCTGCCCTCTACCCGGCCTGTTGAGTTGATCAGCGCGCCCTAACGCGATACGCCCGGTGGTTCAGCATGCCACCGGGCTCTTTTATACTGCACGCCTCACCCCCTGAGATCCGTGCATGAAGCCCCAACTGATCCCCACCGCAGACGTTGATCGTCTCGATACCTGGCAAAAATACCGCAAGGGGCTGTGCGACAGCTGTCGCGCCACCTGCTGCACCCTGCCAGTAGAAGTTCGCCTGGACGACCTGATCCGCCTGGAGCTGGTGGATGAGTTTGAGCGTGGCGAGCCGCTCAAACACATTGCCAAACGCCTGCAAAAAGCCGGCGTAGTTGAGCGCTTCCACCACAAGAGCGGCGTCTTTACCCTCAGCCGCATGGCCAACAACGACTGCCTCTATCTGGATACCCGCAGCCGCCGCTGTACGGTCTATCAGAAACGGCCTGCCACCTGCCGCAACCACCCCCAAATTGGCCCGCGTCCAGGTTACTGCGCCTATCAGGGGCAGCCGGCCTGAAATGCAAAACGCCGCCCCAAGGGCGGCGCTTGCGATGCAGCTTTTACCTCAGCTGATTAGTACGGGCAGTTACCGCGATAGTCGGAAATCTGCGAGTCGGACGTGTGGTTCGGACCGCACAGGAACTGCTT
>CERX01027236.1_pt1 | contig 17799 bp, 19 predicted proteins | sample 350251 | NCBI WGS metagenome assembly CERX01 (sample SAMEA2621044, study PRJEB7988) | marine metagenome | biome: marine biome (ENVO:00000447); feature: deep chlorophyll maximum layer (ENVO:xxxxxxxx); material: "saline water (ENVO:00002010), including plankton (ENVO:xxxxxxxx)" | depth 50 m
AATAATAATGGATATAAAAAAATTAATTGATGTTATTTTAACTTCATTAAATGATGGTAAAGCAACAAATATCGATGTATATGATATAAAAAAAATGACTAGCATGTCAGATTACATGCTGATAGCGAGTGGTCGTTCTAGAAGACAAGTAAGTGCTTTAGCTGAAAATTTAATACAAACTGTAAAAAAATATGAAGTACACGCCATTGGAGTTGAAGGAAAAACAGAAGGTGAGTGGGTGCTAGTTGATTTGGGTGATATTATTATTCACATAATGCACCCAGATAGTCGTGAGTATTATCAGTTAGAAAAACTTTGGGGAAGATAGCTCTAGACTATGAAATTAAACTTAATAGCTGTTGGCAAACGTATGCCAAAATGGGTAGATTTGGCTTTAACCGAATACATAAAACGACTTCCTAAAAATATCAATTTCAATCTGAATGAAATAGCACCTGAAAAACGCAGTAGAAATAGAAGCTTACAAGAACTAAAAAAAAATGAGGATGAAAAAATTAATACGCTCATCTCGTCAACTAATATTGTAATAGCACTGGATGAGAAAGGAGAATTGATAAGCAGTCATCGCCTTGCGGGAGAATTACAAATATGGATTGATCAACAACTAGATGTTGGCATATTAATAGGCGGCGCAGATGGATTAAGTGATTCAATTAAAAATCGAGCTAGTAAAATTTGGTCGCTCTCTAAAATGACGCTTCCTCACGCACTGGCAAGAGTAATTTTTATCGAACAACTTTATCGCGCATCAACAATTCTTAATAAACATCCTTATCACCGTGAATAAAAATATTTCAAATAATGAAAAAAGTTTATCTGGCATCACAGTCTCCTAGGCGAAAAAAACTACTGAGTCTAATTGGGATTGATTTTGAAGTTATTAATATTGATATAGATGAATCATATAGAGATCATGAAACACCAATTGAGTATGTAAAAAGAATTTCAATTGAAAAAGCAAAACAAGGTAAATTACAAGCTGAATTAAATATCCCTATTCTTGCTGCTGATACGGCGGTTGTTTTGAAAAATATAATTCTAGGAAAAGCTGAATGTGCAGAAGATGCAAAAAACATGTTAAATAAACTATCAGGCTATACTCATAGTGTTTTTTCTGCAGTAACTTTAATTGATAAAACTGAAAAAACGAAGGTAAGCATTAATGAAGTTACCTTTAAAAAATTAAGTATGAGTGAAATAAATTCCTATTGCGAAACAGGCGAACCTATAGGTAAAGCTGGTGGATATGCAATACAAGGAAGAGGGATGCATTTTATTGATAATTTCAAAGGCAGCTATAGCGCTGTTATTGGGTTACCCTTGAAAGAAACTATAGAACTACTAGAAATATAACTTCTTAACACATCTATAAGTTAGACAACGCAATACAATATCCATAATAATGGTCAACAATATAATAATAGATAGTGGACCAGTCCGGCTTACCATCCTCCTGTGTTGGCCACCACATTTTTCTGTTTCGCCAATAGTCGTGATAATGCTCGGCACATAAAGTAATAATCTCAGTATTTACACTGAGTTTTGCTTCATCCCTTGTGCTTGATTTAAAATAATCATCTAAAACATCGATATATGCATTCTTTAGTATGGGTTTATTATTTACTTCGCGTTTTAGGCGATCAACTTTTAAGGCGAAATTATCGCCGAGTTTAACAATCCTATCTGCCAAATACTCTCCTTGAAGCATTGCCTCAGCTTTTTGACAGCTTCCATGATTACCTTCATCACACATTCGTTGATGGTACTCACGCAGTGAATCTGCCGTAACTAATGGAGCATTTGAAAAAAAACCCAGAAATAAAAGGAAGCTACTAAACGTTTTCACCTTGACCATATTAATGCATACCCATGTTACTTAATATTATTTTTTAATAATTTAATAGTTAGCATTTCAACTTTAGACTCGTAATTACATCCTTTGACAGCACGTCATGATATAGGTATAAGATGTGCCCAAGATGTAATACAACGATAATAGTCACTAGTTCACTATCAGTAAATAAACAGTTAAATAGAGAGGAAACTTTAATGATTTCAAGTGCTTTTTTGCCAATTGGTTTAGGTTTATTTGGACTTTTTACAGCAGTATTTGTTTTTTTAAACATAAAAAAATCACCTGCTGGCGATGGAAAACTTAAAGAAATTGCTGATGCCATTCATCTGGGTGCGATGGTCTTTATGAATAGTGAATATAAGCGTTTGGCTATATTCTGTGTTATCTGTATTAGTGCAATTTGGTTCTCCGAACTCGGACCAAATACAGCTTTGGCTTTTTTACTTGGAGCGATCTGCTCTGGCTCTGCTGGTTATTGGGGTATGTACACAGCAACCCACGCCAATGTCAGAACGGCGGTTGCAGCCAACACAAAAGGGGCCTCTGAAGCACTCAATATCGCTTTTTTTGGTGGGTCTATTATGGGGCTAACTGTTGCCTCAATGGGTCTATTTGGTATTGGTATTCTCTATTATTTTTTCGCAGGAGACTCTCACACCATTCATGCAATTGAAGGATTCGCCATGGGCGCCTCCTCGGTAGCATTATTTTCACGTGTTGGCGGAGGGATCTTCACGAAGAGCGCTGATGTTGGTGCGGATTTGGTGGGTAAAGTGGAAGCGGGGATTCCTGAAGATGACCCAAGAAACCCTGGTGTGATCGCAGATAACGTCGGTGACAATGTCGGTGATGTAGCTGGTATGGGTTCGGATATTTTCGAATCATATTGTGGCTCAATGATTGCAACTATGGCGCTTGCAGCAACCATGACTTCAACAAAAATATTCGACTTGGCTCCAATCGGAGGACAAGAAATTTTAACCTTCATGCCTTTAGCGCTCGCTTCAATTGGTCTAATTTGTTCAATGATTGGAATTTATTCTGTAAAACTCTTCTCCTCAAAAAGTCCTGAGGTCGCTCTTCGAATTGGCACAATGGGCTCTTCAATAATTTTTATTATTGCCGCATATATTTTAATTAAAGAATTAGGTGTTTCTGTTAATGTTTGGATTGCAGTATTGACAGGGGCTGTAGGTGGAATTGTTATAGGGCTTGTTACAGAATATTACACAGGCGGAGCACCTATCAAGAAAATTGCCAAGGGAGGAGAAACTGGTCCGGCCACAATCATGATTACTGGTCTTGCTGTTGGAATGCAATCTGTCGCCATACCTGTTATCACAATTTGTGCAATCATCTTCATAGCAAGCCATTTTACAGGACTATATGGTGTCGGTGTTGCCGCAGTCGGTATGTTAAGTACGGTTGGCATAACCATGGCAATCGATGCATATGGACCGGTTGCAGATAACGCTGGCGGTATAGCTGAAATGGCAGAACTGGGTAAGGATACTCGCGAGATTACCGACTCGCTTGATGAGGTTGGAAATACTACTGCGGCAATTGGAAAAGGTTTTGCAATTGGTGCAGCCGCCCTTGCGGCATTGGCATTGATCAGCGCATACATAGAAAAAGTATCTCTTGGAAATGAGGATTTCATATTAAGAATAAATGATCCTCTAGTTTTAAGCGGGATGTTTCTTGGCGCTATCTTTCCCTATTTGGTCAGTTCAATCACCATGACCGCAGTAGGAGATGCTGCGTTTGATATGATTAAAGAAATACGACGTCAATTCAAAGAAATTCCTGGGTTAATGGAAGGCACGGGTAAACCAGACACAGCGAGATGTGTTGATATTGCAACTCGTGCAGCATTAAGGCGCATGATTTTACCTGGCTCTCTAGCCGTACTTGCACCAGTTGTAGTTGGCTTTGGCCTGGGTCCTCAAGCGTTAGGTGGAATGCTTGGTGGCGCACTTATTTGCTGTGTAATGATGGCGCTAATGATGGCAAATGCAGGCGGTGCATGGGATAACGCAAAGAAGTATGTTGAAAAAGGAAATCTAGGCGGGAAGGGATCAGATGTCCATAAAGCTGCCGTTGTGGGAGATACCGTTGGAGATCCTCTAAAAGATACATCGGGGCCATCAATGAATATTCTTATTAATGTTATGGCAATTGTTAGTTTGGTAATTGCACCATTATTAGTTTAATCCATTAAATTAAAAAATAAATAAAGCCGTATTTTTGATACGGCTTTTTTTATATGGATGACTCAATCCTATTTAACATGGTATTAGCGTTAAGATAATCAGATTGTATTCTGATTTCTTTTTCCTTGTTTATAAAAAGTAAACTCGGTAGTGAGTTTAAATCTAGTTTTTTACACTGTTGAATTTCTTCTTTTAAAATTCTATCTGTTTCTGATGAGATAACATCCTCTGAAAATTTATTTTTATCTGCACCAATCTCTTCTGCTAATTCAATTAGTGTTTCATAGTCTGATGGGTTGCGAGCATTCAAGTAATAAGCTTTTTGAATTGCTAAAGTCATTTCCTTATCGAATATTTTTTTTTGTTTTCGCGCGGCAATTACGGCGCGACATGCAGGATAAGTGCTGCGACGTGGAGCACATTCTTTCCAAAAATTATAATTAAATTTTGTTTTGGGTACCTTCTTTTCAATAGCACGCCAATTTTCTAATACATACTCACGAATATTATCTGGCATAGGGATATCGCTATCAGGAGCAAGACCACCCAACAATCGGATGACATTAATTTCTTTTGGCAGCTTTTCAATCAATGCATCCATTGATGGTCTAAATGCCCAGCACCAACTACACATTGGATCATGAGCATAATAAAGTATCTTTTTCAAAACGAATATTAAAACTATAATTTGAAGTCTGTCTTAACAATCTTTGCCACTGACTTATTTTTAAGCGTTACATACTCTGGCATCCCATTTTTATAGCTTGGATAATCCTCACCATCAATCAATGGCAGCAAGTAACGGCGACAAGCTTCGGTAATTCCAAAACCGTCATCTGTTATAAATTCTTTTGGCATCATCTTTTCAACATTAGCGACATCTTCAAGTTTAGCCATACCTACTTCCCATACGTAAGGGCTATCTGATTTCCTAATAATTGTTGGCATAACTGCATTCTCGCCAGCAATTGCCATATCAACAGCTGCCTTACCCAAAGCATAAGCCTGTTCAACATCTGTTTTTGATGCAATATGTCTTGCTGAACGCTGCAAATAATCTGCTACTGCCCAGTGATACTTATAGCCCAAGGCATCCTTGATCATATTAGCAACGACAGGTGCCGCTCCACCAAGTTGAGCATGCCCAAAAGCATCTTGTGTGCCCTGTTCTGCAAGAAATTTTCCATCAGGCCAGCATGCACCTTCGGATACCACGATTGAACAATATTCGTATTTCTTAACGTTGGCATCTACCTTTGATAAGAATGCTTTTTGATCAAATTTTATTTCGGGGAAAAGGATTACAATTGGAATATCATTATTTTCATCTGCTGCTAATCCACCAGCAGCAGCAATCCAGCCTGCATGTCGACCCATAACCTCGATAACAAATACTTTTGTTGATGTTTTCGCCATTGATAAAACATCAAAAGATGCTTCTCTTGTGGATATTGCAATATATTTTGCAACCGAACCAAAACCAGGGCATACATCTGTTATTGGCAAGTCATTGTCGACTGTTTTCGGGATATGGATTGCCTGAATTGGAAAATTCATTTCTGCCGAAAGTTTTGAAATTTTATAACAAGTATCGGCAGAATCCCCTCCACCATTATAGAAAAAGTAACCTATGTTATGTGCTTTAAAAATTTCTATGAGTCTCTTATATTCGGCTAAATTCTCTTCGAGTCCTTTCAATTTATATCGACACGACCCAAAAGCACCTGATGGCGTAAATTTTAGGGCTGCTATATCAGCATCTGATTCTTGGCCTGTATCAATGAGATCCTCTGTTAATGCTCCAATAATGCCATTTCTTCCCGCATAGACGTTATGAATTTTTTCGGGATGCTTTCTTGCTGATTCGATAACACCACAGGCACTAGCGTTAATAACAGAAGTAACGCCACCAGATTGTGCGTAGAAGGCATTTTTAGTCTGGGCCATGAATAATCACTCCTAAATTGCTTATTCTTTATGAAACCAATATACGATAAATTCGGTCTATATTATTGTGATAGTTTACAATGATAAATCAACTTGAGGGTAATCTACTAATATTAAGGTATGAAGCTACTTAATTTAATGTGTTTTTCTAATATAAATTGTAAAAAGATTATAGGGAAACTTATTATTCTATATTTATTTCTTCCAAGCATATTATTTGCTGGAGATGAAAATATTATATTGCCTGATATGGGTGATTCTTCCAGTAACGTATTTTCACAGAAATATGAAAAAAGACTCAGCCAGATGTTCATGAAACAAATTAGGCGTTTTTCTGTAATCTTTGATGACCCAGAAATAGAGTCATACATACAGTCCCTTGGTAGTAATTTGGTATCTAATAGTGAGAATGCAAAACAATCATTCAAATTTATGGTAATTAATGATTCGTCAATTAATGCGTTTGCAGGACCTGGGGGTATTATCGGTATCAATAGTGGAGTAATTTTGCATTCCACTGATGAGAGTGCGCTTGCCGGAGTCGTTGCTCACGAAATTGCACATGTGACACAAAAACATTTAGCTCGTGCATTTGAAGAAGCAAAAAAATATAGTCTCCCAACAGCTGCGGCAATGATAGGGGCTTTAATCATGGCTACCCAAAACCCCTCTGCGGGGCAAGCGATGTTAAGCGGTATATCTGGTCTCAATACACAAAATCAAATTAACTTTACTCGTGATAATGAAGAAGAAGCCGACAGAATAGGATTAAAGTTATTAGAGAAATCTGGTTACAACCCGCGTAGTGTGCCAGTATTTTTTGAAAAACTACAAAAAATATCAAAATTTACACAAACTGATACTCCTGAATATTTTCGTACTCACCCTCTAACAACCTCGCGCATTGCAGATGCCCGCTCAAGAGCGGAATCATACCCGAAAAAGCTATTTTCAAATTCACATGGATATGAACTTGTGCGTCATAAATTAATCGCGATGACAATGAAAAAACCAAAGGATGCTATATTATTTCTACGTAATAAACTTGAAGAAAATAAAAGTGGATTAAAAAGTGAATTATATATCCGATATGGTTTAGCCTATGCATACTTATTAGATAATGCATTTTCTCACGCAAATCAACAAGTCAAACATTTACTTAAAAATGACGACAGTGATCCTGCCTTCCTTTTATTAGCGGCTAGGCTTAGTAGTGCGCAATCAAACTACGAGTCAGCGCTAGACATTTATGCAAAGGCCTACGGACTTTATCCAGAACATAAACCTATACTAGTAGCTTACACTAGAGCATTGATTGATGTAGAAAAAGCAAAAGAGGCCCGAGAGATTATAAAGCATTATGAACGTTATCATCCTCACGACTTAAACTCATATTCATTACTAGGACAAGTTGAAGCTATGCTCGGTAATGAAATTGAAACTGCTATAATCCATTCCGAATACTATTATTTATCAGGCGAAACTAGGCTGGCAATTGAAAAATTAAAGTTTATAAAACAAAGATACAAAATGGATTATTATCAGGAACAGCGTGTAATGGCTCGCCTATCTGAACTTGAATATGAATTTGAATTGGAAAAAGACATTAAACTATAGGTGTAGCTTTTATGATACGCAGGGTCTTCCTAAAAATATTAACTTCGAGTACTGTCGTTCTTGTTTCCGGGCTTACAACTCCCATAAGGCTTTTAGCTGAATGGAATGAATCAGCTTTTTCAGCAAAAAATATTGATAGCGCAATTAATAGCTATTTTCCTAATAAAGAAATAAAAAGATCAGATAGAATTAAAGTAGAAATCTACGACGAAGTTGAAAATGGCGCTGTTGTTCCTGTAAAAATTAACACTGACTTGGAAAATGTCAAAACGATTACCATTTTTGCAGATAAAAATCCTAATCCATTAATTGCTAATTTTAATCTTGGAGAAACTACGCTTGGTTTTGTTTCAACAAGAATAAAAGTTAGTGAGCCCTCAAATATTATCATCATTGTTAATTCTAATAATACATTGTACATGGCAAAAAAATTTGTCGTTGTTCATGAAAATGGGTGTGGTTAAATGAGTTCGTCTATTAGATTAAAAACAAAAATAAGAGATGATATTACAACAGTTAGAGCAATCATTCGTCACCCCATGGAAACAGGTTTTAGAATAGATGACGATACTGCAAAGCTTGTGCCTGAACATTATATAAAAAAAATAAATTTTAAACATAATGGTAAAACGATATTTTCTTGTGACTGGAGTCGTGCTGTTTCTAAAAACCCTTATCTTTCTTTTATGTTTAGTGATTCAAAAATTGGCGATAAGATAGAAATATCATGGCTCGATAATATCGGAAACACCGATAAACTAGAAACTTTAATAGAATAATATTCTCGAAAAATTAAATGCGCACAATTATTTATTTTAGTCTGATTGTTATAATTACATTTATATTGGGTGCAATATTAGCCTACCCATTAAAATTACTTCTCGATCCAGTTTTTGAACTTGCTTTTCGCAAATACCTAAATTACGCAACATTAATTAGTGGAATAATTACCTGCTCAGTTTATCTAAAAATAAATAATTTACTTACATATGAGGCCTTCGGTTTTGGTGGCGAAACCAATAAATTTCTAAAACGCTTTATATATGGCTTCCTCTATGGGCTGCTTATCATGTCTATAATCGAGACTATTTTATTTATTTTAAAAATACATGAATTGGATGTGCATCGAAGTATCTGGTTATTTTCTAACCTTTCTTTTATTGCAAAAGCATTAATTACAGGACTGTTAATTGCATTTATTGAAGAATTAATTTTTCGAGGAGCATTCTTTTCTGGTCTTTATAATAGAGCAGGAGCCCTCATTGCTATTATATTCACTAGCTTTATATATTCAGCAGTTCACCACGTTCGGTATCCAGACCTACCGGCAGATACTGTGATTGAATGGTCAACAGGCATAACAATGATGCCTGATGCATTTCGCCGTTTCCATGAATGGGCTATTGCTGACTATTTTCTAACCCTATTTATTTTTGGAGTGCTGCTAGGTTTGTTACGCTTAAAGCATCGAAATATCGCTGCATGCATAGGTCTGCATGCTGGTGTTGTGGTGCTTATTAAGATAGCTGACTATTTTACAAACAGGTCAAGTGAAAGTAATTTTAGCTATCTTGTTAGCCCATATAATTCTACATTCGGATGGATTAGCTTTTTAGTCATCTTATTTTTTACAATTTTTTATTTTCTAAAATTACGAAAAAGTACTAAGTAAAAATAAAAAATTAGTATGGATGAAAAAGTATTTCTTCATGTAATTTATAATTTCTTATAATACTCTTTACTGACTCGCTTCTTAAAAAATTTGAATAATCTCTAGCTAGATTAACATTAATATGTGGATACTTTTCTGGAGACACTAAAATGACATGGTAGGGATTTGATAATTCATTTTTATCTTCGAAAATTATATTTAATTCTATCCTATCTTTATAAGCAAGATATGTCCCTCTATCAGTTAATGTATAGGCCTGTTTTTCATTAGCAATAATTATTGTTTGTCCCATAGCCTGACCCACAGAAAGATACCAAGATCCTTTCGGTATAATGCCCATTGCTTGCCACAAATTATTTTCTTTTTTGTGTGTACCAGAATCATCGCCACGGGAAATAAATGTTTGATTAGCATTGATCAATTTTGACAGTGCCTCTGAAATATTTTTACTACCCTTAATGTCGGCAGGATCATCTTTAGGTCCTATCAAAACGTAGTCATTTTTCATAATGGGTAAACGCTCTATACCAAAACCATCTTCCACGAGCTGCTCTTCCTCATCGGGAGCATGAACAAGAATTAAATCAACATCTCCATTTCTCGCCAAGCGAATTGCTTTGCCGGATCCAACGGCAACAACATTTAGCTCTATACCATATCTATCTTCAAATAATGGGTTTATCTTTTCAAGAAGCCCTGAATTATCGGTACTCGTTGTAGTGGCCAATAATAAGCGATTTTTATCTGCAGCAAAGCATATAAAACTCAAAAACGCGAGAGGAATGAACAGTAAAAAACGAAGCATAGGGCTCCTATTATATAGCCAATCGGAACAAACTCGATCTAGAAAACAATAGAAATGGTGGGCCGTGGGCGATTCGAACGCCCGACCAATGGATTAAAAATCCACTGCTCTACCGGCTGAGCTAACGGCCCCTTTCTTTGGTTCTCTAAATTTAACGATGGTTCAAAATATCAGTTGCTAATACACTAACGGCGGCGATAATACCCAAGAATTGCCCTTGGGTAAAACATAAACTGTGAGTATACTATTTTATTATCGAATATCTAAACATATCACCATGTTTTCTATGACAGAACTCAGTTATTTAACTATTTGGGGTTTTTAAAATAAGTGCCGATATATGAATATAGGTGTGACCAATGCGGCCACCAGTTTGAAGTATTACAAAAGATAAGTGATGCTCCGGTAAAAAACTGCCCTAAATGTAATTCGAATAATCCTCGAAGACTCGTCTCGGCTGCTGCCTTTAAATTAAAGGGAACCGGATGGTACGAAACTGACTTTAAAACAAAAAAACCAAAAAAAGGTGACGAAATTAATAAAGCAAATCAAGACAAGAAGGATATAAATAAAAAAACCGCTGACCCGAAGAAAAATTCAAAAAATACTACTAATGGAAATAAAAAAAATAAAATACCTCAGTAAAAAATACTGCTTCTTAAATATGATACTCAACTAAATGACTTCATTAAAAAAATATATCATAGCAGGACTTCTAGTATGGCTACCATTCGCGGCTACTATCGTAATAATAAAACTATTAATTGATTTACTAGACAAAACTATATTGCTATTGCCCCCCGAATGGCAGCCAGAAAATTTAATTGGAATTACAATCCCAGGTCTTGGCATTATATTAGCTGTATTAATATTGTTAATGACAGGGATGCTAGCTGCGAATCTATTTGGTCGTCGTTTGGTTGAATTCTGGGAGAAACTTCTAAATAGAATTCCATTTGTAAGATCAATTTACAGTAGTGTAAAACAGATCTCGAATACTATATTTGGTCCTAGTGGTAAAGCCTTTCGAAAAGTTATAATGATCCAATACCCAAGAAAGGGTCTATGGAGCATTGGGTTTTTAACAAATGATAATTTAGGAAATGAGTTAGGTTCTGTAGATGATGAATTAGTTGCTGTTTTTATTCCAACTACACCAAATCCAACTTCGGGATTTATTATAATGTCCAGAAAAGATGAAATAGTTGAATTAGGTATGACCGTCGAAGATGGCTTCAAACTCGTCATTTCAATGGGAGTAATTACCCCGCAAGATTCAGCTTTAAAAAAAATGGAGTCTAATAAAGTTGCGCAATCGCAAGCTGAATCGTAATATTCCGCCTTTTGCTATCATTGTTTGGAAATAATTATGCGTACTCATTATTGTGGTGAATTAAACAGCGGTCACATCGATCAAGAGATTGAGCTTTGTGGTTGGGTGCACCGTCGAAGAGATCATGGGGGTGTTATATTTCTTGATCTTCGCGATCGTGAGGGATTAAGTCAGATTGTATTCAACCCAGATCACCCTGAACCGTTTGCGATTGCTGACTCTGTTAGGAATGAATTCGTAATAAAAATAGCTGGTAAAGTTAGAGTTCGCCCAGAGGGTTCAGTAAACCCCGATTTACCAACGGGTGAAATTGAAGTCGTTGGGCACAAGATAGAGATTTTGAATAAATCAAAAACACCGCCCATCCAAATGGATGACGAGGATGTGCATGAAGATATAAAACTTCGTTATCGATACATCGATTTACGCCGTCCTTTAATGCAAAAAAATCTTCAATTAAGATCAAAAATTGTTAAAGAGATGAGAGCCTTTCTAGATAATAAAGGTTTTCTTGATATTGAAACACCAATGCTAACTAAAGCAACACCGGAAGGCGCGCGTGACTATCTTGTCCCCAGTCGTACGCAGCCTGGTAATTTTTTTGCACTGCCACAATCACCACAATTATTTAAACAATTATTAATGGTATCTGGTATGGATCGCTATTATCAGATAGTACGATGTTTTCGTGATGAAGATTTACGTGCTGACCGGCAACCTGAATTTACGCAACTTGATATTGAAACATCTTTTTTAAATGAAGATGATATTACCAATATCATGGAAGAAATGATTAGCTTGCTTTTTAAAAATATACTGAACATAGAGTTACCATCGCCTTTTCCATGCTTGAGTTATAAAAATGCGATGGATCGATTTGGTAGTGATAGACCTGATTTGAGAAATCCACTTGAATTAATCGATGTTGGCGATCTAATGAAAGAAGTAGATTTTAAAGTTTTCTCCGGTCCTGCAAATATGGAAGATGGTCGAGTTGCAGCATTAAATGTCCCGAGTGGTAGTTCGCTTACCCGTAAAGAAATTGATGATTACACTGCCTTCGTTAGTCAATATGGTGCCAAAGGGCTTGCGTATATAAAAGTCAATGATATTGAGTCCGGACTCGAAGGACTGCAATCACCTATATTGAAGTTTCTTCCGGATGAGGTGGTAAGTAAAATTATTGAACGAACTAAATCAGCTAATGGAGATTTAATATTTTTTGGTGCTGATAAAACCAAAATTGTTAATGATTCTTTGGGCTCACTTCGAAATAAACTAGGTCATGATTTAAAACTCATAAAAAATGAATGGGCGCCAGTCTGGGTCAAAGATTTCCCTATGTTCGAATACAATGAGGATGAGAAGCGTTGGGAATCACTCCATCATCCATTTACTTCGCCGGAAGTAGAGGATATTGAATCAATAAAAAAAGATCCAAAAAATACTATTTCACGAGCATACGATTTAGTAATGAATGGTTTTGAGCTTGGAGGAGGTTCAATTCGTATTCATAACGCTAAGATGCAAAAAGCAGTTTTGGAACTGCTTGGTATAAGTAGCGATGAAGCAAATGAAAAGTTTGGTTTTTTGCTCGACGCACTCGAATACGGATGTCCACCACATGGTGGGATTGCTTTTGGCCTAGACAGAATTGTAATGTTAATGGCTGAGTGTGATTCTATTAGAGATGTAATTGCGTTTCCAAAAACTCAAACGGCTAGCTGCTTGCTTACTTCAGCGCCTGCCAGCGCAAATGATAGACAATTAAAAGAGCTGGGTATTAAGCTTTCAAAAATAAAAAAATAGATAATATATGTTTTCTTAACTTGTATTAAACTGCTAAGTAAGTCTATATTTACATAATGAACTCGGAAACAACTTACCTTCGTTCCTACACACTAAAGAAAGAACAAATCCCCCCTGTTATTTCTGAAGATATAGATGATTATGAGCGTGAGAGTTTAAAAAAGAAAATTAAAGAGCTATTAGACCAACAAGAAGCGGTTATTGTCTCGCACTACTACACTGATTCAGACTTACAAATTTTAGCGGATGAGACAGGTGGTTGTGTTTCTGATTCTCTGGATATGGCTCGTTTTGGGAATCAATCTAGCGCAAAAACTTTGATAGTCTGCGGCGTCAGGTTTATGGGCGAAACTGCCAAAATACTAAATCCTGAGAAACGTATTCTGATGCCTGATATGGATGCAAATTGCTCATTAGATTTAGGTTGTCCAGAAGATGAATTTTCAAAATTTTGTGATGAAAACCCTGAGCATGTTGTTGTTGTCTATGCCAATACAAGTGCCGCGGTTAAAGCAAGAGCTGATTGGATGGTTACATCAGGAAGTGCAGTAGATGTAATTAATTATCTTAAGAAAAAAAACAAAAAAATTATATGGGCGCCAGATAAATATCTTGGAGAATATGTTCAAAAAAAGTCTGGTGCTGAAATGTTAATATGGCAAGGTTCGTGTATCGTACACGAAGAGTTTAAGGGTAAAGAATTAGCTTCACTTCGTAAAAACCATCCTGATGCTAAAGTTCTAGTGCATCCAGAATCACCATCTTCTGTCATTGAACAAGCTGATATGGTTGGCTCAACAACAGAAATAATTAGGGCGTTTGGTGATATGAATGCAAAAAAATTTATTGTTGCTACTGATAAGGGGATTTTTCATAAAATGAAAGAATTAGCCAATAATAAAATAATTATGGAGGCACCAACAGCAGGAAAAGGAGCAACCTGTACAAGTTGTGCGCACTGCCCATGGATGGCAATGAATAGTTTAAAAAAGTTATTGCATGTGCTTAAAACAGGAGAGAATGAAATTTTCGTCGAAGATCAAATTATTTCTAGCGCCAAAAACTCAATTGAAAAACTTCTAAAATTTACAAGTAACAATCAAAGTATTGGATTAGCTAATGATGCTTAAGGAAAAGGATGCTTTGTGTCTAGTGCGATAATCTTCATCCATGGTCTGTGGATGAATGGAAAAGATATGTACTTATTGAGATATCGTTTCAAAAAAATTGGCTACAAAACATTTCAATTTAAATATAATAGCACTAAGCAAACACCAGTTGAAAATGCTCACTTACTTTCTGAATATATTGATTCAGTTAAGCATGAAAAAATAAATTTTGTTTGTCACAGTTTAGGAGGAATTGTTCTTCGTCACTATCTAAGTTTATATTCCACAAATAATATAGGAAATATTATTATGCTTGGCACTCCTAATAAAACCAGTGCTGTTGCAAGAAAGATTGTTAATTTGCCGCTTGGTAAGAAATTATTAGGAAAAAGTGTAGAAAACGGGCTCACCGGAATACTCCCAAAATGGAATAATAATGAAAAGCTTGGAATTATTGCTGGTCGTATTCCATTTGCATCGGGGATGTTTTTTTCAATTATTAAAAGTCCAAATGATGGAACTGTTTCTGTTGAAGAAACACGCCTCGATGGCGCTTCAGATCATATTACACTTTATTTACCACACCTTGGTTTGCTATTTTCAAAAAAGGCATTTCTTCAAGCAAAGCACTTTTTAGAGCACTCATCTTTTATACATAGCTAGTCATTCTCACCCATGTCTTGGGTGTCTCTTAGGTGACTAGTATAATTATGTATGTTTAAATAAAAAATCAACAAGCAAAGAGTACCAAATCATAATGGCTGGTCATAGCAAATGGGCAAATATCCAACACCGCAAGGGTCGACAAGACGCAAAGCGTGGGAAACTTTTTACTAAACTAATTAGAGAAATTACAGTTGCCGCAAAACTTGGAGGTGCAGACCCTGCCGCTAATCCTAGACTGCGAGCCGCAATCGATAATGGCCTGTCGAATAATATGACGAAAGATACCATTGACCGTGCTATTAAACGTGGTGCAGGTGGTGATGAAAGCGGTGATGTTGATGAGATTCGTTATGAGGGATATGGCCCAGGTGGAGTAGCGATAATGGTGGACACAATGACAGATAATAAAAATAGGACTGTGGCTGAAATACGACATACGTTCACAAAGTTTGGAGGTAACCTTGGTACAGATGGCTCTGTTTCTTACTTATTTACAAAAATCGGACTAATTTCATTTTCAGATAAAATTGATGAAGATACTATAATAGAATCAGCACTCGAGGCAGGAGCGGAGGATGTAATCACTAACAATGACAAATCCGTGGACATTATTACTAATGCGGATAATCTAGTCGATGTTAAAGAAGCAATATTAGCCGCAGGCTTTGAGCCTGAAAATGCTGAAATTACAATGCGAGCCTCGACTATGTGTGAATTAGATAAAAAAGGTTCAGATACAATGATAAAACTACTAGATGCATTAGATGATCTGGATGACGTGCAAAAGATTTATTCTAATGCTGAAATTCCTGATGAAATATTGGCTGAATTAAATTGATAAAAATTTTAGGCATAGACCCTGGGTCAATTAATACCGGTTATGGAATTATTGAATCTAAAGGAAACCATAATAAACATATTAAAAATGGAATAATTAAAGTAAAGGGAAATACGCTAGGTGAAAAACTAAAAATAATAAATACAAATGTAATAAAGATCATAGAAGAATTTCAGCCAGATGAAATTGCAATTGAAAAAGTTTTTATGCATCGAAACGCGGACTCCGCTCTAAAACTCGGGCAAGCTAGAGGTGCGGCAATTACTGCATGTGCCATGAATGACCTTCCGCTATTTGAATATAGTGCAAATCAAGTAAAACAGGCCTGTGTTGGAAAAGGGCATGCATCAAAAGAACAAGTTCAGCATATGATAAAGATTTTATTATGTTTAGAAAAAAAACCACTAACAGATGCAGCTGATGCTTTGGCAATTGCCTTGTGTCACGCAAATTCACGTGAAAGCTTAATAAGAATGCAGGGAGTCAATGGAATAAAATACGGACGACTACAATGATTGGTTTTTTACGCGGGACTCTACTAAAAAAACAACCGCCTCAGTTAATACTTGAAGTCAATGGTATCGGGTATGAAATTGAAGCTCCTATGACAACTTTTTATGTTTTACCGGATATTGGTAATACAGTTGAATTATTTACACATCTTGTTGTGCGTGATGATGCACATTTATTATTTGGCTTTGCAACAGAGGGCGAAAGATATTTATTTAGAAGCTTAATAAAGGTTAATGGTGTTGGTGCAAAAATGGCGGTAACTATTTTATCAGGAATTGGGGCAGATGAATTTTCGTTATGTGTACAAAATAACAATGCTGAAAGACTTACAAAACTTCCGGGAGTAGGCAAAAAAACAGCAGAGCGACTAATTATTGAAATGCGAGATCGTCTAGATAACTTGCCCAAAACTGTGCCTCAAACAGATAATGCTAGCAGCCCCAACACTGCTGATGAAGCAATAAGCGCGCTAGTTTCGCTTGGCTTTAAGCCATCTGAAGCCAGTAAACACGTGCTTGCTATTGAAAAGGCAGATATGACTAGCGAAGATTTAATTCGTGAAGCGCTCAAACATTCAGTGAAAAAATAATCTTTTTTAATGGTCAAATCAAAAAAAAGAATCACTATTTTGTCATTTTGATAACATATGATTGTCATTTTTCTATATTTAAATGAAAATTTAGATCTAACTGGTTTATCCTGTTATATGAGAAGAAAATAGGAATGAAATATGGCTGACCCCAATACAGTTGTTTCCGCACAAAGTGACACAGATGACATAGCTGCTGAAAATACTCTGCGGCCAAAAAATCTGAAAGATTATATGGGGCAAGAATCAGTACATGAACAAATGGAAATATTTATTAGTGCGGCCAAAAAAAGAAGTGAGTCTCTTGATCATGTGCTCATTTTTGGCCCACCTGGTTTAGGAAAAACCACTCTTGCCCATATCATCGCAAACGAGATGAATGTCAATATGAGACAAACCTCGGGACCCGTATTAGAAAGACCAGGTGATTTAGCTGCATTATTAACTAACCTAGAACCGAATGATGTGCTTTTTATAGATGAAATACATCGTCTTAGCCCAATCGTAGAAGAAGTGCTGTACCCAGCAATGGAGGACTACCAAATTGATATTATGATTGGTGAAGGACCTGCTGCACGGGCAGTCAAGCTTGATGTGCCAAAATTCACTTTAGTTGGAGCCACAACTCGCGCTGGCTTACTTACGTCTCCACTACGTGATCGCTTTGGTATTGTTCAAAGACTAGACTTTTATTCCGCTAATGAATTGACTCAAATTGTTAATCGCTCATCTAATATCCTAGGTGTCGAAATTGAAGCTGCGGGTGCAGATGAAATAGCAGCTCGTTCTCGAGGTACGCCTCGTATTGCGAA
>CERX01036140.1_pt1 | contig 17723 bp, 16 predicted proteins | sample 350251 | NCBI WGS metagenome assembly CERX01 (sample SAMEA2621044, study PRJEB7988) | marine metagenome | biome: marine biome (ENVO:00000447); feature: deep chlorophyll maximum layer (ENVO:xxxxxxxx); material: "saline water (ENVO:00002010), including plankton (ENVO:xxxxxxxx)" | depth 50 m
GATATTGAAAAGCTTATTTTAAATGATTCGGTAGATGTTGCTATTCACTCAGCTAAAGACATGCCTGCTAAAAAAACTAAAGGGCTTAAACATCTCTACTTTATAGAAAATTCAAAAAGAAAAGTAAAAGACTTATTAATATTTAGAAAAGATACAGAGCCTAATTTTAAAAAAGACATGAAACTGGGTACTTCAAGCCTTAGAAGAAAGATGCAAGCAAGATTTCATATGAATGCGACAAATATTGAGCCTTTAAATGGCAACATAGATACAAGACTAAAAAAACTAAATGATGGTCAATACGATTGCATTATCCTGGCAGAAGCAGGTCTTTCAAGGTTGGACTTTTTGATACAAAATCAGAATTATAAAAGGTTAGATCACACAACATGTTCTGGACAGGGTGTTCTTGCAGTCCAATGGAAGGAAGGTAATGCAGCTGAAAGCATCATTAAGTCATCTCAAATATATAAAGATATGACAAATCTTAATAAAGAAATAAATATGGAGAGAGAGCTGCTAGTGAAACTAAATGCAGACTGTAATTCTGCTATTTCACTGCTTGCATCAGAAAATTATCTAAGTGGTGAAATATATGGTGTTGAGAATTTTATTTCGTTTTCAGGAAATGACATCAATGAAATTTTAGAAGATATTCATAAAAAAAATGGTATTAAATTATTACATGAACATAATTGATACAAGTACAAATAGCAAAAATTCTAGCCTAGATAATTCAATAGAAAATATACCTCTATTTGAAATAGAGCCACTCGAATATGAGTTTTTAGATACTTCAATTACAGACATTATTTTTCAAAGCGTAGCTTCAGTTAAAAACTTTAAACATTTCGAAATATGTAAAAGAATTAATGTCTTCGCTATGGGTGAATCAACTAAAAGGGCTCTTGATAAAATTGGGATAAATTCCACTACTCCAGAAATACCTGGTTCATCAAGTCTCAAAGAATTGCTTGGCAAAAAATTAATTAAAAGAAAATTTGCTATCGTTAAAGGTTTGGATGGATTAGACGAATTGCATGATCACATCATCAAATATGGTGCTGATGCTGAAAATATAGTGTGTTACAAAAGGAAAAAATTTTTGAACTACAAGGAAATTCGTGAAAAGTTTAACGAGGTTGATGTTGTTATCTTTTCAAGTACTTTTGCTACAGAAATATTCTTTGAGAATATTTATATTGCTAATAGTCCGATATCCTTTGTGTGTATTTCTGAAAGAATAAAAGAATTTATTAATAAGTTAGGCTATGGGGCTAAAACAATTAATTATTTTTCAGGTAATTTATTAGATGAAATTCGAAAAACTATTTAGTTTTTTTACCATTTCCATTTTTCATAGAATTAAAGAATTCATCATTTGTTTTATGAGATTTAATCCTATCAATTAAAAACTGAATCGCTTGGGCATCTTCCATTTCATCAAGAATTTTTCTTAGAATCCACATTCTTTGTAATTCATCATCAGTAGTTAAAAGATCTTCTCTTCTAGTTCCAGACCTTCTGACATTAATTGCAGGATAGATTCTTTTTTCAGCAATCTTTCTCTCTAAATGGATTTCCATATTTCCAGTTCCTTTAAATTCTTCGAAAATTACCTCATCCATTTTTGAACCAGTTTCTACAAGAGCAGTAGCTATGATTGTTAAGCTTCCGCCCTCCTCTAAATTTCTAGCTGCACCAAAAAATCTTTTAGGTCTTTCTAGAGCATTTGAGTCGACACCACCACTTAAAATTTTACCCGATGCTGGCTGCACAGAGTTATAAGCTCTTCCGAGTCTTGTAATAGAATCAAGGAGAATTACTACATCTTTTTTATGCTCAACTAATCTTTTTGCTTTTTCAATAACCATGTTTGCAACTTGAACATGTCTTGTTGGCGGTTCATCAAAAGTACTTGCGACCACCTCTCCTTTTACAGTTCTGGACATATCAGTGACCTCTTCAGGTCTCTCATCAATCAATAATACTATTAGCTCAACTTCTGGATTATTACTTTTGATTGAATGAGCAATACTTTGAAGCATTAAAGTTTTACCTGCTTTTGGAGGTGAAACAATCAAACCTCTTTGACCCTTACCAACCGGAGCAATCAAATCAATAATTCTTGAAGAAAGATCTTCATTTGAGCCACTTCCTTGCTCAAGCATTAACCTTTCAGTAGGAAATAGTGGAGTTAAGTTTTCAAATAATATCTTATTTTTTGTCTTTGCTGGCTCTTCTCCATTAATAGTATCTACTTGAATTAATGCAAAGTATCTTTCCTTATCCTTAGGTGTTCTTATTTTTCCAGCCACGGAGTCGCCTTTTCGTAATCCGAACTTTCTTATTTGACTTGGTGAAACATATATATCATCTTCACCTGCACAATATGAACCTTGTGGCGATCTTAAAAAACCAAAACCATCATTAAGAATCTCTAACACGCCACCACCAAAGATATCTATTCCTTCTGAAGCTTTATGTTTAAAAATACGAAAAATAATTTCTTGTTTCTTTAATCTACCTAGATCTTCAAGACCAAGCTCGCTAGCGATTTCTACTAATTCGCTTATAGGTTTATCTTTAATTTCACTTAGGTTCATAAATTTCCCCGGTATTTATTTATCTGAATTGAATGAAACTGGAAAGTGTCTAAAACTGGATTTGAAAATAATAACTATTTTTTGCTAAAGATGCAAAAAAATTTATACATTAAATCTTTGATTTAACGAATTCGTCAAGTTGTTGTTTTGTCAGAGCCCCAATCTCAGTTCCAACTATTTCTCCACCTGAAAATATCATAAGTGTTGGTATAGATCTTATTCCATAAGACGCAGCTAAGTCTCTGTTGCTATCAACATCCATTTTGCAAACAGTTATGTCATCTTTATGCTCTGAAGCTATATCTTCCACTAAGGGTGCGAGTTGTTTACATGGACCACACCATTCGGCCCAAAAGTCTACTAAAACTGGTTTACTTGAACTGATAACTTTTTCTTGGAAGTCTTCAGCATTTTGAACTTCTACTACGTTACTCATGATTTAAAAATCTCCTTTGAAATTTCTTTTGCTGCATATGTAAGAATGGCATCAGCGCCGGATCTTTTAATACTGATAATGGATTCTAACATAACATCTTTATGAAGCCATCCATTATTAATTGCAGACTTTAGCATGCTGTACTCTCCACTAACTTGATATGCAAAAGTTGGAATCATAAACTCTTTTTTTATTGCGTATATGATATCTAAATATGGCATCGCTGGTTTAACCATGACTATGTCTGCTCCTTCAGAGATATCCATTCCAACCTCATGGATAGCCTCATCGTGATTGCTTACATTCATTTGATAACTTGACTTAGATGATTTACCTAAATTTGCTGCTGAATCAACTGCATCTCTAAAAGGACCATAGAATTTAGAATTATATTTTGCAGCATAGGATAACAAAATTGTATTTATGAAATTAGCATCCTCTAATCCTTCTCTAATAAATTTAATTCTTCCGTCCATCATATCTGATGGCGCAATGATATCCGCGCCAGCATTTGCAAGCAGTAAAGACTGTTTTACAAGAGCATCAATAGTAGAATCATTGTCTACATAATCGTCAACAATTATTCCATCATGTCCATGTGATGTGTATGGATCCAAAGCAACGTCAGCAATAATGGTGATATCTGGAAATTCATTTTTAATAGTTTTTATTGCTGTAGATATAAAATTATTATCAATTATTGCCTCACTACCTTGATCGTCTTTTTTATCTGGATCGATAACTGGGAAAAGAGCTATAGTATTTATCCCGCAATTAATAATCTCCTGAATTTCTTTCAAAGATTCGTCTAATCCATATCTATTAACTTCTGGCATTGATTCAATGGATTCGTGTCCATTTAGATTTTCCTTAAGAAAAATAGGTTGAATTAAATCATTCTTAGTAAGCGTATTTTCTGATACAAGATCAATTATGTTTGAGTTTTTTCTTAATCTTCTTAATCTAGTATTTGGAAATTTTCTATCTATCATTTTAATCAGTTATAGCTCCAAGACTTGCAGATTTTACACTTTGAGCATATTTTGCAAGCACTCCTTTGGTAGGTGTTTTTATTGGATTCACCCATGATGATCTTCTATCATTAAGCACGTCTTCATCTACTTCCAAATTTAGCTGATCGTTATCTGCATCTATTATAATGGTGTCACCTTCTTCAATTAATGCGATATTGCCTCCGTCTGCTGCTTCAGGTGAAATATGCCCAACTACAAAGCCATGTGTTCCTCCAGAAAATCTTCCATCTGTAATAAAACCTACTTTGTCTCCCAAGCCCAGTCCCATAATTGCAGAAGTTGGTTTTAACATTTCGCGCATGCCTGGACCACCTTTTGGTCCTTCGTATCTTATAACAATTACATCGCCTTCATTAATCTTATTAGCAAGAATTGCATCGACACCTTCTTCCTCAGAGTTAAAAACTCTTGCATTGCCCTTAAAAGAAGTTCCTTCTTTTCCAGTGATCTTAGCTACTGCACCATCAACTGCCAAATTTCCATACATTATTCTTAAATGACTTTTATCTTTTATTGGATCATCAAAACTTCTTATTATTTGATGATCTTTGTATGGCTTAACATTTTCAAGATTTTCTTTTAGGGTTTTGCCGGTAACAGTCAAGCAATCACCATGCAATAATCCTTTTTCTAAAAGAGATTTCATCAAAGGTTGAATGCCTCCATTTGCATTAAGTTCTGACATGTAATGATTACCAAATGGTTTTAAGTCTGCAAGAACAGGAGTCTTCTCTCCAATTGCTGTAAAGTCGTCAAGATCTAGAGTAACTCCTATAGAATGAGCTATTGCTAACAAATGCAAAACGGCATTTGTTGATCCACCCAATGCTATAACTACAGTAATTGCATTTTCAAATGCTTTTCTTGTCATAATGTCTGACGGCTTAATATCATTTTCTAAAAGATTCATTATTGCAGCGCCTGATGAAATACAGTCATCTTTCTTTGAATCTGAAACAGCATCTTGGCTGCTACTTCCCGGCAAGCTCATACCAAGAGCTTCAATTGAAGAGGCCATTGTATTTGCTGTGTACATGCCACCACATGATCCTGGACCTTCAACAGAAATTTTTTCGTAATGAATAAGTTCTTCTTCATTAATTTTACCTTTTGAAAATTCTCCAACTTTTTCTGATACTGTTACATAATCGGTATTTTCACTACTTGGTTTTATAGAACCACCATAAATAAATATAGCTGGTCTATTAAGCCTTGCAATTCCTATTAAGCAACCTGGCATATTTTTATCACAACCACCAATAGCAATTAATCCATCATAACCAAGACAACCAACTACGGTCTCTATTGAGTCTGCAATTACTTCTCGAGAAACAAGCGAATATTTCATTCCTTGTGTTCCCATCGATATTCCGTCAGAAACAGTTATCGTGTTAAAAAGAACACCCTTTCCTCCCTCATTATTAACAGAGCCTTCAACAATTTCTGAAAGCTGATTTAAATGCATATTGCATGGTGTAACTTTTGCTCCAGTTGATGCAATGCCAACAAATGGCTTCTTAAAGTCATCTGAGGTGAATCCTACACCCCGAAGCATAGATCTAGATGCTGCCTGATTAGGCCCGTCAACTAGCTCTTTTGAATATTTTCTCGAACTCATCTTGTATCAGTATTTTAATTGGATGCGTATCTTAACGCAGCTGCAAGTAATTTTTTAGTATATTTTTCTTTTGGATACTCAAAAACATCACTTGATATACCTGATTCTACTATTTTTCCGTCTTTCATAACAAAAATGTAATCAGACATTGACCTAATTACTTTTAAATCATGACTGATAAATAAATAAGTTAACTCATATTCATTTTGAATATCTTTTAATAAATTTATAACTTGGATTTGAATAGATCTATCAAGAGCAGATGTAGGTTCATCTAATATCATAAATGCAGGATTCATTATCAAAGACCTTGCTATTGCTATTCTTTGTCTCTGACCGCCTGAAAACTCATGTGGATATTTATTTTTTGCAGCTAATTCTATTCCGACATCAGATAAAACCTTATCAATTCTTGTTTCAGACTCTTTTTTACTTAGTTTAAAATGAACACCAAGCCCTTCTCCTACAATTTCACCAACTGTCATCCTAGGGGAAAGCGAACCATATGGATCCTGGAATACTATCTGTATGTGTTTTTTAATTTCCTTACTAGATTTTGAGATATCTTTGCCATCAAATGAAATATTACCTTCAAAATTAATTAAATTAGCGATTGCCTTCCCTAGAGTTGATTTTCCAGAGCCTGACTCGCCCACCAAGCCAATGGTAGTATTTTTATTAATATTTAAAGAGATATCTTTTACGGCATGAAATTTATTCTTTTTTAAGAAATTTATGGAAGGCATATCATAAAAAACATCGAGAGATTTTATTTCAATTAATGGTTTTTCAACATTGTTGATATTTTCTTTTGGTTGCGGTTCTGCGTTGAGTAGTTTTTTTGTATAGGAATGACTTGGATTTTCAAATACAACATCTGTATCTCCTTTTTCAACAATTTTTCCATTTTGCATCACACAAACTTGATCAGAAAATTGTTTTACTAGTCCAAGGTCATGAGTGATAAAAAGAATTGACATGCCCAATTCTTTTTTCAATTTTGACATCAAATCAAGAATTTGAGCTTGAATAGTTACATCAAGTGCAGTGGTTGGTTCGTCGGCAATCAAGAGCTCCGGTTTATTTACGAGAGCCATTGCAATCATAATTCTTTGTCTTTGGCCGCCAGAAAGTTCATGCGGGTAGGATTTAAATCTTCTCTCCACATCATCAATCTCAACCAATCGCATCAATTGAACGGCTTCTTCGTATGCATCTTTTTTTGATTTATTTGTATGAAGTAAAACAGATTCTGTTATTTGATCTCCAACTCTATGATATGGATTCAAGGATGTCATTGGTTCTTGAAAAACCATCGAAATAATATTCCCTCTTATTGCAAGGAGATCTTTCTTTGAAGCTCCAATTATTTGATTATCATTAAAAGTGATTGAGGATTCTTTTTTATAAGTTGCTTGAGGCACAGGTAGTAATTGCATTATTGACATTGCAGTTACTGATTTACCTGAGCCAGATTCTCCAACCAAAGCTAATGTTTTATTTTTTTGCATATCAAAGCTTATGTCATCAACAGCACAAAATAATCCGTCTCTTACCTTAAAATCAATTGATAAGTTTCTTACTTCAACTATATTTTTCATAATATTTTTTTGTACTCTCTAAGAAAGTCATTTACAGCATTATTAGCAGTTTTCAATCTAGTCATAGATGCGAAACCATGGAATAACGATGGATAATGTAATTGTTTCACACTATTACCCATATTATGAAGAGTAGAAGCATATTTTTCTGCTTCATCATGCAAAGGGTCAAATCCAGCAGTTATTATAAATGTATGATCTGCGGTTATTTTCTGTGATATATTTAATAAATTAAAAGTATCTTTCTCCATGTCTTTATCATGAGATTTTAGGTGTCCCCAAAACCATTTCATCGCCTTTTGAGTCAGGAAATACCTCTCATTAAAAAGTTTCTGTGATTTAGAATTACAGTTAGGATCACACATAGGATAAATTAAAAATTGGCTATGTATTGTAGTCTGGCTATTACTAAGATAATGAGTTAAGGAGGCTGCTAAATGTGCCCCCGCACTATCACCACAAAAACTAATATTTTTAGAATTGTTTCCTTGATCTTTTAACCATTCAATTGCAGCAATTGCATTATTTAATGCGACAGGAAATTTATTCTCAGGAGCGAGTTTATAATCAAGTGAAAAAATTCTTGTCCTTAATTTTTCAGAAAAGTATGAAACCATATCGTCATGAGTATTAATTGAACTAAGAACATATCCACCTCCATGAAAAAATAAAATTATATTTTTATTATCAGTTTTGTATGGGACGTATTCTCTCAAAATTAATGAATTGTCATCATCAATTATATGATCAGTTTTAAAAATCTTTTTTGAAGGTAATTTAGAAATTTTTAAGGACAGTCTTTTCTTTTCAATCTTATTTCTTACTTCATCAATCTCACTATCTTTGACTTTATGTAAATCAAATTTAGGAAGAAGATAGGTTAAGAATTGAGACTGAGTATCAAAAATATATTTTCTTTTTATATCAGTATGAAAAACTAAAATAAGTTTTAGAACCGAAACTGGAATTAATAAAAATATTTTGATTAAAAAGTTATTAAACATTTTTTAATTATAGTTGAACAAGTGCTTCACATTATATTTTCAGAAGTTTATCCTAGATGCATATGAAATGGTCAATATATATTTTTGTTTTATTTTTTTGTATGGGTCCAAAGATTCAATCACAAGAAAATAGTTTTTTATATGAAAATAATAAAATACTCCCAGCAGAAGAAGTTTTTAAAATAAATGTTTCACAGGCTGAAAACAAAATTGTTGTTGAGTGGAATATCAAAGACAAATATTATTTGTACTCAGATTCAATAAAGATTAATCAAAATAACAATATAGTTGAATATATGCTGCTTAAGTCTGATAAATATAAAATTGAAGATGAGTTTTTTGGAAAAACTGAAGTATACAAAAATTTTCTAAGAATCTCTTTGGATAATAATGAAGATCTGTCAAATTACGTGATTCTTTATCAAGGGTGTGCTGAAGCAGGTTTTTGCTACCCTGTTCAAAAATATTTTTTATAAATTCGCTTAAAATATGTTATTTTCTGTTAAAATCTGTTAAATGAAAGTTTTAATAATCAATGGTCCTAATCTTAACCTTCTTGGTCTTAGAGAGGAGGACGTATATGGATCAGAGTCATTAAAAGATATTGAAAAGAAGCTAAAAGCTCATGCAGATGGATCTAATTGTGAAATAGATTTTTTTCAAAGTAATGCTGAACATGAACTAATAGATTCAATACATAATGCATTAATAGAAAAAATTGATGTAATAATTTTTAATCCAGCTGGGTATACACACACAAGTGTTGCACTTAGAGATGCTTTATTGGCTGTTAAAATTCCATTTTATGAAGTTCATATATCAGATATAAGTTCTAGAGAAGATTTTAGAAAAAAATCATTTTTCTCAGACATTGCTGAGGACGTATATAGCGGACATGGAACAAATGGATATCTACTTGCGCTAGATGATGCAATAAAAAATAAATAAAAAGGTAAATTTATGGATATAAGAAAAATAAAAACATTAATAGAGATGTTAGAAGAATCTAATTTAAATGAGATTGAAGTGAGTCAGGGTGAGGAATCAGTAAGAATATCAAAATCAATCAACCAAAATAACTTTGTTAATAATGCTCCTTTAAATAATGATACTAATATAAATAGTTCTAGCAATGAAGTTAATGATAATCATGAACTGCGAGGTAATTTAGTAACCTCTCCTATTGTCGGAACTTTTTACAGAAAGCCAAGTCCTGACAAAGAACCATTTGTAAAAGTTGGTGACATTGTTAATAAAGGAGATGTCCTTTGTATTATTGAAGCAATGAAGATGATGAATGAAATTAAGTCTGACTTTGATGGAAAAGTTTTATCAATTGAGGTTGACGATGCTCAGCCAGTTGAGTTTGGACAAACCATCATTGTTATAGAATAAATGTCTCATAAAGTTTTAATAGCCAATAGAGGAGAGATAGCACTTCGCGCTTTAAGGGCTTGCAGGGAATTAAGTATCAAAACTGTAAGTGTTTACTCTGAAGTCGATCGGGATCTCAAACATCTAAGATTTTCGGATGAAACGGTTTGTATTGGTGCAGCAGCTCCAATTGATAGTTACTTAAATATACCCTCAATACTTTCTGCAGCTGAATTAACTGAAGTGGATGCAATTTATCCAGGTTATGGTTTTTTAGCAGAAAATGCTGATTTTGCAGATCAATGCAACAAAAGTGGTTTCAAATTTATTGGGCCTGAAACGCAAACGATTAGAAATATGGGAGACAAAATTACTGCCAAAAATTTTGTTGCTAAGCATAATATTCCTATAGTGCCTGGATTCTCAGATGAATTACCCAAGGATAAAAATGAACTTAAAAATATCATTAATCAAATTGGATACCCTATTATTTTGAAAGCTACTGCTGGTGGTGGTGGAAGAGGCATGAGAGTAGTTAAATCGGAAAATGATCTGTCTAGTGCTATTGAAATCACTATGCAAGAAGCTGCAAATGCATTTGGGAACGATCAAATCTATATTGAAAAATATATTGAAAATCCAAAACACATCGAAATACAGGTTGTTGGCGATGGAAAAGGGAATGCAATTCATTTAGGAACAAGAGACTGTAGTATGCAAAGAAGGCATCAAAAGATTATTGAGGAAGCCCCAGCACCAGATTTAGATATCAATAACCTCAATTCCATATTGGATTCATGTGTCAATTTATGCAAAGAGATAAATTATGAGGGCGTAGGAACTCTAGAGTTTCTCTATGAAAATAATAAATTTTATTTCATAGAAATGAATACAAGAATTCAAGTAGAACATCCTGTAACAGAAATGATTACAGGTTTTGACCTTGTTAAGGCTCAATTAAGAATTGCCTTAGGCCTTGGTATAGAATTAAATCAAGATGAAATTATTTTTAATGGTCATGCTATAGAGTGCCGAATAAATGCAGAAGATCCTGAAAACTTTCAACCTTGTCCTGGAAAAATAACAAAAATGCATACTGCTGGAGGGTTTGGAATTAGATATGATTCACATATATATAGTGGTTATGACGTACCACCATTTTATGATTCACTTCTGGCAAAAATTATTACTCAAGCAAATTCTAGAAAATCTTCCATAAAGAGAATGCAAAGTGCTTTAGACGAATTTTTTGTGGAGGGAATCAAAACTAATCAGACCTTGCATCAAAATATATTAGATGATGAGATATTCTTAGAAAATAAACATACAATAAATTATCTTGAAAACGAATTTCTAAAATCCAGATGATCGATAAATATAATCCGCAAATAATTGAAAAAAGCATACAGGATCATTGGGATGCAAATAAAACTTTTGAGTCTAAAATTGATGACAGGGAAAAGTATTACTGCCTTTCAATGTTTCCATATCCTTCTGGAAAACTTCATATGGGTCACGTTAGAAATTACACGATTGGAGATGTGATTTCTCGATATAAAAGAATGCAAAATTTTAATGTTTTTCAGCCTATGGGATGGGATGCATTTGGTCTTCCTGCTGAAAATGCAGCAATTCAAAATAAGGTAAGCCCAAAAAACTGGACCGATAAAAATATTGAAAATATGAAAACTCAATTAAAATCCCTCGGTTTAAGCTACGACTGGTCAAAAGAACTTAGAACATGTGATCCAAAATACTATAAATGGGAACAGGTTATTTTTAAAAAGTTCTATGAAGCAGGTTTAGTATATCGAAAAAAATCTCTTGTTAATTGGGATCCGGTGGATCAAACGGTTCTTGCAAATGAACAAGTTATTGATGGCATGGGATGGAGATCTGGTGCTAAGGTTGAATTAAAAGAGATAGATCAATGGTTTATTAAAATAACTGATTATGCTGAAGAATTATTAGATTCACTTGATAATTTGAATTGGCCTGAAAATGTAAAACTTATGCAGAAAAATTGGATTGGTAAATCTAATGGGGCTGAAATTAAATATCAAATACTTGGTACAAGTGAAGAGCTAACAACATTCTCAACAAGACCAGATACAATTTTTGGTGTTGCATTTTTAGCATTGTCTCCAAATCATCCACTTTCAATAAAGCTTGGTGATGAAAATAGTGAAGTAAAGAAATTTTTAGATCTATGTAAAGAATCAAAAGCAGCTGAAGCCGATATGGCTACAGCTGAAAAATTAGGAATTAATACCGGAATAAAAGTGTCACATCCAATCACGAATAAAGAGATCCCAGTTTGGATTGGTAATTTTGTTTTACTTGATTATGGGACTGGAGTGGTAATGGGTGTTCCAGGTCATGATGCAAGAGATTATGAATTTGCTAAAAAATATAATTTAAATATTGATCAAGTAATTGAAACTGATGATAACTTAGATCTTCCAATTTTGGATAAAGGAAAATTAATTAACTCCGATAAATATGATGGCATGTCGTCAGATAAAGCATCAAATGAAATCATAAAAGAACTAGTAAAATCTGGAAAAGGATCTGAGCTTACACAATTTAGATTAAGGGATTGGGGTGTAAGTAGGCAAAGATATTGGGGATGCCCAATACCAGTAGTTTATAAAAATGGAGAGGCTCAATTAGTTAACGAAAAAGATCTTCCTGTGGTACTTCCAGAGCTAGAAAAAAATAAATCGCCAACTCCACTTAGTCAAATTCAAGATTTTATTAACATAGAAGATGGAGTTTTAAGAGAAAGCGATACATTTGATACTTTTATGGATTCATCTTGGTATCACGCAAGGTTTACTTCAGCTAATAATGACCAAGAAATATTTGATGATAGCACTAAATATTGGTTACCAGTTGACCTCTACATAGGAGGGATTGAACATGCAATCTTGCACCTCTTATATTCAAGATTTTTTCACAAAGCCTTAAGAGATTTAGGCATGGTGGATGGAGATGAGCCATTTAAAAGACTATTAACACAAGGCATGGTTTTAAAAGATGGTGCAAAAATGTCTAAATCAAAAGGCAACACAGTTGATCCACAATCATATATTGATAAATATGGTGCTGATACAGTCAGACTTTATATGATGTTTACATCTCCTCCGGAGCAAAGTTTAGAATGGAGTGAGTCGTCTGTCGAAGGAGCTTCAAGATTTTTAAAAAAAATATGGTCGCTTATAGAAAATAAGACCTATAAACCGCTTAGTGTTGATGATTTAAACTTTGATAAAAAAGATTTAGAACTCAGACAAAAGTCGCATGCTACTCTAAAGAAAGTTGAAAACGATTATGAAAAAAGATTTTCTTTTAATACAGCTATTGCTGCAATCATGGAACTGCAAAACTTTATACCAGATGAGTATAAAAATAATGATATTAATGATTCTAGTAAATTTTGTGTTGATGAAGCAATAATATTTATCTTAAAAATGTTATCTCCAATTGCGCCTCACATATGTGAACATTTATGGAAAAAATTTAATTATGATGATAAATCAATTGAATCTTGGTGGCCGAAGTTTGAAGAAGAGCTACTTGAAGTTGAAGAGTTTGAGTTAATAATTCAAGTCAATGGAAAGGTTAGAGGAAAAACTATAATTGAAAAAAATAGGCCACAAGATGAAATTGAAAATATCGCTTCGCAGCTAGAAAATGTCAAAGCTCATATTGGAGACAATGAAATTAAAAAATCTATATATGTAAAAGATAAACTTATAAACTTTGTTATATAAATATGAATAATAGCTCTCTAATAAAAAAGTCATCGCTCTTTGTTTTCATAATATTATTTTTAATATCAGGATGTGCTTTTAATGTTTTGGATTATTCAAATGTAAAGGATAAAGAATTCCAATTATCTTTTACTTCAGATGTACCAGATGAATTAAAAAATAAAATAAACATTGTTTTTCAAGATAATAGTTTATCCAATAGCCTTAATTCCAATTTCATAAAAATTTCAGGTTTTACTATTGAAACTTATGACATTTTTTCAGGTAAGGCGCTCAGAGCCTTGGAAGTTGAGGTTAAATCTTCAATATTATTAACGATAACTATTGGAAATAAGATAAATAAGAAAAAACTTATGGCTATGAAAAGATACAATGCTAATGAATTAAATATTCTTGCTGAAAAAGAAATGCTAGATTTTATTAAAAAAGAAATATACGAGGATTTTTTAGATCAAATAGTTTTAGAGGTTGGTCTAATTGAAGTGTGAATCTCAGGCTCTTGCTAAATACATAGATAAATCTCCTAAGTTATTTTTTATTTATGGAGAAGAAATTGTTCTCCATAATTATGCAAGGGACTCAATAAATGCCTTCTTTAATGAAAAAGGTTATATAGAAAAAAAGATTATAGTTAAGAAAGATTTTCCTAATATTGAAAAAATTCTCATTGAAAATGCAGGTGGCTCTCTTTTTGGAACAAAGATGATTATTGAAATCATTCATGAAGGTGGAAAAATGCCAAATGATGTTCTAAAAATTTTTTCATTAAAAGAATCTGAAAATTATATTATCTTAATAAGGTCATCTATGAAAAAGATTAATGATAATTCATCTTGGGTGAAGCAAATGAATAATTCAGCATTAATTATTGAATGTAAAAAACTAAAATCATTTGAAGAAAAAATATGGTTAAAGAATCAGCTAGAATTCGTATCAGAAAAACACGTAAAGCAATATGTTGAGAAAATTTCAGAGCTTTTTCCAGGGAATCTCATAGCACAACAAAATGAGATAAACCTCTTGAAGTTAATGTACGACGAGAATGAAGAAGTTAAAACTGGATTGATATTCGATGGAGGTGAATTTCATCCATTTGAGCTTGAAGATAAAATAATTGACTTAAATACAACAGGCGCATTGAGAATATTAAAATCTATCCATAAAAATGATGACCATTATGCCCAGCTTATTGTATGGGTTATAGGCAAGGTGGTTAATACATCTGCAATAGCACTTCAGAGCTCAGATATTAAATCTGGACTAGCTGATGCCGGTATATGGAATAGTAAAGTTCCATCTTATATGAATTTTATAAAGAAAAATTCTCTTAGAAAAATTATTCCACTTCAGAAAAAAATTTATGAATTAGACCTTGCCTCAAAAGGTTTGGCGGGACTTACAAAAGAACAATTCTGGCAAGAATTAGATAACGTTGTTGTTAAACTAACCGCTTAAAAAAGCATTATTAAAAATTTCGTTACACTTGTGAAAAACTTCATTATTTACTTGAATTTTTGTGTCATGTCCTATGATTTCAATTACTTGCCCAAGGCCTTTAGTTGAGCTTGTCAGCCAAATAGATTCAGCCCGAAGTAGATCATTCACAGAATAATTTCCTTCCTCAATAAATATTCCGTTTTGTTTCGTTTCAGATATCAACAACTCTCTCGTTATTCCAGGAAGTATTTTAGTTGAAAGAGATGGGGTATGAATATTTCCATCAATAACAAAAAAAACATTTGAGGCGCCTCCTTCAGTTATTTCGTCATCCTTATGCATTATTACCTCATCACAGTGATTATTTTTTGACTGGTTCATACTCATAACATTTCCTAGCAATGATGTGGATTTAATGTCACACCTTTGCCATCTAATATCCTCACAAAGAGAAACTTTTAAATCTTTAGATTCAAATGCGTGATTAACAACATATCCAAAAGTCTCAACTTCCAAAGAAGTGTCATACATATGAGATCTTAGAGCATCAACCCCACGTGAAATTTGGTAATAAACATATCCATTTTTATGGTTACTCGTAGATATTAGATGAAGGATTTCATCAGAGCATAAACTGATATCTGTTTTAATATTTAGTGCATCGCAACTATTAGACAGCCTATTAATATGCTTATCAAAAGCAATAATATTGTTATTGTAAAAAGGTATTACCTCATAAACGCTATCTGAAAATGTATAAGCTCTGCTAAGAGGAGAAACTTTGATTTTCTCTAAATCTTGGAATTTGCCATTAAAAACGCCAAGTATGTTATTCATGTTATGACATACCAAATAGGCCCATTATCCAAAGTATAAATCTTGACCATAATCTTCCAAAGAATCCCTTTGATTCTATATCCTCTAGAGCGATTAGCTCAGCAGTATGAACAACTTCACCATTACTAATAATATCTAGAGATCCCATAGCCGAACCTTTTATAATAGGAGCTTGTACATTATTTTTAAATTTATAATCTACCTTTATATCTTTAAAACTGGTCCTAGGAAGAGTAACTGAGATGTCCTCACTGACTCCTAACTTAACATTGTCTAATTTTCCACCCCATACTTTTGCTGTTGTGTATTCTTTAAACGCATCAAAGTATTTTTGAGTTGCGTAGAATCTAAAACCATACTCGAGCAGTCTTTGAGTAGACAAAAACCTATCATTATCTGAGTCACTTCCAGCAACCACAGTTATCAATCTCATGTTTCCTCGTTGTGCTGATCCTATCAAACAATATCCTGCTGTTGATGTATGACCTGTTTTAACCCCATCCGAGGAGTCATCTCGCCATAATAATTTATTTCTATTGAGTTGTTTTATGTTATTAAAAGTGAATTGCTTCTCTTTATATAAAGAATATTCATTAGGAAAATTATTTATAAATTTCGTTGTTAAGGTGGCTAAATCTCTTGCTGATGTGAAGTGACCATCATCTGGTAATCCAGTAGAGTTCACAAAATTTGTATCTGTCATTCCTATCGCTCCAGCATAAGAATTCATTAAATCCACAAATCCGTCTTCAGTACCTCCAACATATTCAGCTATCGCAACAGATGCATCATTGCCTGATTGAATAATAATTCCTTTCATTAAATCTAAAATACTTACTTTTTTACCAGCTTCAATAAACATTTTAGAGCCTTCCATTCTCCAAGCTTTTTCACTTATTAAAACTTTATCTTCAAGACTAATTAGATCATTCTTTATCTGATCGGCAACAACATAACCCGTCATAACTTTAGTCATACTAGCTGGCTCAATAAGATCTGATGAATTGAATTCTGCAATAACGGTATTGGTATTCGGTTCAATTAAAATATAACTTTTCAAGTCTAGCTCTGGAGCATTTGGAACAAAACTTTGACTTGATACAATCAAGGGAAATATTATTGTGAGTAGTAGATATTTTTTCATTTTCAAACCTTTCATGTACCTTTATTTCTTAAATTCTTCTGACAGATAATACACTGCCATTGCGTAAACATCACTAATATTATATCTAGCAATTGCACGAAAGTTATCATCTCCAACAAAATGTAACTCTTCTCCATTTTCATTGAAAGTTAATGGTATAAACTGTGTAAGTGACTCATGAGGTTTATAAAATTTTCTTACATTGTTTGGGTAAGCTCTTGTAACTATGTTGCCTTCTTTTTTCCAGCCATGTCTTTTTAAATAATTGGCTGTGCTGCCAATAGCGTCTTCAAGAGAATTAAATAAATCCACAAACCCGTCTCCATCAAAGTCAATTGCATAAGCTCTATAACTTGAAGATATAAATTGTCCGTAACCCATGGCTCCTGCATAAGATCCTTTAATATTTAAAATATCAAGATTATTTTCTCTTGTTAGAATGAAAAATTGGATAAGCTCGCTTTTAAAAAATTTTGACCTCCTAGGGTCATCAAAACCCAAGGTTGTAAGGCTGTCGATAACTCTGTAATTGCCCATGACATTTCCGTAATCAGTTTCAACTCCAATGATCGCAGTTATTACTTCCTTAGGGACACCAAATTCTTTCTCAGCCTTTTCTAGCACCTCTATATTGGTTTTAATAAATTTTTTACCATCAGCTATTCTTTTTTTCTTTAAAAAAATTGCTCTGTAATCGTCCCAAGTTTTAGTTTTTTCAGCTGGTCTTGCAACAGAATTTAGTGCAGTTTTTCTTTTTTTTGCCTGTTTTAAGACATCTACAACATAAGATTCCTCAAACCCATGCTTACTAACAAGTTCATCTATAACGCCTCTACTATCTTTATGAGTTGAATAA
>CERX01074120.1_pt1 | contig 17532 bp, 27 predicted proteins | sample 350251 | NCBI WGS metagenome assembly CERX01 (sample SAMEA2621044, study PRJEB7988) | marine metagenome | biome: marine biome (ENVO:00000447); feature: deep chlorophyll maximum layer (ENVO:xxxxxxxx); material: "saline water (ENVO:00002010), including plankton (ENVO:xxxxxxxx)" | depth 50 m
GTGTTCCGTTAGATGAATTATTAGAAAAATCTGATGTGGTTTTCCTACATACTCATGTTACAGATGATACTCGTGGTATGGTAGATGAAGAATTTTTATCTTATATGAAGGAAGGAAGTTATTTGATAAATACGGCCAGAGGTGAGTTAGTTGATGAGAAAGCGATTATAGAATCAATTGAATGTGGTCATTTAAAAGGTTATGGAACAGATGTAATCAAAGATGAGTTCGGTGACATTCAAAATAGTAAATTAGTAGAGTTCTCAATGAATCCAAATAACAATGTAGTAATCACACCACATATTGGTGGGATGACAATCGAAGGACAAACAAAGGCCTATCATTGGGCAATAGGAAAATTTAAAAATGAGTAATTTTAAAAAGAAACCACCAAACAACACTTGGTTACAAGGTTTACATCATGAAGTTATTTCTCCATCGCCGTCATTTGTCATTAGTAATTGGAAAATAAAAGGATGTGATTGGGATGGCCCTTATTATGCCGAGTGTGGTGAAGATGGAATATTAAAATATATTTTTACCTACATAGATGACAAACATAAATTTGCAGTGGATATTGGGGCAGCACATGGATATGGTGGAAGTAATATTAGAATGTTAGTAGATAAATATGGATGGGACACCACCGAGTTTGAATCAAGACCTATCAGAAAACCCAAGTGGTCAAGAGTTCATCCAAGTGTTAAAAAAATGATGGCATCACCTGATAATATATGTGAGAAGTTATTAAAATATAATACACCAGAGGAATTTGATTTATTATCTCTTGACATTGATAGTAATGATTGGTATGTTTTGAAATCAATATTATATGGTGGGTTTAAACCAAGTGTGATAATATTAGAGTATAATCCTATTTTTAATAACAATCAAGAATATGTGAGAAACCTTAATATGAGATTCGAAAAGGATGGAACTTCAGCCTATGGGGCATCTCTGAGGGCATTTGAAAAGTTATTGAATCGATTCGACCACTCATTGATTTGGAATTGTTATGATAATAAAAGGGGAGTACAATCTAATAATGCGATATTTTTAAATAATAAATTTATTAGAGATGATGATAAAATTTCTACCATTGAAGAATTACATCCCGAACCGTGGAAAGAACCTTGGAAAAATAATCCTATTAGTAATGAACCTAAAAAAATAATAGAAGAACTTGTAAGAACTAAAATTATGAAAAAATTAACAGAGGAAGATTATGAAGTTAGTTGATATATGTGGATTGGCAATAATACCAGCCAAGACAGATTCTAAAAGATTAAAAAAGAAGAATTTAAGAGTTATAGCAGATAAAACTCTCGTAGAGCATGCAATAGATTATGCTAAAAATTCAAAATTAATAAAATATATAATAGTAACAACCGAGTCAGATGAGGTTAGAGAGATAGTGAAGAAGTATGATGATGTTTTGGTTTACGATAGAGATGAAGATTATATGGGAGAAAGAGAAGTTGCAGATGTTTATGTAAATGTATTACAAACAGACATCCCAACCTATACTGATAATCACATTCTCGAAGAAATTTCTCATGTGGTGGGAATACAACCCGACCATCCTGATAGAACAAATAGTGTGGACGAGTTACTTGAATATGCCGTAGTTAATAAATATGACGACTTAGTTACTGTTGATTCAAGTGGAACTCGAAATGGTGCCGTTAGAATAACCAAGAAGGATTATGTTCATATTGGTATGATGAGTCGTAGAGTTGGTAGTTATTTAGATGATTGTACCAATATTCATAGTGAAGAAGATTTGAAAAATGCAGAAAAGAATATACTAAAAGGAAAGTCATTTGTTGGATAAATTCATAAAACATTCGGTAGGTGATATTAAGAAAAATATTATTGAAAAGGAAGGTTGGGGTTCGTATTTTATTGTGGATGATTTTTTACACGATGAAGTATTTGATGGATTAAGTAAAGACCTTGAGGAATTAAAGAATAAGGATATTTACACCATAGAAGAATCTCCACGAATTTGGAGAGAACAAGAAACACCAGGAACTAACTTGTGTGTTGGTGGTGCAGGTGAGAGTATAAATTCTTTTGATAAACTTTTTGTTGAAAGTTATAATTGGAAAAAGTTTGTAGAGTGTATTTATACTGATGAGTCTTATAAATACTTTCATGATATTTTTTCAGAAACCACGACATATAACTTTAATGTATCACAAGATGATATTGATGAGGGTTATGTTGGTTGTAAAATAAGTTGTCAAACAAATAACTATGGTGATATAATTCATCCTGATAATACCAATAAAGTTATATCCTATCTTTACTATGTGGATAATAATGGTTGGGAAGAAGTTTCAGAAGGTGGAACTGATTTTTGGTGTGTAGAAGAAGATGAGGTTCAGTATGATAAAGACCAAACTTCTATGGATTGGAAATATAGATTAGGTCGTTATAGTGATAGACCACATTCACTCAGACTTGATGAGGCAGAAAAAATTAAATTATTTGAATCTATAAAATTTAAACCAAATAGATTAGTGGGGTTTGTAAGAACAAATACTTCTTACCATTCAATCCCACCAAGAATCTTACCCGAAGGGGTTACAAGAGATTGTTTTCAAATTAATATTTGGAACTACAATAGGAGTTAAAATGAACGAGTATATAAAAACATTAGTAGACGCTAAAAAATTAGATATTTCATTACAACCTGATAGATGGAAATTCGATAGTAATCCATACATCATATCAGGTCCGTGTTCGGTTGAATCAGAAGAAATGATTGTTGATTGGGCACACAAAATGAAAGATGTTGGTGTTAATGCACTAAGGGGTGGAGCATACAAACCATGTACATATCCGATAATGGAAGAAGTTGGTGATGATGGATGGAAAGAAGGATTACGAGAAGATGGACTAAAATATTTGAGAATAGCAAGTGTAGAGACTGATTTACCAATCGTTTCGGAAATTATGGACGCTAGTCAAATTAATGAATTGACTATGGATTGTATCGACATAGTTCAAGTTGGAACTCGTAATTTCCAAAACTATACATTGTTAGATGCATTAGGTGAGTTGGATATCCCAATCCTATTGAAACGAGGAACTTGGGGAACGATTGATGAGATACTTGGAGCAGTGGAAAGGATATTGGTCGGTGGTAATGAAAAGGTAGCAATATGTTTAAGGGGTGTAGTAGGAGCACCATCCTATCGTCATGTGTTTCCGTCTATCAGATGGGCACCTGACTTGATGATGATACCAGCACTAAAAGAATTGTGTGATATACCAATTATTTATGATCCAAGTCATGCAACAGGTTACAGAAACTTTGTTCCAGCAATATCAAGAGCAGCAATGGCAGCAGGAGCAGATGGTTTGATAGTAGAATCACATCCAAATCCAACAGAATCGATTAGTGATGCTGACCAAGCCATTTCTTTAGAAACATTGAAAGAAATTATGGATAGTATAAAATGAAATATTCCGTTGTAATTAGAAATCGAAATGAAGAACGATATATAGGACATTGTATTCAATCTCTTGTAGATTTTTTAGGAGATGATATTCAGATTATATTGGTAGATAATGAATCTACTGATAATTCTATTAGGATTGTTAATACATTTGACTATTTAAAAATTAATAAAATGGTAGTTAAGAAAAACTCGTATTCACCTGGTCATGCATTAAACAAAGGGATACAGATGTGTGATAATCCAACCACAATAGTTATATCTGCACATTGTGAAATTACAAAGTTTGGTCGGTGGGATGAACAAGAATTAAATAAAACAGAAAATCCAATGAATGGTGAAGGTGTCGTCGCCGTATGGGGTAAACAAATACCAATATGGGATGGTAAAAAGGTAACACCAAGATATCTTTGGTCAAATTTTGGTGATGAACAAAAGGTAAATCATTTTTGTAAATCAGAAAAACGACATTTCTTCCATAATGCATTTTCAATATTTGATACTGAATTTGTTAAGGAAAATAAATTTGATGAGAGATTGAGTGGTAAAGAAGATAGATATTGGGCAACAGAGCAGATTAAAAATGGATATAACATAATTTATAATCCATATTTTATAGTGAAACACCATTATACTGATAATGGGGCAACTTGGAAAGGGGTAGGTTAGTGAAGATAAGTAAAACAATTGGAATAGTAGGTAACGGATTTGTAGGGAGTGCTGTAAGATACGGATTCTCTCCAAATGTAGGAGTTGATGCTGAAGTAAAGGTCTATGACAAGGACCCTAACAAATCAACTCATATGCTACGAGATGTGGTAGATAGTGATGTGATATTTCTATCAGTTCCAACACCATCAAATTCAGATGGTTCGATGAATGTGGATATAGTCGATAGTGTTTTGGGTGATATAAGTCAATACGCAGACTTATTTGAGGTTGGTATTATATTATTAAGGTCAACCGTAACACCTGGCACCACAAGTAATTTACAAAAAAAGTATCCAAATTTAAGGATAGTGTTTAATCCTGAGTTTCTAACTGAAAGGTCAGCTAACTTTGACTTTATCAATCAGAGTAGATTTATACTCGGTGGTAGTTCAGATGATGTGATTGAGGTTAGTGAATTATTTAGAGAAAGATTCGGTTCAACTTTATCAATCATAGAAACCAACTATGAAACTGCAGAGATGATTAAGTATATGACTAACACATTCTTTGCCACTAAAATATCATTCTTAAATGATATGAAATTATTGGCAGATAAATGTGGTGTTATTTGGAAAGATGCAATTGAAGGTTTTGTCCGTGATGGTAGAGTCGGACATTCACATTTAGATGTTCCTGGTCATGATGGTAAGTATGGATTTGGTGGAAGTTGTTTTCCCAAAGACATACAGGCGTTAATTAACTTTGGTGAGAGTAATGATGTAGATATGAATGTATTAAAAGGTGCTTGGGAAACCAACTTGAAGGTCAGACCTGAAAGGGATTGGGAAAAATTAAAAGGGAGAGCAGTAGTAGATGAATAAAAATGTTATCTATACGGCAATATTTGGAGATTACGACCATTTAGAAAAACCTAAGTTTATTCCTGATGGATTTGATTTTATATGTTTTACCGATACCAATATCCAATCAGACTTTTGGGATGTTAGACAAGTAACACCATTGTATGATGATTCCACGAGAAACGCCAGAAAATTTAAGATACTACCACATAGGTATTTACAGGATTATGATATCAGTATTTGGACAGATGGAAATCAACATATTGTTGGAGATTATAATGAATTAATTAAATCTCATTTATCAGATAAAAATCTTGCCTGTTATGACCACAATCAATGTCGTTTAGATCCGAGAAATTGTGTATATGAAGAAGCAAGTGCCATACTTTGGTTAGGTAGAAACAACAATAATGTTTTTAAGGATAATCCTGAATTGATTGAAAAACAAATGAAAAAATATGCAGGTGAAGGTTATCCACCTAAAAACGGATTGATAGTTTCTGGTGTAATGATGAGACGACATAACGAAGATGATGTAAAAAAGACTATGGAGAAGTGGTGGGAAGAATTGAAATACGGAAGTAAAAGAGACCAATTAAGCTTCGACTACTCTGTTTATAAGACTAAGTTAGAGTTTAATTACTTAGATGGTGATATACGAGATGATGGTTACACATTAGAGGTTAGACATAAACAAAAATGAAAATAGCAATACATCAACCTAACTTTCTACCTTGGTATCCATTTTTTCAGAAGATTCAAGAAGTAGATGTTTTTGTGATACTCAAAGAATGTCAATTTGAAAAGAATAATTTTCAAAATAGAGTGAATATAAATGGTAAGTGGAGAACAATGAGTGTTAATAAAGGTCTTGAACCGATTAGAAATAAAACTTATTTAAATCCACAATCCGATTGGAATAAAATTAAGACTAATTTACCAGAATATAGAGAAATTTTAGAAAAGTGCGATAAATGTGTGGGTGACAACTTGGCAGCTACTAATTATTGTATAATATCTAATCTATGTGATATGCTAGGAATAGATACTAAGTTGGAAGTGGATTATCCAACCGATTTAAAATCAACAGATAGATTAGTTGATATTTGTAAAAGATATGGTGCTACCGAATATTACTCTGGTGGTGGTGCTAAAAAATATTTGGATGAATCTTTATTTGGAGATATCAAAGTTTCATACCAAACTGATTCGAAAAAAATACATACATTAGAGGTAATAAAAAACTTATGAGATTTTTAGGTTATGATAAGGTTTTATGTTTATCACCACATCCCGATGATGTGGAATATGGTATGCTTGGAACTATAATGAAATACTCACGAACAAGATTTGATGTTATAACTGCATCAGTAGGTGGTAATTTTGATACATCATCAGGTGTTTCGAGATTTACCGAATGTTTAGAAGTGTGTAACGGAATTGATAATATGTATAGTGGTTTTTTAGATGTAGACCATGTAAAAAATACCACCGAAGATGAATACATAAAAATGATAGAAGAAAAGTATAATATGGAAGATTGTCAAGCCATTTTTATACCACCCGAAGAAGATACACATCAAGACCACAAGAAAGTTAGTGTGATTGGAAAGGCATTGACAAGAAAAAGTAAGTGTAGTATTATAGATTATAAAACACCACATACCTTAGACCATTGGACACCAAATCTTTTTGTAGATGTAGAAATTCAATACAGAGATAAAATAAAAAGATTAAAGAAATTTGAATCACAACAACACCAAATATATTTTAAAAAGAATTCACTTGATTATTTTCATAGTAACTACCAATGTTCAATGAAGGGTGTTAATCGGACAGAAATGTTCAGAATAAATAGGAGTTATGTTTAATGAGTAATATAGTATTTATGCCAGCCATAAAAGACCCGAAACGAATTGGTAGAAGTGGTGGATATGAATGGTCAGTAAAATCTTGGAAAAATTGGTGTGATAAAAATGATTGTGAATTAATTTTATTAGAACAACCATTGACAGATCCTGCAGAGATGAGTGTGGCATGGCAACGATACCATCTATTTAAATTACTTGAGGAGAGTAAAATGGATTACGACCAAGTTCTTATGGTTGATGCCGATACAATAGTCCATCCTGATTGTCCTAATTTTTTTGAAGAAAGTGATGGTAAATATTGTGGAGTTCCTGAAACAGGTTGTTATGAATGGGTTAATCGCAGTTTAAGGGTGTATGAAAAAGAATTCTTTTCAGATGTTAAAGTCAATCCTTGGAAGTATTTCAATGGTGGATTTCAGATTGTAAATGAAATACATAAAGAATTTTTCGATGTGGTATTAGATTTCTATATGAGTAACCAAGATAAGTTATTAAGTATTCAAACACAAAATGGACTTGGAACAGACCAAACACCAATTAATTATTTGGTTACACAAAATGAGATAGAGTTAAACCTATTACCTCAATGTTATAATTTAAATCAAATGGAGAGAAAGAATTTACTATATTTAGCACCACAACATTGGTGGCCTGATACATTAGATAATATGTATAATTCTGCTTGGGTTTATCATTTCAATGGAATACCAGCAAATCCATTACAAAGAGGTTCGGATTATTTTATGGAAAGGGCATACAACGAGTTAAATAATGGATAAAAAAATACTATTCATAAGTGAATTAGGACACGAGAAAAAAGTTCCAAGAGATTACAGACATATGAGAACAGAGTTTGCTCAAATGTGTGCATTACGAGCAGACCATCTTCCAATATATAAAATAAATGAATTTGATAAGAGTGGATACGACCATGTTATATTGTTGATATCCAAATCACCACAACTTAGAGAATTTATATTGACTTTCGATGTAGTGGAGAAGTCAAGAGAATTTGGTGATAAGGTTTGGTTCATGCAGGAAGCAACTTCTTGGATACATCAAACTATGGGATTACCACATCAGATAAACCATATTAATATTTTAAATAGTGTTGATGGAATACTGAGTGAAAACATTACCGATTATAAATACTATGGTGGAGTTGCACCAAATACACCTGTCCATACAATTCCAACATTAATAATTGAGGATTATTTATTAGATGCTCGTAAGACAGAGAAACAAAACAAAACTATGATTGGTGGTAATTGTTCTAATTGGTATGGTGGGTTTGATTCCTATCTTGTAGCAGACATCTATGAGAATCAAATTGATATGCCAAAGATGAGAAATGTAGATTTACACGACCAACTACCAAGACTTACGGTATTACCTCATGTTCAATTCACGGATTGGATTTATAAATTATCAGAGTATAAATACGCAGTTCACCTGATGCCAGCCATAACTGCTGGAACATTTTGTTTGAACGCAGCGTTCTTAGGAATACCTTGTATTGGTTATAAAGAGTCCGATACTCAAAGAATATGTCAGCCTGATTTATCAGTAGATTTATATGATGTGGAAAGGGCAAGAATGTTAGCGGATAAGCTGAATAGAGATTCAGATTTTTATAACCATTGTTCTGAAACTGCATTAAAAAATTATAATAAAAATTACAATGAGAAGGTATTTATTGAACACATGACAGAGGTTTTAAATTGAAGTTATATAAATTTGATAATTACCAAGAATATAAAGAAGTTCAAGTCAAGGGGTATAATGCAAAAGTAAATACTCATAGTTGGGTTGATACACATGCAATTAGAGGATTGGTTTCATATATTGTTGATTATAATTCTGATGTATCTTTTGGGATATGTCATGGAACTCGTAGAGGAATCGAACAACATGAATTTAATAAAACATTTAAACTTTTGGATATGGATGTAAATGTTATTGGGACAGAAATAGCTGGAGATGCAAAAGACAGATTTCCTAATACTATCGAATGGGACTTTCACGAAGTTAAGGATGAATGGGTTGGAAATGTTGATTTTATTTATAGTAATTCATTTGACCATTCTTACGATCCTGAAAAGGCACTTGGTAGTTGGATGAGTTGTCTAACCGAAAAGGGGTTGTGTTTCATAGAATGGAATAGTGATGCTGATGGAAATTCAAGACCTATGGATCCATATGCAGCCAGTTTTGATGAATATAAAGAAATGATTAGAGAAAAATATGAACTCGTTGAAGTCTTAGAAAATAATCCTGAAAAGGATGAGGGACATAATTGGAAAGGACAACGATTTTATTTTGTTATAAGGAATAAAAATGAGTGATAAGACAATAAGTTTTATACAACCAAGTAGAAACAATTTAAAATATTTAAAGTGGTCGTATAATAGTATAAGAAAGAATCTTGGATACAGACACGAGATATGTTGGGCAGACGATTTCTCAGATGATGGAACTTGGGAATGGATGAAAAAGACGGCAAAAAAAGATGGTAACATAAAAATACATAGAAATGAAGGCCCCACAAGATTAGGACATACTATTTTATATGATACATTAGTAGATATGGCTACCAACGATATCGTAATGATTTATCACGCTGATATGTATGCCTGTCCTAATATGGATGTGGAAGTATTAAAACATTTAGAACGAGGTAAGGTAGTAAGTGCAACACGGATAGAACCACCATTACATCCTGATGGGCCAGAAAAACTATTAAAAGACTTTGGTATAGAACCTGAAGAATTTGATGAGTATGGATTGATGAATTATATTGCTGAATTTCAACAGGATGAGGAAAAGCTCACCAATGGAATATTCGCACCTTGGGCAATATACAAAGATGACTTCACGAGTATTGGTGGACACGACCCGTTATACGCTCCACAATCAAAGGAAGATTCAGATATATTCAATAGGTTTAAATTGAATGGTTATGAATTGATTCAGACCTTTCGAGGTTTGGTATATCATATGACTTGTAGAGGTAGTAGATTTAAAGATGGTGCCCTTAGAAATCCAGCTGGACAAGTATTTATGAAAGGTAGAGAATCATCGGAGTGGTTAGCTCAGAATCTTAGGTCAACTCGTAACTTCATTCGTAAATGGGGGCATATGGTAAAACACGATTCTTTATTACATCCAATTGTTCCACCAAAATATGATGTGGGATTTGTGGTTGAGAATTGTAATAATGATATGTTAAGGGAATTAGAACCTTGGTGTTCGGATATCTATGGAGATTTCGTAGGACATAAGGGATTTGGTGTTAATAAATACATTGAAGAAGAACAACCAAATACTCAATTTGAGTTAAAGAAAAGAATTCACTCAGACCACATTGAACCAAAAAATAATATAGTAGTTAAGTTTGACGCCACTAAATTGACACAAGATAACTTCCAAATATTAGTAGAGTTATCATCAATACTTAAAGAAAGTGGTGAGGTTGGTGAGATGGAATATGATATATTTAAATTTGAAATAAAATCTATGGACACATACGAAAAGGAGTTAATAAATGTCGTATAAAAATTACATCACAGAGATACCTGATTTCCCAATTGATGGGGTAAATTTTAAAGATATTTCACCATTATTGGCTGACCAAGAAACATTTAGGTCTGCACTTGTTGATATGGGAAGTAGAGTTAGACTACCTGATTATTGGGTTGGAATAGATTCAAGAGGATTTATATTCGCTTCAGCACTTGCTGTATATTTTGGTGGTGGTGTTGTACTTGCAAGAAAAGAAGGAAAGACACCAGGTGATAAGGTATCGGTTAGTTATGATTTAGAATATGGAAGTGCCACATTAGAGATGCAAAAAGTTGGAATGGGTGGTGGAGAAGTAGTGATTGTGGATGATGTATTGGCTACGGGTGGAACACTCAAGGCAACTAATGAGTTAGCAGAAAAGGCTGGATATAGTGTGGTTGGTAACTTGGTGTTGGTTGATTTAAAATATGTTCCACGAGTTGATAATTTCGATTTGGTTGTTAGAAGTGTAGTAGAATATGAATAATGTTATCAAGAGAATTTTTAATAAAAAGGGGTTATTGTTGTGGACTCGGTTGTTTGATGTGTCCATACAAACCCAAACATACAGAAGGAAATACTAATTTAATGGGTGATTCATACGGAGCAGCAAAAGAGTTAGAGAAAAAAATACTGATAGTTTGTGCACTTGAGATAGAAACACAAGGTCAGTTAGATGATTACGAGGTATTGTATACAGGAGTTGGTAAGGTAAACGCTACATTTGAACTAACAAGAAAGTTTGGTAAGTATGGAAGTTACATACCTTACGATATGGTAATCAATTATGGAACTGCTGGTAGTAGAAAGATTAAGAAGAAAACATTGGTAGATTGTACTAAGTTTATTCAAAGAGATATGGATGTTACAGGTCTTGGATTTATGAGAGGTGAAACTCCATTTGAACAGGACCCACCATTTGTTATTCAACAACAAAATGTAGAGTTCAATCCCATAGGTAGAAATGCAACTTGTGGTAGTGGTGATAACTTCGCAGAGGATAAATCACAATACTATGGTGAGGTGGTGGATATGGAAGCATATGCATTAGCAAAGGTATGTTATTTATACGATATTCCATTTATCTCATTCAAATATATTACAGATGGAGCTGATGAACAAGCTCACGAGGATTGGGAAAAGAATCTTGCCGATGGTATAGAAGTATTTAAGGAAAAAATATTAAAGGAATTAAAATGAATATATTAGTAACAGGTGGTGCTGGATTTGTAGGAACTAACTTGATAAAAAGATTAGATAAAGATGGAAATGATGTAGTTTCAATAGATAACTACTCAACAGGTTTAAAAGAAAACGAACAAGAATATTGTAAATATGTCGAAATGGATTTATGTGATGAACAAGATTTTTCAGAACATTTAGGAGGAGTGCCACACACGATATTTCATATGGCAGCATTAGCAAGGATTCAAACTTCATTATCAGATCCCGTATCACATATAAAAAATAACTTTATCTCAACATTGAATGTATTGGAATATGCTAGATTACATAATGTGCCAGTAGTATATGCAGGTTCGAGTTCGTATCACGATGGACTATATGGTAGTCCATATGCTTGGGTTAAGTGGAGTGGTGAAGAATTATGTAAATTATATAGTGAGGTATACAATGTTCCAACCTCAATATGTAGATTTTACAATGTATATGGTCCTCATCAATTAATAGATGGGCCTTATTGTACGGTTGTTGGGGTATTTCAAGAACAATATAAAAAAGGTGAACCATTGACCATCACATCAGACGGAGAACAAAGACGAGATTTTACTCATGTAGATGATATTGTTGATGGGTTAGTCAGAGTTCACAGAGGAATGCATGGTGAATTGGATATGAGATATGCTGGAGCAGAGTTTGAATTTGGTCGTGGTGTAAATCACTCTATAAATGAACTTGCAAGTTACTTTGGAAGTGATTATCCAACTAAATACCTACCAAAACGAGATGGTGAATATGATATAACCTTATGTAAAGATGAACATACAAAAGAGGCATTAAATTGGAATCCTACAAAAAACTTAGATGATTACATTAAAGATTTTGTAGAAACAGAAAGGTTTTTTAACGAATAAAATCTCATGACTTACTATTTATTATTGGAAGATGACACCGAAAAGGATGTTTATTTTGACTCAAATGTTTTAGGAGAAGAAAGTTTTGGAACGTTTTATACAGGTCAAGGTATGGTAGCTTTGACCAACATCGTAAACAAAAAACCTGAATTAATCGAAACCATCAAGATTCTTGATGATTATAAGAAATCGTACACCCTTACAAAATTTTTTGACATTTTATCTAAATTAAAGATAAAAAGTACTTGACTTTTATGTGCTTTTTTTGTAAGATCGTACATAGTGGAGAAATACAATGACGAAATGGACTAAGTATTACGAAGAATATGAAGAAGAGCTTCATAGTGAAACCACTCGTAAGTCTGTGACTAAAACCAAGAAGAAGAAATCTTGGAAACAAATGAATGAACAGAAAAAAGATAAACCACGAAAGCAGTGGCAAAAAAAGAAAAGGAAGTCAAGAAATGAAGGGGTTAGTAAGTAGTCTATTATTAATATTATTAATTGGTTGTTCTGATTCAACATCGGTATTTGAACCAAAAGAACCAGATGTAATAAGGATAGAACTTGATTATGGATTAAATAGTGAATATCCATTGTCGAAAGATGGTAATGGGTATTATCATATGACATTAGGTAATAATTGGCAAACCACACAAAGAATTAGTGGAACTGCATATTACAATGACATACCACTTGAAGTATTAAGAGTCCAATGGGAATCTGATTTAATGTGGTATCTTGGAGATACTTTAGGGTATATTGTTAATAGAAACTTTAATAGTGATGGTATGTATGTGTCAGTAGATACCTCATATGTAACAGGCTTCAATGGGATGGAAGTAGCAACAATTAATTGTTGCAGTTATAGTAATTCAGATGGAGAGGTCAATACAATGATAGCACCAGTTCAGACTATGATTGGTGATACAATGACAATTAGAATGTATTTTTGGAATAACGATTATGAATTAGTAGAGGAGTTTATTCATATTGTTTTAGATTAGGAGATAAATGTGAAATATGTGTTGGTGGATAAATATGATAATATTACCACATCAGTTGAACTTGCAAGTAATGTAGGTTTAAGTGGTGCAAAAACTTATTTTGTAGGTGTAAAGAAATTAGACGAAGAAGAATTTGATAGACTATGGAGAGTGATGACCAAAGACCATTGGGATACTCAATTTAAGGCATCATTACAAAATAGACAAATGGATAAGTTAAAATATAAGTGGTGGGAAGAAGATAAGGCAATAGTTGATGACGAACTAAAAATTTAAAAAAGAGAAGGTTATGAGTAAAGAAGATAAACTAACTCCCGAGCAGGAAAAGGAGTTAATCATGTTAGCGGCTGAAATCGAAGCCGAAGCAATATCAATGAAAATGGATTATGAAAAGAATCCATCACAGGAAAGTGGTAGTGTTGTATTTGTTAATGAAAAGAGCACATTATTAAATGATGAGAAGGAAGAATTAGGCCATCAGGCACTTGTTAGTAGTTCTCAAACACTTGCCAAAGAAATCAAAAAAAATAAGAAGAAAAAGAACGGAGATAAAAAATGACAGATGTGTTATGGGTTTTAGTTGGAATTATTATAGGTTCAATAGGTGGAATACTTGGTATTTCATTAGTTAGTGCTGGTAGATTCGAAGATAAAGAAAAAGAAATACAAGACCTAAGAACTCAACGAGAGTTATTAAAAGAAGAAATATTTAGATTAAGTAAGCCAAAACGAGGTAAACCACAACCGAGAAAGAAAAGGTATTATAGACCAAGAAAACCATCGAATAAATCCTCAAAATAAATGAAAGAATACACCAATGTTGTAACATTTGGTTGTAGTTTTACTCTAGCCATACCAATGCTTGGTGCTAGTCATGACTATACCAAAAGTGGACCTTTTTTAGATCCAAAAACAAAAGAGGTATATTGTCATAATGACCATTGGCCAACAGAAGATGAGTCTTATGGTGGTATAGTATCAGCAGGACTCAGCACAAATCGTGATATTATTGCAAGAGTGGGTGGTTCAATTCCTTATATTACAAGAAAAGTTTTTGAATGGTGTAGAAATAATAAAGATAAGTTAAATTCATCGTTAATTCTAATTGGATTATCAGAATCTCAACGATATGAGAGTTATACATCTGATTTGGGGTGGATACAAGAAAACGGACCTGTTATATCAAAGGACTCCGATAAATGGGAGTATTTTACATATGTGAAACCAGATGAGGTTCAATGGTTATTGGTTGTTCAATCTATTATAGGATTACAATCTTTTTTAACATTAAATAATATAGACCATGTATTTTTTGATGCGATGACACCATTGAAGGAACAAAGGCCAGAAAATGATACATTAGGTGGAACGGAGTTATTTGATAATTTTGTTTCATATGATAATTGGTATATTCATCCAAAATATAAATCATTTTGGTATACGATAAAAGAGAATCCAAATTTAGGTGCACCTTGTACTCATCCAAATGTTGAAGGACATAAGTATTGGGGAGAATCTTTATTGGAATATATATTTAAAAGAGAAAATGGAATGATAAAAGTTTAAGTTATATATATATTTATATGTGAGAATTAGGAGAAATAATTATGTTCGTTTTTTATGGATGCAGTTACACCTATGGTCAAGGACTTCAGTATTATTGGTTAGTTGAAAATACAGATTACCAATGGGAAGATATGGATGAGTTTCTGGCCAGTAAGATACCACAAGAATTGCTACCATTTGAGGCAGAACAATATAGGATACAACATTCATATCCACATTTGGTATCTAAACATTTTGGAGTTAATTATTTTAATACTTCGGTGAACAATGGTGGAGATAATAGTGGAATGCATGCTAAATTACAAAATTTACATCAGTTTGTTAATCATGGTAATATAAATTATCATATTTTTCAATTTACAAGTCCAGGAAGAAATAATGTTGATGTAAATAGTGCAGATAATGTATATGATTTATGCTATCGTCAAGTTGAACGGATAGAAGAAGAAATGAATCAAATAAAAAATGACAATAAATGGTTAGCATTTTCTTGGTATGACGAGATTGGAAAGATTATAAAAGAAGAATTTTCAGATAAATTTATTCCTATTATCCATAATGATAAGGAACATCTTTCATTTGAACATCTTGCAGGTAATAAAGGTGAATTGACTATTCATGTTCAACATACTGAAAGTGGAGATAGACATTTTAGTGATTATGGCCATAGGGTGATTGCTGATTCTATAATAAGAAAAATAGAACAATCACCACCATTAAAATTTAATATAATTAAAGGAGAACGGGTATGAGTAGTAAATTATTTGGAGCACTCAAATAAATGCCAATAAAAAAACTCACAAAGACAATAAACAATCCACCAATAGGACCTGATAATCTTCATGGTGGAGATGGACTACCTGATTGGATGCAGTTCACCATAACTTTATTGATGTTTGGTGCATTTGCAGGTATAGTATTGTTATTATTTGATAAAGATAGTTATGAATTAGACGAAAAGTTCAGAGATTTACTTAATATTATAGTTGGAACATTTTTAGCATCATTTGGTAAGGTTGTAGACTTTTGGTTCAAACACGACAAGTCAAAAAAACCTAATTCTTAATGATAAATGTCATAATAAATTTTATTAAGAATCTATTTATTAGTGAAGGTGAAAAACCAACAAAGGTTATCACACAAACACAAAAGGAGATACAAGATATGCCGATTTTAGATACATTTGAAGAAATCATAGATAAGGTAATCGAACACGAAGGTGGTTATGTAAACGATCCTGATGATCCAGGAGGAGAGACTAAGTATGGTATTGCCAAGAAGTCAAATCCTGATGTGGACATTGCGAATCTAACCATAGAAGAAGCTAAGAAAATTTATTGGGATAAGTATTGGGTCCCCAACAAGGTGGATAAAGTTCCATCCCAACTAAAATATATTTACTACGATATGTGTGTTAATATGGGTAGAAGTAACGCAGTAAAGGTCTTACAGAGAGCAGCCAATCATAAGGGTGCTGATATAAAGGTGGATGGTGGAATAGGACCAAACACACTAAAAGCAATAGATAAACTTGAATTAGAAAGAGCCAGAGCATTCCGAGTGAAATACTACGCAGATTTATGTACAACCAAACCAAAACTATTGAAATATTATTATGGTTGGTTTAGGAGATCATTAGAAGTATAGTAGTTTTTAATTTTTCACAAGGGGTTAACAATGGTACAAAAGAAAAGGGAATATAAGACACCAATAGGTGCTATACCCAAGATAGTTAATAATTTTGAGGCAAAGACCTTAAATCAAAAAGTATTCTATGATATAATGGGGGAAGAACACACTCAGTTAGTATTGTGTCATGGAATAGCAGGAACGGGTAAAACATACGTTTCTATTTACAAAGCATTACAAGATGTTCTAAGACGAGGTACGGGTTATGACAAACTCATCATCATAAATCCAACGGTTGATGTTGGTAATGAGGATAAGTTAGGTTTTCTACCTGGTGAACTTCAAGCAAAGATACAACAATACAACGAATCAACATTTACCATATTGGATAAGATAATTGGTAAGGCCAGAGCTGGAAAGATGATTCAAGATAATAAGATAGAGATTGGTGTGTTGAATTTTCTAAGGGGAACAAACTTAGAGAATTGTTATGTGATATTGGATGAAGCTCAAAATGTATCACCGATGCAAATCAAGACATTGATGACGAGAATATCACACGATTGTAAGATGATTATACAAGGTGATATGAGTCAATGTGATAAGTACAAGACCAATGGTGTTACCAATTACGAAAAGAGTGGATTCTATGATGTATGGCAGAGGTTAAAAGGTGTAGAGGGAGTCAATCATATGGAATTCAGTAGAGAAGATTGTATAAGACATCCGTTGGTAAAAAGAATACTAAAGACATACGAGGATGAACACGAAATTAAGTTATAAGAAGTTATCTAAACGATGGAGAGATTTGACTATAGCATTAGCTC
>CERX01070025.1_pt1 | contig 17475 bp, 34 predicted proteins | sample 350251 | NCBI WGS metagenome assembly CERX01 (sample SAMEA2621044, study PRJEB7988) | marine metagenome | biome: marine biome (ENVO:00000447); feature: deep chlorophyll maximum layer (ENVO:xxxxxxxx); material: "saline water (ENVO:00002010), including plankton (ENVO:xxxxxxxx)" | depth 50 m
TGCGTAAAAGTTTTTCTGTTACCTGTTGAACTAACTGTTCTAGTCAACGCAGCATCATCAGCAGAAGAAGAATAATTATTAAATCTTAAACTACGTTCTACTTCAAAGTCTGCAGCTCCTGAAGCTCCGACTCTTATTGCATCATAAAAAGACATCTACTTAACATCCAATGAAACTGCACAATGGATAACATTACTGGATTTAATAATGTAATCTATTCTGTCTGTCAATCCTGCTCCTGTTGTTAATGTTGGTGCTGTGCCTCCTACAAATTTAAAAGCTGCATTAAATGCTGCAGTTCTAGATCCTGAACCATCCTGTGTAATAAATATTGAACCTGCCTGACCTACTACTTGGTTACTTGGTGCTGCAAATGTTCTATTACCACCGAGTGTTACTGAATGATGACAGGCTGTAGCCATGTCTATTGTTATTGTTGCTCCATCTGATAGTGCTGTGATGTTTGCTGCAGCTCCTCCTGTAAGTGCAACTCCTCCCGAAGCTGTTTCAAATTTTTTAACAGAATTATGAAAAAGATCTACTGAGCCATCTTGTGTAGCTTGTATCATATTTTCACTATTAGCTGCGTTATTAACAGTAAAACTATTAGTTAAAATTCTTAAATTTCCAGTTCCTGATTCTTCAATGTAAGAATGGTTAGAGTCATGATAAATACTAAGATCATTTCCAGTTCCAAATCTTATCTTATGGTTATCTGATAGATCTAATGGACTGGATAATTTAGTTCCTGTTACTGATCCATCAGCTGGTGTGACAACAGATGAATCTATACTCTGTCCAAGAACAAGTGCGAAAAAACTTAAACCACTGGCTGGAGCTGTAGTGAATGTCAAAGTACTTGCAGCTATTGTGTAGTCTTGATTTGGATTCTGTATTACACCACCAAGACTAACTATTATGTCATTAGCAGTTCCAGGAGAAACATTTGATCCACTTACCTGAAGAGTGAATGCAGTTGCACTTCCATTAAATCCACTGGAGATATCATCTACTTCTCTATTACGCCCAAGTTTGGGTTCTGGTCCTATGTATGCCATCTAACAAATACTTTTTATATATAAGTATTTTAAATTGACTAATCTCTTAATCAGCAGCTTCGGCTGTGTTTCCTTCTGCTACCCACTCAAGGTATTCTTGGTAGTCTGTGTTTGCTTCGTCTTTTGGAATGTAAATACCATCAGAAGTTCGTAATATTACATTAGGAGCAGTATCTTCACCAATACTTTTTGCTAAGAATTTATAAGTGTGTGTCATAATTAAAGCTCCGCAGAAAAATGTGCAATGCCTTTTATAGCATTGAAAACAACATTATTGTTTGATCTAAGTACTATACCTTCTTTAACTGCTGATATTAAAGTAGGAAGTCCTGTTCTCCATGTGCTTCCATCTCTAGTTTCAAAACTATTTTCATTATTATTATCATACGCTGCAACTAAAGATGGGGCAGCTCTCATAATAGGGTTAAATTGACCACCTACATAATACAAATAATTGCTATTTGTACTACCTGTATTCCAATAAAAATACACTTGTTGGTAATACCTCTGACATAAAACAAGCTCCTGTGCGAATGACCTATGCTCAAAATCTGTTGCTGAGTCTCCTACTTCTAACTGAACTCCTGTAAGTTCAAATGTTGCATCATTTGTTGTGTACCATGTTGAAGTGTTATTTGGTGTGTAATTACTAACAGTTTGCCAAGTATTTAATGAGACTCCAGGGTCTGTATAAGTAGTCCCATAAAATTGTATAATATCTATCTCAAGTCCTAAATTAGCATCATTATCAAATTGTAAATTACTATTTCCAGCAATTGTTTTCGTAACTTTAGTCCAAGTATTAGCACTTAATGATCCAGTCTCAAAAGGATAAAGGTAGCTTGTTCCATCATATGATCTTATATAACCATAAAAATTTTGTGCAACACTTGATTTTACCCAAAAAGATAAGGTTATATAACTTGAGGTAGATGTATAATTCCAACCAGAATTTGCAATATCCTGTGCTTCTAGTCTTGTTTTTATCGCTATAAGATCATTAGCACCAGCACCACTTGATTGATTACCGTTTGTTAGTTTAAATGCTTTTCTAAAACCTAATGTATATGGTGTAGTTCCACTTGCTACATCAACTTGTGCCTGTGTAGGGTTATTATCTGTACCACTTTTATCGTATCTGAATCTATCACAAGTATTATAACCATCTTCATCTGACGATAATCCATATTGAGCCACTTGCATAGCTCCGTTGATTACAAGGTTGTGTGCTTTACCACTTGCTGGAAGATTAGTTAAGGATGCACCTGAAATAGCAGGTAATGCTCCGCTTAACTTTGAAGATGTCAATGCAGATATCTTTGCATCGGTTACTGCTGAGTTAGCAATATCAACAGTCTGTACTGCATCTGCTTTTATTAACTGTACTTCTGTTTGTGACATCTACACTAAAATTGTATAAGTTAATTTTAATCTCTCTTTATCTACGAATTCTTACTGTTTCTATTGCTGGTTTTCCTAGCTCTTGTTCAAAATCTTGTTCAACTGAAAGAGCAGGAATATCTGAACCCGATTGACTATACAAATTCTTACGTTTTATATAACCATCTACAAAACTTTTTCCACCATTTGCCATTACTGCTGGGAAATCATTATCTCCCATAATTAAGCACCTACTGATTTCAAAAATGCATCAACTCTTTCTCCAACAGGAGTTTCTTGAGATTTTGCATTCATAGGATTAGTTTTTTCAGCAGCTTTCATATTAGCTTCCGCATAAGGAGCAGATACAGACTGACCTTGAGTTGCATATCCCCCAGGTAATTTAGATTGTCTTCTCGGATCTCCTAGATCATTATCCATAGATAAACCTGATTGATCAAATCCAGCTTGTATTGGATATCCTGGCATTTTTTTAATTCGTACTGTTTCTTTATATTAACATTTGCACAACCATTGAGACTAGGTACTTGAGTGTACATTATTTTTTCGTTGAATATACAACCAACTACCTAACCCTACTTCAAGATATTTACAAATTACAGCTCTTATATATAAATTAGTAGGTATGGTTAGTACATTTTTTACCTATATGATCTTTAAAACCTTTTATACCAGAATGGTTTTACTATGAACACCCAAGTTCACTAAAAAAAGGGGGGTTTTACTCGGCTACGTGTATGTTGAGGATAGGCAAGAGGTTGTACATTATAAATTAAACAGTCACATACCTAACCTCACTTTCCCTAGAAGTAATATAAATAGGCAAAAAAAATTGGTACTTGGGTGTTCAACGATTGCCATTGCTATCAAAGGGATATATACTAAAAACCAAACCACCCCCTACTTGCATGCAAACTGAAAACCCTTTCCTCTACAACCTTTTGACTCCTTATGATCAAATTAAATTTGTTAACGCATTTAAAACAGGATTAAAAATATTAGGTAAAGATAAGTGTTGGTGTATGAAAAAAATAAAACATTCTGCATTTGAAGGCTTTAATACAAGTAAAAAAAATAAACTTCAATATCAAGGAAGAGATGCACGAGAACTTCTTTTATATTTAACAGGAAGAGAACCAACTTCTGAAAATCAAATAATTGTTAGGAAAGGTTATTGTCAATCTCCATACTGTCTTAATCCTGCTCATTATTACTGGGGAACTAGAAAAGATGTAGCTTATGAAAGTGCTTCAATAAATGAAAATAGTATTGATACCTTCTTAATAACCAAGTTGAGAAAGGAAAGTAAGAGGGGTATCAGTAGTAGGAAACTATCTAAAACTTATAGACTTCCTTACCATTCAGTAAGAAGAATTTGCTCGTATGAGACATATGAAGATGCTGAAAATAGAAAAAACGATTACAATGAAAAAGAAATCTGGGATAATCTTTCAAAAGTTTGTGAAAAGATTTTAATAGCTTTTCCAGAAGAATCAAAAAAATACAAACTAAATTTTCTTGTGAATAAACAATTAGAGTGTCCTTGGCATATTAAAGATTCCACAACACATATTGGAAACTTTGGAATTATGGGAGAATGTTTAGATTGTATGAAAGAAATTAAAAATGGAAGATGTTCAGTCGATGTAAGAGAATTTGATTTTAGATGGTATTGGCAAGTAAAAAGATTTTGGGAACAAGTAGATGTAAAAGATGAAGACTCATGCTGGCCGTGGAAAGGAGCCACAAGAAAAAATAATACAGAATCTACTGCATATTTTCCCTCTCCTTTTCATTCAGGTAAAACACAATCGGCTCCACGAGTGGCTTTTTGGCTTAGTAGAGGATATACAGGTAAATATAGAATATTTAGTAAATCTACTTGTGAATCTTTTTGTTGTAATCCAAAACACCTTACAATAAAAGAACTAAAAGATTATGAAGATCCAAAGAAAATTACCTCGATTAAACTAAGTCATGACAACATATTCGAGTATTACAAGAATAGACAAAAACCTAGCTGCCAACCATGTCAAGATTCCTAACCACAATACCTAGTAATAGTGGATTCGTTAATTTAGGACTAGTTGAAACTTATCCAACTGGTGGTGGAGGACCTACTGCTTATGGACCAACCTCGTATTATGGTTCAGATCCAAGACCTGCAGAAGATGGAGATAATTTAAATAATCCAATTGATTTAGGAGATTTTTCTTCTATATTTAAGTCTTTTCAAATAAAAAATACTCATGGCGGATTAACTAGAAAGCAATCAACTTTTTATAAAATTAATCTAAATAGACCAAGAACTATTCAATTTACTCAAGATTTTTCTCAATTTTCATATGAAGAAAATACAAACAGAAATACATTATTAGCTTTTTACAAAATATTTGATGATGGTAGAAGAGAAGAATTACCAATAAATGATGAAGGTTATGTTCATAAAGAGAGTTCTATTGATTATTTAGATGATGATAACGGAGTATTACTTACCGATTTTCCAAAAACAACATTAGAAGAAGGTAATTATTTAATTTTAATTACTAATGATATTAGATATATAGAAACTAACTATGCTATAAGTTTAAATGTCTCAGTATTGGACTGGCGTTTTGTATCAGAAATTATTGAAGAAAGTATTAATTTTGGATTAGTTACTAATCTTGCTGAATCTACTTTGGATTTTGGATCTATTTCCTAAACAATATCCATTTTTCCTGTTTCAGGATTATATCTTCTAGGTAATAAATCTTTAGGATCTTGTTTTGCAAAAGATGGATCTTTAGTAACTGTCGCAGTAGGTCTGCCTTTTGTTTTCGCTAAATTTACTGCATCTAAGTATTCTTTTTTCGCAAAATCTAAGTTTTGTTTTGCAGCATCTTTGACATAATCTAATTGACTTTTAGGAGCTGTAGCTGGAGCTGTTGATTTACCTGTAGTTGCTCCTGCAGTCTGACCTGTTTTTTGTTCAAAAGCACCTTTAGTTGATGTTATATCAAAAGGTCTAGGTGTTGTTTGAAAACTTGTATCTGGTGTATTTTTTGGTAATGATGATAAATAAGCTGCTGCAGCTAACATATTTGTTCCTTTACTTCTAGCACCTATTTCAGCAGGTGTTCCTACTTCGTCATATCTTTGATCTTGAATTTTACCAGTCTCTTTCTCTATTCTTCCCATCTGCTCGGCTAAATCTTTAAAACTTTTTTCAGGTATTACAGATTGAAACTGTTGAGGCTTAGTCTCCGCAGGCATTATTACAGTTGGTGCTGATGGCTTGCTTCCACCCATTTTATTTTTTAAAATTACATTCTATAGTAATTCTATCTGTAACAAACTCGTATAGATGAGTACTCCCAATATATCCGAGAGGCACGAGAATCAAAAGCAAAAACAACTCAGCATAGGTGATCGGACGACGCATGGTAAAAAATATCCCTTCTTCAATGATATTAGCCAACTATTACATGATATGTCCATGTCTGAATTACAGAATTTATGTACATTACAAGAAATGTTATTAGCTAAATCTTTTTGGGAAGCAACAAACTATAGTGGATCATTGGAAAAATGTAAAAAGAGATTAACAGAAATATATGGAGAAGATTGGCATGAACACGTCAAATTAAAAGATCATTTTAGAAGTTTAAGAAACTACTATATTTGGGTTTTACTTATTAGTCATAGACAACAATGGGACTATTTGCAAAAGTAAGCTAACATTTTAGAAGATACGAATAATATGATCCTCAGATGCCAGTTGAAATTACAGAGGATTGGCTAGATATTTTAGATACGACTAACTATGCTCCTCTTAAAGACCCTGACAACACCTATCAAAGCTATAGATTTAAAAATTTAGATATTGAGTCTATAACTACAAAAAACTTTAAAAAAAAGCTTTGTGATTCTTTGATTGAACAAGTAGAAATATTTATACCACCCTCTGGAAGCTTTTCTAATGCAGATTTAAGACGATATTTAGAACTTATTTCAGGTTATGAAACTAGTACAACTGATTTAGTCTTAGGTTTGTCTCTAGCTGATCAAATAAGAATTACTTTTAGTGATATGAAAACAAGTACAATATGTGATCGTTATCCTGATATTAATCTTGCAGAAAAACGTAGATATAGATGCGTTGCTGAGTATTTGATAAGACAAGGTGAACTAGCAAAATTAAGAGATGAAAATGGCAAATTAATTAAAAAAATTGGAAATATGCAAAAAGCAGTAGTTTTATATAGACCATTACCAAAATTACTAGAAACACTAAGAAAATCTGGGTTAGCTAAATTTGTAAAAATTGACAAAAAACCAAAAGATAGTAAGAATGTAGAAGCAGTAAAAACTAAATGACTAATAGAAGAATTAAGCTATTAAAAAAATTAATTGGCTCGGCTACAGGTGAGGATGAATCAAAACTTCTTACTTTAACAATTGAAAGAATTTGTGCAGATATGTGCGAATACTACTATAAGTTTTACCATAATGATGGTCCAGGAGCTATGGTTTATGTTCCTGAACATGAAGATGAAAAGAAATCTATGTTTTATTTAACAGTTGATAATCTTATAAGTGCCGTAGATGATCTTAATAAGAATGATATGGAAGGTGCTGCAGACGTTATGAAACAAGCAATTGTTAGAGCTGAAAAACTTGATCCTGATAAAGAAGCTTTATTTATCATTCAGGATTCTAAAGAAATGTCATTAGTACACTACAAACTAGATAGCAAGGGTGCAAGTTTTAAAATGATGTGAATAATAAGCCATATCTTTCTAAACAAATAAATGATTTAACTGATGATTGGCTAACTCCATGTGAATATTTACCTTACATAAATGCATTATTAGGGGATATTGATCTAGATCCCTGCTCGACATATAGTGCAAATGTTGAATTTTTACGAGCAAAAAAAATATATACACCTAAAGAAGATGGATTAAATATTGATGATCCTTGGACTGGTACTGTTTATTTATTCCCACCAACAGTAGGTAGATGTTCTTTTTCACAAGAAAGAGGAACTTGGAGATGGAGTGTAAAAGCTGGAGTAGGTGCAAAAGCACCAAGTGTTATATGGTTTCGAAGATTAGTAAGAGAATGGAGATTAAGAAATATTCGTGAAGCTTTATTTTTTTCTACTTATCCTGAAATGCTAAGAATATGTCCTGAAATGTGGGATTATCCAGTATGTTTTCCAACTGATAGAGCTAGTCTTATTCATGGAAAAGGAATGTACGTTATTTCTCCTCCTGTTCACTGGGGGTATTTTATATACTTACCTAGAATAGAGTTTGGATTTAATCAAACAGATAGATTTAAAGATATATTTTCTAATATTGGAAAAGTAATATGCTAGTTATCTCTTGGAAACTCTTGATCTTTTATTGTAGTAGGTCTTGGAAATCCATTTTCATTTAAGTTACTAACAAATGATCTTAAAAAATTTTTACGACTATTATCATCAACTCCTGGTCTTACTCCACGACGTGTTTTACTGATGTCCGTTTGAGGATTCAGTGACTTATAGAACCTATAACGATTGTCAACGTCGTAACTACTAGTAAACTTACTCATAGAGGTATTCTACGAGGAATTAACATGACCATGTCGGAATCAGAAATGAAGATTAGTGGAATCTGCGATGATATCAAAGAACTCCTAATACATAAAAATAGAAAATATGGTAATTCTGCTTTAAAACCATGTAGAGTTTTTAGTAAATCATCACCAGTAGAGCAATTATTGGTCCGAATTGATGATAAATTAAATAGAATTATGCAAGGTGCAGGATTACTTGCAAATGATGAAGATGTTGTAAATGATTTAATCGGATATTTAGTATTACTTAAAATAGGAATGCATGAGGAAAAAATGAAAGATTTGACACAAGTTTTTCATCAAGGATTTAAAAACGTAACAATCCCCACTGCACATCTAAAAACTATTCCACAGGAGGATGACAATGGAGTATAAAGATTTAATTGAAAATTATACCCCTGAGCTGGAGCTGATTGATGCTTTAGATTATCTTAAAGATCAACCTTGGCTCGCTTCGGAGATCCTAGACCACTTGGCTTCTCGTTCCAGTAACGGAAAAAACGACGTAAAACCTCTCCAGACGGATCAAACTCTTTAAATTTCTTTTCTAAATATTCAATACCTTTGATTTGATTAGAAGATCCATTATAAGTTTCTACTAAATTTAATAAGCAAATCTCAGTGTGGCATTTATGGGGATAGAAGGTAGGTATTGTTTTATCTGCAGCAAAATACATATCTAATTCAGCACGTCTTCTAGCAACCATTAGGTCGCCTCCTGACATCCAATACGTATTAATAAAAGGACTCCATTCTTTAATAATCTTAGATTTAGAAGAATAACTATTAATAAGATCTAATAATTTACAATTTTTAAAAGACTGAATACCAATACTATAAGCAAAACTTAAAAGTGCAGCCTTTCTATTAGTATTTAAACTAACAAAAACATAATCTTTTAATTTATTAGAAAATTCTTTTAAATCTAAATAAAACTGTTTATCTATATCCTCTTGAGTAAATTTATCTTTTGCAGTTAATCCATGACCATTTATTTCTTTACTACCATATCCTATCTTCCAAGAATCTTCACCAAAGTCTTTATAAGCTGCATATTTTCCTAATCCTAAAAATGTTCTAGCAGGTGTATATGATTTTGTTAATTCGAAACCTTTCTCTGAAAAAAAAGGATATTTAGGGAACGTCAACAGTGCCGTTGTAGCTTACTTCAGAATAACCATCATATGTTAGTAATACAACATAATCTTTAGCAGCATTAGTTACCGTAACTCCGATAGCTCCTTTTCCTTTACCAGCTTTATCTATATCAAAAAACTTTTGGTATCCTGCAGGAGCGTTACCTGTAGCAAAAGCATCTTTCTGAAATATCTGAACAGTACGAATACCTGATGTTTTTTCAAGAGTTACAATAATGTTTCCTGTGCTTCCAGGATTTACCTCAAAACCTCTTACATCATCACTTTTATCACCTGTAGTAGCTCCACCTACATAAGTGATTTCTGATCCACTATCAACACTAAATGTATCAAGGGTTCCTGTAATTCTTCTTGTAGCCATGTTTTTTAAGAAATTTGACCTTCAGTCGATAACTGAAATTGAATGTCTGCATCTATACCGTGATCTTTCATAATGCTAAAAAACATCTGACGATCTAATGCTTTTTGATGTAAAAGCTCAATAAATGCTTCTTCCAATTCTACGCGGTCTAAAGTTTGGATTGCGATTGCAGCAGCGTGAATTGCAAATTCCTGATCTACTGGGAGGTTGACATCCATATAATTTAAAACCTTTATACATATATTACCAACAGTGAATTAAGGAGCAATACTATACAGTTTTTAAGATCTTGTATCTACAGTAAAGTTTGGAATATCAGGAATATCATCATCTAAACCAGTCTTCTTTAGATCTCTCGATTCTATAAAGTCTTGTAAGTGTTTCTTGGGATCTGTAGCTGGGGTCATTAGTTCTTACGCTTCTCTTTAATAACATAGAGCTTACTCCATAACTGCCTCCAAAAAGGATCATAAAACTAACAGCTACGCTTGTCATTTGAATTTTCTATGTTTCCCTGTATTCTAAGACTAGTAAAACTTTAAAATGTCAGTAGAAGATCTAGTCAGACACTTTATAGAAGCTTCTATTAGTGGTGCAAGTAAGACTCAAGTTATAAGAAAATTTAAAGAAACATATAATTTAGATAATAATCAATTAAAAAAATTACAAATTTTAGCTTCATTTAAAGAAAAACCTAAAAAAATAAATTATAAAGAGTTTTATAAAAACAAAATTACAAGAAAAGGTCAAAGAATTTATTATCCATTTACTCAAATTTATAAACAAGAAAACTTTTTATCAGATATTGAATGTGATCAACTAATCTCAATGATATCAAGAAGTCTTAGACCATCTACTGTTGCAGATCAAGGAGATACTTGTCTTGTAAATAGCTATAGAACTAGTAAAACTTCTGATTTAAATTATTTTACAGATCCTTTTTATTTAAATATTGATAAAAAAATAGCAAATTTTATGAATTTAGAGCCATTTTTTGGAGAAACAATGCAAGCACAGAAATATGAAGTAGGTGAATATTACAAAGAACATTATGATTTCTTCTCACCATTCAATCACGAATTTAAAACTTATTGTGAATGGATGGGACAGAGAACATGGACAACTATGATTTATTTAAATGACGTAGAAGAAGGAGGAGAAACTTATTTTAAGTACTTAAATTTAAAAATTAAACCCAAAAAAGGCTTATTAATAGGATGGAATAACTTATATAAGAATGGATTTCCTAACTATAAAACAATGCATGAAGCCTTACCACCACTAAAAGGTTCTAAATATATTATTACTAAATGGTGGAGAAGTTGGAGCCTTATCTAATTACCACTTAACTTTATGTGACCAGTATCTAGCAGAAAATTTATCGGGATTTGCATCTTGAGCATTATGTCTTGCGTAATATGATTTCTTTCTAGCCTTATCTTTTTCAGTCTTTGGATTCTTACCAGCTCCCTTTACACCTTGTTGTCCAAATCTAATTATTTTTTCCTTACCATCCTTACAAGCTTTTACAACATGAGACTTTGTTTTATGACTAGGAGTCTTCTTAGGCTTATTACATTTCAAATGATCTTTTGAAAGTTTTTTAGCTTTTGCTCTTTTCTGCGATTTGTTTTGCGTTGACATCTGTTTGTGTCTCGTACTTGTACGTCATTGTGGCTTTTAAATGCCACTGATGTTTTTTATGTTCTCGACCACGATCAGCTGCCATATCTTGAGTAAGATCGTCACCAATCATTCCAGCATACTTTGCTAGTTCTTCGAAAAAACTTGCAAGCATGTCGTGAACTACGCTTAATTCTAAGATGACTTTTTCTTCATCATATGGATTACTCATATCTATTTCTGTAATTCTTGAGCTTAATAAGTTATCAACTCTTAGAGGAGTCATTACATTTATGGATCTAGCATGTTCTGCAATAGCATCTACACCAGCATGCATCTCATCTTGTATGTCACCTGTTAAAAGATGAATTTGATAAAATTTAGACCCAACTACACCCCAATGAACTAATCTAGTTGTTTCTAAAACAAACATAGAATCTCTTAAACACTGTATGACTAGATCATTAACGTATGATCTGTCCTTCGGATTAACACTATCCATTAAAGAATTTTTATAGTACCTTTCTGTACCTTAGCTCGAATGCTTTGATCTTCGCCACCTTCTGTTCTAGCTAATGCATCTGGCATACGTGCTCTTTGTAATTCAGGCATATATTCCATAATCTTTTGGCTTTTATCTCTTAGAAATGCCTTAGCTTTAATTTGAGATCCATCCGATGTAGAAGTCATTTGTTATATACGGAGTTGCTTTATCTGGAGATAGAATCTTAATAGGAAGACTATTATTTTCTATCCAATGCTTTATTTTACCAAGTCTTTCCTCTGTGTAATGAAAATTAGAAGGGTTATACCATTCTTCTAATAATACTGAGCCTTTTGATCTATTACAACTAGAGCAGGAACATAACATATTTGATTTAACATTATGACCACCTTTAAATTTAGGCACTATGTGATCTATGGTGGCTGAATCCGTATCTAAATCTTTTTCACAATATGCACACTTCCATCCCCATGATTCAAAAATTGACTGTCTAAATTTTCGTCGAGCATTCTGAGGTGATAATTCAATGAGATTTACTAAAAGATCTTGCTCGCAATTAATCACATGTATTTTGCAACCTTGAGAAAACTCTATGCTGCATAAACTTGCATAAATGTATCTTTTATTCCATTAGTGGGACTAACTCAACATCTTCTTCTATTTCACAGTCTGTCTCTTCTAACAATCTTAATAAATAATAATGAATTTTCTCAGTTACCCATTTTAAATCTTCATCTGGAACATCATTGAATATTGCATTTAGAGATAAATCACGGGAGGGGGTTCGAATATGATCGGCTAACAATCTAAGAGCTTTATATCTTTTTTGATTCATCTCCGATAACATTTCATGTAACCTCAGCAATATCAATCTTTGGATCTTCTTCAGGAGGATGTTCTATTTCTTTTTTAAGAAACTGAACTATTTCTATTGCTCCTAAAACTTTCATGTAAGATTCTTTTAATTGACCTAATTCTAAATCTTTTAACTTTATATCATTAGCTAAACCAGTCTGTTGCTCAACTAACTGCTTCATTGTTTCTTCTAATTTTTCGTGGGAAACTGTACAGGACATAACAAATATTCTATTAATTTGAGTATAGCTTCCTAACTTTTATCTAGCTACTAACAATCGTTATAATTTTTTGCTATGTCACCACCTATCTCAGATGCCTTATCTTGAGCAAACATAGTAACAAGTCCAGCAGCTAACCATCCAACTATTGGAACACTACTTACCATTGGAGCTGCTTTGACCCCTACAGAAGCTCCTACGACCCTTCCAGTAGCATTTCCACTTCCTTCTACCTTTATGCAAGCTACATCTTTATCAGTCATCACAGAACCTTCTGATTGCTGTGAAGATGATTCACTATTCATTGTATAAGTTTCTCTTAAACTTAATTTAGAATCTTTTTTAAATAATCCTTTTTCCTCATCTACAAGTTTAGTTCTTGCAAGAATTTTTGGATCATTAGCTTTATAACTGATACTATATCCTTTTTCTGAAGCCACAACTCTATAACTTGTATATGGACCAACAGGTAAATTTAAATTTGGGTATGGTCTTTTAAATTTATGAGAAACTAAAGTATTCATCAAAGAGAGATTAGATAGTCCCAAAATGGATACTAAAGCTATTACTCCCCAGTTTCTTCTCGGTCTACTATACATCTTTCTTAGAAGTGCTCTCAGTCACTATTTTAATTGGAGCCTGTTCAATACGCAGTATCTGAGTAGGTATTGAAGGTGATGATTTTGATCCATCTTTTCCTTCTTTCTTTTTCTTACCAACATCTACCGAAAATGTAGCAAGACATCCCGTGAAAACGCTTGCTATGAAAGTGATGTCCTTGGGTCCACCATCTTTAGATAACCCTGGAAAAGAAACATAATTTAAAGAAATTATAAAACCAGCCCAGACCATAACACCAAGCCGAATAAAAGTTCCTAGAATCTCTAGTTGCTCTTCTTTATCATCAATGGTTTCTTTTATTTTGGAAAACACATTTTTTTTCTCTTGTGCTTTCTGTGACTCTTTTGAATTTTCAGTCATTTTATAATCCGATCATATACTAAGTTTCGCTCATGTAAACTTATGTATAGCAAACAATAAGTTCAGAACAATGAGAAAATTTCTCCCTTTGTTGATATTGATATTTGCACCAGCAGCAAAGGCTAATATCACGCATAAATTATCGAGCAGTATACAGCTAACTGTAAACGCTGCCGCAACAAATGTAGAGAGAGTAGGAAACTCTTACAGTGTTTCAGGAAACAACGTAACAACTCAGTACACACCTGAAGGTGGATCAGCAACTACCTCTGTTGGTGCTATGACCATTGCATCAGGAGTAGGTTCAATACCAACCTTATCTGCTGTTCAGGCAACTGCAGGAGAATCCTTCAGCTTCACGCAAAGTTTTACTCAAGGAGATGCCATAGTAAGTTCTGCTCCATCACTTGGTGCTGTTAGTCCATTATCTAGTCAGACCTCAACTGCAGCAGGGGTTGCAGGGACATTAGCAGGTACAATTGACTCATCGTCAACAGTAGCATTAACAGCAGGGGGTGCAGGCACTACAGCTACAGGACAATTTATAAGTGAGATCAGTATTAAATGAAGTTAAAGGATCATGCTTTCGCTGTTAAAGAACAAGAAGATAATAAAAATCCTGAAAAGTGTGATACCTGTGGTCGCATTAAGCTCATTGAATGCACCTGTAGAAAGCGTTCCTGTCGTTCCCAACTTTCAGACTGGTAGTCTTACCAGTCATACAGAGACTACTTCTACAGTCACAGAGACTATAAATGTCATTGATTATCAAACAGGCTGGCAATATACCGTCACAGGCAATAATATAGGTACAGATGCGAGTAGCTTGGTTCCTCCAGCTCAAAGTGTTACTCAGTCAGTAAATGGTGTAAATTCTACGTGGACAAACTTAGATACAACAAATATGCCAAACTTCACGGTGACAGATACCGCCAAGCCGTGGCAGTTGACAACTACTCTGAGCCAACCAGGATTAAAATCACAGACAATAATACAAAGAACAACAGAAATAACTTCAGTCACAGACACGGTTTCAACCTTCAGTCAGTAAAATATTTACTCTTAGCTTTAAATATATTCAGTACTCCTATCTATGCAAATGAAGTAGGAGGGGTGTCAGCCACAGCAAATCCTATAGCAAATTCCAGTGGTTCAGTATCCAATTTGGCTGTCCAAAATCTATCGGGACCTTATATAACTAATACTCACGGGGGTGGAGTGTCCTGTCAGGGAGCAACCCTTAGTGTAACTCCATTTGCAACACTTCAGAATTCATGGAAGGAACCTTATGAAGATTACTACATGGATCCAGTATTTGATAATAGTGATTTAAATAATGATGGAGTATTAGATAATCCTGGTTCTATTCTTTATAACAAACCTACTAGAACTGGTCAAAAAACTAATCATAGTATTGGATGGGGCATCAGTATGAACATAACCATACCATTGGATAAACGTCACAATGAGGGTTGTTTGAGGGCTGCTGACACTCAAAATCAATTAAATCAACAATTATTAGCTAATAAAAGATTAGATTTTGAAATGGCAAGATTAAAACATTGTGCGGAGCAGAAAAGATTGGGAGTTACCTTTCATCCATCAAGCCCAGCAGCAAAATTATGTAAAGATATTGTAGTTGCAAACCCTCATGGAGTTATTCCTAATCATCAGCATTCGATTCAGAAATAAGTTTCTTTTTTCTTTTTAATCCTTTAAATCTTTCTCTATCTTTTTTTCCAAAAAAACCTTTAATTTTTTTAATTAATTGCTTTAATAAGGGCTTTATTAACCTTAATAATATAGGTGTTGCAGCTGCTGAAGCCGTTGCTACGACAGCAATTGCAGCTGTTGTACTAACTTGTGATGTATTAGGTAATAATTTCTCAGCTGGAGAGCTTGGTTCATATAAAACTATGCAAGTTTTTTTATCAACACTTAGTTCATGACCTACAACTATCTCTTCTCCATTACGTGTTAAATCTCCAACTCTAGGTTGATTCGGAGCAGGACATTCAACTTCTGTTTTTGGTGGAGGGAGATTATCTAAATTAGGTTCAGGAGTATCTACTTCAGGTGCTGGTTGTACATTAGGTGCAACTGCATCTTGTACATAAATTAAATTTTCAGGTTCATAATTTATAGGTTCAAAATATGGAGCAGATCCATCACATAAAACTCTATTTCCTCTTTCATCCTCTTCAATAAGTTTTTGAGAATTTAAATTAGCAGGATTAAATTTTACACACCCTGGCATTTCTATTATTGGATTACCAATCTGTAAAGTTACAGGAGGAGTATTAGGTAAAGATTGTATAGGCGTATGAATATAACTATTTATCGGAACAATGTTTAAATTATTTATAGATATTTCGTTAATTTCAGACAATTTTAAAACATTGATTTAGGTAATTCAGGTATTACACCGCCAGTTGATTCAGGTATTGGTAATGAATCACCAAGGACATCACCTAAGCTACCTGTGACAGCCTCTAATGCCTTTTCCTTTATACTATTTACAATGGCATCCTTGTTTAAATAAACAGTTAAACCAGCTCCTACAACGGTTAAAGAAAGAACTCCAGAAGCAACAGCTATTGCATTAAAAATTTTCTGCATTTTTTAAAAAAATCTTATATTTTTATTCTACTGTTATATTTATAAACTAACCAGTCTAAGCTGCCACCTCCATAAGAGTTATATTACTAACACCTAGTTCATTACTTGCGTTATTAGCATCGGCTACTGTTCTGTTAACGTAAAAAGTAGAACTACCTCCACTCGATATTATTACTCCAACTTTTATTATAATTGCAGTTCCACTTGATTGACTTGGCGAATATTCAAAATTTGTAAAACTTGTGGTTGATGGTGTTGAATCTTCGTTGGTATTCCAATACTGTGTATTCATCATTGATGTTACTCTAACTCTATCTCCATCAGAAACACCTCTAAGAGCATCTATTGGTGCAACAGTTCCTCCAATACTAGAACTAAGCACAAAACCAGTTTGATGGTCGCTTAAACTGTTTTCCCCATAAACACTTCCACTTATTATAATTTTTGAATTTGCAGCAGTTGTTGTAATAGTAGTATCTAAGCCTGAGATGTAATATATATAACTATTATTGTTAGCATAATTATTACTTATAGAAAGACTAGCTTTTGTATTATAAGTATTAGAAACAACTTGAAGAATATTACCTGTGTTATTAGGAAAAGCTACCTTACCATCTGAACTAAGTGTAAGTGCGTCAGTTGATGCTCCAGTATGTCTAACACTGTTAACAACTAATCTGCTGCTCATTTTTTATCTCCTATGGCTTTGGATATTTAGCCTTTACAGCTGCAACGTGATCTTTCCATGTAGTAGTTCCATTTACTGCATCTTTATATTGCATATCTAATTGATCTCCAACTGATGCATAAATGGTATCTGTAGTTCCTGCAGCTCCTGTTCTTTGAGTCTTATAAAGAATTGCTGCTGCTGCTGTATTAAGAGAAGTTCTTGCTGCGTCGATCTTGCTTTGATCTAAAGTAACTGAGTTACCATCAGCATCAAATGCTCCAGCAGAATCATCTATAGAGACTACAGGTTTTGCTTCTGATTTATAAGCCTCATAAATCGCTTCGTGGTCTAATGCCATATCAAAAAAATTCTTTTACTAACTTATTTTAAAGGAGCTAAACATATCAATTATGCTGC
>CERX01129684.1_pt1 | contig 17433 bp, 14 predicted proteins | sample 350251 | NCBI WGS metagenome assembly CERX01 (sample SAMEA2621044, study PRJEB7988) | marine metagenome | biome: marine biome (ENVO:00000447); feature: deep chlorophyll maximum layer (ENVO:xxxxxxxx); material: "saline water (ENVO:00002010), including plankton (ENVO:xxxxxxxx)" | depth 50 m
CCTTACCGAAATGGTCGGGTGTTGCACTCAGTTTTTGCGGCCGCCCAGCATTGATTACGGCCTTGGTCTTTGGCGTGATACATCGCTGACTCGGCGTTGGCCAGCAGCAACTGGGGGCTTTTGCCGTCATGCGGGTACAGGCTGATACCCAGGCTGGCAGTTAGCTGGAAGGGCTGATTGTCCAGCACGTAGGGCTCCGCCAGACGCAGGCGAACGCGCTCGGCCAGCGAAGCTGCTTCTTCGGCGCTGGTAACGCGCGGCAGCACTACGGCAAAGGCATTGCTGCCAACGCGCGCCGGTTGGCCCTTGAGCCAGCTGGCTCCCTCCAGGCGTTGAGCAACCTGACGCAGCACCTCGTCGCCAGCCTGTTGGCCGAGCGTATTGTTGAGGTATTTGAACTGGTCCAGATCGAGCATGAGTACTGCCGGTGCTCGGCTGCGCCGCGCTGCGTCGGCTAGTTGGCGCTCCAACATTTCTTCCAGTGCGAGGCGGTTGCGCAAGCCGGTGAGCGCGTCTGTGGTGCGCTTCAATTCAAGGTCACGGCGCAGCGTCAGCAGCTCGGTAATTTCCGAAGAGAAGCCGATCAGCGCGCTAGGGTGGCCCGGCAGCGCGATGGGGATCTTGATCGACCAGAAGTGCCGGGCAATACCGGCGGTGTCGTGTACAACCTCTTCGCGTGCCTGGCGCTGGTTGTTATCCAGCACCTCACGGTCCAGGGCAATCAGCTGGCGCGCAATCTCGGGGGCATGCACATCGTGATCCGTGCGGCCGATAATGTCCCTGGTGGTGGTGCCGTACAGCTCGATGACTTTCTTGTTGGCGTACAGGTAGGTGCCATCGTTGTCCTTGACGTAGATGTAGGCATCGACGTTGGACAGGATGGTATTCATCAACTGGTTATGGCGTATCGCGTTGTCGGTATTGAGCTTGTCGGCGGTGAGAGGCGACGAAATTCCGCTGAGTCCGACGATACGGCCGTCGGTACTGCGAATCGGTACCTTGATGGTCCAGAACAGGCGGCGTTGCTGTTCGTGGCGCAGTACTACTTCTTCTTCCTGATGGATCTCGCTGCCTAGTGTCAGAACGTCAAGATCGTTCTGCAGCAGCGCCTGGGAGTGCTCCATGTTGAAGAAGTGTCTGTCGTCCAGCCCGAGCACTTGCGACAGGTCTCGTTGGTAGAGTTCGCAGACCGCCTTGTTGGCGTAAAGATAGCGGCCCTGAGCATCCTTGACGTAGACGTAGGCGCCGATCGAGTCGAACAGGGCGCGCAGGTTGTTGCTGGTACTCTGGTATTCAATATCCGTGTTTTCCCGGCCCATCGGGGTGCCTCTTGTTTTGCCAGCATCGCCGCAGGTGCAGGTCGCTGCGCGGGCGTTTTTTCAATAGTGATACCACAGCTTGTATGACGGCGTCAGCCTCGGCAATCAGACTGATGGCCAAGGCATGGTCAAAGGCACAAAAGAGAGGGGGTGTGGGCGCGCAGAGCGCGCCCGAGAGGGGTCAGGCCAGTTGTGCCCAGAGGTCGTATTCGTCAGCGTCAGTGACTACCACGCTGACCAGATCGCCTGGCTGCAGCGCTTCGTCGGTATCTAGGTAAACGTTGCCGTCGATCTCGGGTGCATCTGCTACCGAACGGCCGATCGGGCCTTCTTCGTCGACTTCATCAATGATGACCTGGATGGTCTTGCCGATTTTCTGCTGCAGGCGGGCCGTGGAAATGGCCTGCTGGTGGGCCATGAAACGCTCCCAGCGCTCCTGCTGGACGTCTTCGGCAATGGGTTCAAGACCCAAGTCGTTGGCGGGAGCGCCCTCAACAGGGGAGTACTTGAAGCAACCAACGCGGTCGAGCTGGGCTTCGGTCAGCCAGTCCAGCAGGTACTGGAAGTCTTCCTCGGTTTCACCCGGGAAGCCGACGATAAAGGTTGAACGAATGGTCAGCTCAGGGCAGATTTCGCGCCATTTTTTGATGCGCGCCAAGGTTTTGTCTTCAAAGGCCGGGCGCTTCATGGCCTTCAGCACTTTGGGGCTGGCGTGCTGGAAGGGGATATCCAGGTACGGCAGGATCTTGCCCTCAGCCATCAGCGGGATCAATTCATCGACGTGCGGGTAGGGGTACACGTAATGCAGGCGAACCCAGATACCCAGCTCGCTCAGTGCCTCACACATTTCTGTCATGCGTGACTTCACTGGGCGACCGTTCCAGAAACCGGTGCGGTACTTGATATCCACACCGTAGGCGCTGGTGTCCTGGGAAATGACCAGCACCTCTTTCACGCCAGCCTTGGCCAGGCGTTCCGCCTCGCTCAACACATCACCGACAGGGCGGCTGACCAGTTTGCCGCGCATCGACGGAATGATGCAGAAGCTGCAACTGTGGTTGCAGCCTTCGGAGATCTTCAGGTAGGCATAGTGGCGCGGCGTCAGTTTGACGCCCTGCGGCGGTACCAGATCAATCAGCGGGTTGTGATCCTGCTTGGGCGGTACCACCTCGTGAACTGCGCTGACAACCTGCTCGTACTGCTGCGGACCGGTAACAGCCAGGACGCTGGGATGCACGTCGCGAATCGCATTTTCTTCCACACCCATGCAGCCGGTGACGATGACTCGTCCGTTCTCGGCGATAGCCTCGCCAATGGCGTCAAGTGATTCGGCCTTGGCGGTGTCGATAAAGCCACAGGTATTGACCACGACTACGTCGGCATCCTGGTAGGTTGGCACCACCTGATAGCCTTCGGTGCGCAGCTGCGTCAGGATGCGTTCGGAATCGACCAGCGCTTTCGGGCAGCCGAGTGAAACAAAGCCCACCTTGGGGGCGTTGGACGGGGCGGACATCAGGAACCTCACGGGAGAGCGGTGGCATGAACTGCCATTCTTTGAAGCCGCGTATTTTATCTGCCAGCTGGGTGGCCTGCCAGCTCCGTGACATGTATCGGTGACCATAACCGACGGATTGCATGCTCAGCCGTTGCATCTGTCTGCATAGCTGCATACAATGAGAATTATTCGCATTTAGTAGAAGGGATTGAAGCACCATGACGGTGGGGGATCAGGCGCGGGAAGAGTGCGGGGCACTTTACGCTGAGCATCACCGCTGGCTGTTGGGCTGGCTGCGCCAGCGGCTGGGTTGCCTGCACGACGCTGCGGACCTGGCGCAGGATACCTTCGTGCGGGTGCTCAAAGCGCGGGACGCTGCTGCGCCTGAGCCGATTCACGAACCGCGTGCCTTCCTGCGCACGGTCGCCGGACGGCTGCTTTCCAACCACTTGCGTCGCCGCGCGCTGGAGCTGGCCTGGCAGCAAACCCTGGCCAGCTTGCCGGAGCCGGAAATGCCGTCGCCAGAGGTGCAGGCAGTGTTGCTGCAGACGCTGCACGAGATCGATGCGCTGCTGGACGGCTTGCCGAGCCGCACCCGCCGGGTGTTCTTGCTCGCTCAGCTCGAAGGATTGACCTACGCACAGATTGCCGAGCAACTCGGCGTCAGTGTGCGCACCATCAAACGTGACATGGCGGAGGCCTATGAGCAATGCATACTGCTGACCCCCTGACATCTGGCCTGCCGCGCGAACAGCTGGATCGCGCGGTCATTCGCGAGGCGGCCCAATGGTTGGTGCGCCTGAACGAGTCGGCGCATGACCCGCAACTGGCTGCCGAGCTGGCCCAGTGGCGGGCGCGCAGTGAGCAGCACGAGCAGGCTTGGCGTCGCGCCCAGCAGGTCAACGACAAGTTTGGTCTGCTACCTCCGCAGCTGGGTATGTCAGTGCTGACCGAGCGCAGTGAGCTGTCCCGCCGTCGTGCTATCAAGTCTCTGGTGTTGCTGATGACCGTGTTGCCGGCCGGTGTTGCGGGGTATCAAGCACTGCCCTGGCGCGAATGGCAAGCCGACTACAGCACCCGCACTGGGCAGCAGCGCAGCCTGACCTTGAATGACGGCAGCGAGTTGACGCTCAACACTGATACCGCCCTGGACGTGCAGTTTGACCGCCACCAGCGCCTGATTCGCCTGCACCGCGGCGAGCTGCTGATCGACAGCGGCGCCGACCCGTTGCAAACGCCGGAGCGTCACCGCCCACTGCGGGTACTGACACGCCATGGTGGTGTGCGTGCACTGGGTACCCGATTTGTAGTGCGGCAGCAGCGCGAGCATACACTGGTGCAGGTATTCGACGGGGCGGTGGAGATTGAGCCGCGCAGCAGCGGCCGGAGACCGCAGATCCAGGCTGGCCAGCAGTTGCGCTTTGACAGCCGCGGTGCTGGTCTGCCGCAGCCGGTTGATCCGCATGGCGCTGATTGGGCAGAGGGCGTGCTGGTCGCTGACAGGCTGCCGTTGGGGCGCTTTTTGGCGGAATTGAGCCGCTATCGCCCTGGCTTGCTGCGGTGTGATGACAGCATTGCCAGTCTACCGGTCAGCGGTGCTTTCCAACTGAACAATACCGATCAGGTGCTCGCGAGCCTGTCTTACAGCCTGCCGGTCAAGGTGGTGTACCGCACCCGCTACTGGGTGTCGATCAGCGCCGCCTGAGCTGTCTTGTCGCGCGGGTTGTCCCCTTTTGACAGCTCGCGTGTCTTTAACAAGGACAATAACCCCCTTCGCCTGAAAGGAGTCCTTGAAATGGCAGGTTTTCCCTCCCCACATGCTGCCCGAGCGCAGCTTTCCCGTCTTGCGCCGCTAGCCTTGGCTGTTGGGCTGAGCACCTTGGGCGCCCCGCTAGCCGTGGCCGATAGTGCGACTGGCGCCGCGCATCAGTATCAGTTGCCGGCCGGCGATATGGCCGCTGCGTTGACCAACTTCGCTCGCCAGGCGGGCATCAGCGTTCAATTTGATGCCGCCCAGATAGCCAGCTTGCAGGCTCCTGCGCTGCGCGGCGAGTACAGCATCCAGGAGGGCTTTGCGCAGCTGCTGGCGGGTAGCGGACTGCAGGCTGTGGAGCAGGGGCAGGGCGTATACGTGGTGCTGCCGTCCAGTAGTGATAGTGCGATGCTGGGCGTGTTGCTGGTAACCGGTGAGCGGGTTGCCGGGGACCCGACGGCGCCGACCGGCAGTCTGGTTGCACGCAGCAGCTTGAGCGCGACCAAAACCGGGACCGATCTGCTGGCGACGCCACAGGCAGTCAATGTGGTCACCCGTGAGGAAATCGAAGCCCGTGACGCTGGAGACCTGGCGCAGGCCCTGCAGTACACGCCTGGCGTGATCAGCCAGTATGGCAATACCGACCAGCGTCACGACTGGTTCTCGGTGCGCGGCTTCAATCCGGGCCGCTTCATGGATGGATTGCGCCTTCCATTCGGCGTGCTCGGCTACGCGCAGCCGCGGATCGAGCCGTTCTTGCTGGAGCGCGTTGAGGTGCTCAAAGGCCCGGGTTCGGTGCTTTACGGCCAGTCCGCTCCGGGTGGCCTGCTGAATATGGTCAGCAAACGGCCCACGGAAACCACGCAGGGCGAGCTGCGGGCCGAGTACGGTAGTCATGAACATAAAGAGCTGGGGCTGGACCTGGGCGGTCCACTGGATGAACTGGGGCGCGTACGCTACCGGTTGGTGGGGCTGCTGCGCGATGCCGACTCACAGGTTGATCACGTGGGTGAGGAGCGGCAACTGCTGGCGCCATCGTTGTCCCTGCAGCTCAGTGAAAACACCAATCTCACACTACTTGCCCACTATCAACATATCGACGCCGATGGTGGCGGCGCGCCCCCTGCGTTGCCCGCCCAGGGAACGCTGTATGGTGGTGCTGTCTGGGGTAAGTTGGGGCCGGATACCTTTATCGGTGAGCCCAACTACGATCACTTCAGCAACAAGCAAATGTTCTTGGGTTATGAGCTTGAGCACCGTCTGAACGATATCTGGACCTTGCGTCAGAACCTGCGCCTGGCCCGGGTAGAGACCGACACCCAGCGGGTACAGGGCGCAGCTCTGATGGGCAACAACCTGGTGCGTTACGCCTGGGCGTTTCCTGAAGACTCTGACTCCCTGACGCTGGATAACCAGGCGCTGGCCAGTTTCAGCTGGGGGCAGGCAGAACATCGACTGCTGCTCGGGCTGGATTACCAGCTAGAAGAGGGGACCTACGACGAGCATTTTGACGGCTTGAACGTCAGCCCTATTGATCTGGTTACCCTGGCGTACACCGGGGATGCGGTAAAAACGCCGCTGACTACCCGACGCGAGCAAGATCGCTACCAGCTGGGCGCGTACTTGCAGGATGAGATCGCAATCAACGGATTTACCCTGCACCTTGCAGGTCGATACGACCTGGCGGCGGCTGATAACACGACCCGCAATATGGTTGCTGGCACCAAGACTGATGTTGACCAGCGTGACGAGGCATTTACCGGTCGCGTGGGCCTGGTGTATGAGTTCGACAGTGGCTTTGCGCCTTATTTCAGCTACAGCGAATCCTTCTTGCCGACCAGCGGCACGGATGCCAGTGGTAATGCGCTGCAACCCACTGAGGGCAAGCAGTATGAGCTGGGGCTGCGTTATCAGCCGCATGACGGCAGCAGCCTGTGGACACTCTCTACCTACGAGCTGACGCAGCAGAATGTGCTGACGCGCGACATGCTGACCAATCAGCGCTCGCAAACCGGCGAGGTGCGTGTGCGCGGCCTGGAGCTGGAGGCCAAGGTACAGCTGGCAGAGGGTTTGCAAGCACTGGCGTCTTACACCTTGGCAGACAGCGAGGTTACCCGAGACGGCAATCCGGCCGTGCAGGGCAACGAGCAGCCGTTTGTCCCCAACAAGCAGGGCAGCCTCTGGCTGGCTTACTCGGTTCAGCACGGTGTGTTACGTGGGCTTGGGCTGGGCGGCGGTGCGCGCTATATCGGTGAATCGTACGGTGAAACTGCAAACCTTTACGAAACCGACGGCGTCACTCTGTTTGATGCCAGCCTGAGCTATGACGTGGCCCAGGCCATGGGAGCGGAGAATGGCGTTACATTGCAGCTGAGCGCCAACAACCTGACTGATCGAGAATACCTATCTACTTGTATTTCAGCCTTGGGTTGTTACTGGGGTGAAGGTCGTACGGTGACGGGGTCGGTCAGTTACAACTGGTAGTTCTGCTGTGGTGGTGCACCCAGTCGAAAAAAAGGCCGCGTTTGCGGCCTTTTTTTTTGATTAGCGCTCGATGATTTCCTTGACCTCGTCCTGCGGAATCTGACGATCGCGATCGGTAGCGTCCTCATATTCCATCATGCCGGTTTCTTCATCAATTTCCGGCTTGTCCTCGGCTTCCATGATCTGGCCGTCGGTGGTGCGTACCAGATAATCGTTGCCGCAGGCAGTAAGGGCAAACAGGCCGAGAAGGGCGATAGAGATCAGTTTCAACTGTTTCATGTGACTACTCCTTGCACATAGTTGTGTTTACCAAATACACAGTTTGTGACAGAAGTATGGCGCCAAAGGTTCACTGATCGGAGATCGAGTGTGACGTTGATCACACTCGATACGCGTCTTATACCGCCACGCCGGAGCCGTTAAGGCGGGACTTAATGAACTGTAGACAGGCCTCTGGCTGGGTGATTGGCAGCATGTGACCACCGTCGATCAGTGTCAGCTCAGCGTTGTCCAGGCGAGCGGCCAACTGCTCGCCCTGTTCCTGTGGGTTGAGGATGCGATCCTCTCGGCCGTAGAGAATGCCGATGGGCAGTTGCAGGTCCTCGTAGCGCTGTTGCATCTGCGGCAGCACTGTTTCCACCGCCGCCAAGTCACGCGAGGCGGCAATGAAATGGCTTGGGCGCAGCCCCAGCAGGCCACCACCACGCAACGGGAAGTCTGCCGGTGCCTGCTCTGGACCAAACACTACTCCCAGCACCTGCTCACGCTTGCGAATGGACAGGGGGATAGCCAGTGTCCAGCCAACCAGCTTGCGCAACCAGCTCTGACGAATCGCCAATGCGGCGAAGGCATCGGACACCTGTGAGGGCATATGGGTGAGCGGCGCGATCAGGGCGAGGCCGCGCACTTTGTCCGGGTGACGCAGAGCTGTAGCCAGCGACACTGCGCCGCCCAGCGAGTGACCAACCAACAGGGGCTTGCCCAGCTGCAGCGCATCGATGACGCCGGCTACCACGTCAGCCTGTACCGTAAGCGACGCAGAGGCGGCATCTGGACGTACCGAATAGCCACTGCCCGGACGGTCGATAGCGACTACCCGATGGGTCTTGGCCAGTTCGTTGATCAGGCCGTAACCGAAGTTCTGAATAACGCCGGTCAGGCCGTGAATGAGCAGCAGGGTATCGGGCCCGGTGCCTTGTTCTACATAATGGATGCGGTTGCCCATGATGGTGACAAAGCGCCCCTCGGGCGGCATCGCCAGTTCAACCCGTTTGGCAACAAAGAGCGTGTAGAGAAATAGCCCTAACAGGGCCAGAGCAAGCACCACCAGTACGGCGGTAATCAGATAGTTCACGGTCGTGTCCTTTGGCGTGAGTGTGGCGCGGGGTCCGTCTTCTTGTTAGTCATCGTTGCTGGCCAACCCGGGCAGCAAGCGCCAATAGTTGACTGGCATCAGCCGCTCCAGCCAAGCCAGTATGCGTGCATCGTTGCCAACAATCACCCGTGCCTTGTCTCGCTCAATACCCTTGAGGATGATTTGCGCGGCGCGTGGCGGAGGCATGCGCAGCAAGCGATTGGCGCGCGCCAGCTTGCGCTGCTTGTCGGACTCGCTGGCGCCGTCGGGAGAGCGTGCACTGGTGGCGATGGCAGTGGCTACGCCGCCAGGGTGAACCACCGTGACGCCGACACCGGTGTTCATCAACTCCAGGCGCAGGGCATTGGAGAAACCACGCACGGCAAATTTGCTGGCGCAGTAGGCGGTCTGGCCGGCCGGGGTGATCAGCCCGAACAGGCTGGAGACATTCACGATACGCGCTTGCGGTCGCTGTTTTAGGGCCGGCAGAAACGCACGGCACAAGGTGACAACCGCATCAAAGTTGATTGCCATCAGCCAGTCGAAGTTCTCCACGCTGACCTGGTCGAAGGTGCCGCCCAAGGCAACCCCCGCGTTGTTGATCAGCAGGTCTACCTGGCCATGCTCGGCCAGCACTACGTCAGGCAAGGCGGCAACGGCGGCGCGGTCGGCGACGTCCAGCGGGTGCTCACTGACCCGTACACCCAACGCGCGCGCCTGTGCGGCGGTTTCCGCCAGAGCGACAGGATTCAGCTCAGCCAGTGCCAGATGACAGCCGCTACGGGCCAGGGCGTCAGCCAGGGCGCGGCCAATGCCGCTGCCCGCGCCGGTCAGCACGGCTACACAGTTTTTGGTTTGCATGCGTGAAATTATCCTTGTTATTGAAATTGCATGACGCCGTCGTCGATACGACCGTATTGAATGATGAACTTGTCTTTCAGGTAATTTTGATGGACCTGCCAGGGTGCGCGATCTCCCTGCTTGGGCAGCATGCCAGCGCCGCGCTGCACGTAGCCAGAACTGAAGTCGAGGAAAGGTTGCTCCTGCACCGAGGCATCGCGCCGTACTACTGCAATACGGTAGTCATTACGATCCATGTAGCGCAGCAGCCGGCAGGTGTAGTTGGCCGTCAACTCCGCTTTCAGCGTCCATGAGGCGTTGGTGTAGCCAAAGGTCACCAGCATGTTGGGCACGTCGCTGAGCATCATGCCCTTGTAGGACATGCGCTCGCCAAAGGCCATGGGCTGGCCGTCTACGGTCACGCTGACGTCGCCCATGGCATTCAGTTTCAGTCCGGTGGCAGTGACAATAATGTCTGCGGCCAACTCCTCACCGCTGCTCAGACGGATGCCGTTTTCGGTGAAGCTGTCGATGGTATCGGTGACGACACTGGCCCGCCCGGCGCGCACGGCGTGGAAAAGGTCGCCATCGGGCACGGCGCACAGGCGCTGGTCCCAAGGCTTGTAGCTAGGGGTAAAGTGCTTCATGTCGACGTTGTTGCCGATCTGCGTCTTGACCATGTGCAACACGCGCTCTTTGAACTGCTCTGGACGGTTTCTCGCCACCCGGTAGAAAAAGGAGGTCAGCAGTACGTTTTTCCAGCGGGTCAGCCCGTGCGCGGCCGGCAGCGGTAACCACTTCTGCAGGGAGTGGGCCAGGCCATCGCGCAGCGGCCTTGCTACCACATAGCTAGGCGAGCGCTGCAACATGGTCACGTGCGCGGCCTGCTCGGTCATGGCCGGTACCAGGGTCACGGCGGTTGCGCCGCTACCGATGACCACCACGCGCTTGCCGCGGTAATCCAGGTCTTCTGGCCAGAATTGCGGGTGTACGATCTGGCCGCCAAAGCGTTCCTCATTGGGGAAGCGCGGGCGGTAGCCCTCGTCATAGCTGTAGTAACCAGAGCAGGAAAGTAGAAACCGTGCCTCGTAGGTTTCTTCAACCTCTGCGCCATCGGCGTCAGTAGCTATTGCCTGCACTGTCCAGCGCGCCTTGTCACTGGACCAGCTGGCGGAAACCACCTTGCGTTGGAAGCGGATGTTATGAACCGCGCCGGATTCCTCGGCCATCTCTTCGATGTACTTCTTGATATCTGGTCCGTCGGCGATGGCTTTGGCGTTGGCCCAGGGCTTGAAGCTATAGCTGAGGGTATACATGTCCGAGTCGGAGCGGATGCCGGGGTAGCGGAACAGATCCCAGGTGCCGCCGATGGCCTGACGGCGTTCGAGAATCAGGTAGCGCTTGTCCGGGCACTGGCTGCTGAGCTGGTGTGCTGCGCCAATTCCTGAGAGACCGGCACCGATGATCAGGACATCGAGCGGTACGGGTTCAAATGCTTGTTGTTGTTTTTGCATGGTGCTTCCCTTGGTGTGGGTACTGGTGACAATCTAGATTGTCATATACCCTTTGGCAATTCCTATTGTCCGAATTCATTGCATGAATACAGCTCCCTCAGTCAAACGGCGTTATCGCGGCTCATCTACCGAAGAGCGTCGCGCCCTGCGCCGCCAGCAACTTATCGACGCAGCCACGCGCATTTATGGTGAACATGGTTACCGGCATTCCGGCGTTAAACAGGTCTGCGACGCTGCCGGCCTGACACAGCGTTATTTCTACGAGTCGTTCAGTCACAGCGATGAGCTGTTGATTGCCTGCTATGAACAGGCTGCGCGCAAGGTGCGTGAGGTCAATATGGCCGCCGCCGAGTCCGCTGGCAGCGACATGCTGGCGCGCAGTCGGGCCATGTTGCACGCTTACTTCAGTTACTTGCGGGATAACCCGCGCGAAGCCCGCTTGCTGTTTGTCGACATTCGCGGCATCAGCCCGGCAGTCGACGAGGCAATTGATCAGGCACTGAAGGCCAGTAGTGAAGATATGACTCGCGCGCTGGCGCAGCCTGGAGAGCATTTTGACGAAATGCTCCAGGCCGGCATTCTCGGCGGGGTGATTCATATCGCGCTCTACTGGATGGCCAGCGGCTATGCCCAGTCGGTCGAGCAGGTGACCGAAACTGCACTCAAACTGGGTGTGAGCTTGCTGGATACGTCCGTTGGTCAGTTGTAGTAAGAGATCGTTTCTCGCAGAGCGTCGGAAAACTGAAAAATGTCATCTACTGAGTCTACGGGATGACGTGTTTCGTTTTTTTCTGCATCGAATAGACCTAGATATTTCTGAGAGCGGTTAAAGTGAAGCCGACATATAGGCTTGCGGTTGTTGTCGTCCAGCAGTACACCAAAATAGCTTTTTGTATCCCGCGCGGAAATTCGCTTTACATCGACTGTCGAGCGTACGATTGCCTTTACAACGTTGTAGGCTTCTAGCTCCTCCACTGTTGTAAAAATACCATCGTCATCCTGGCCAATGGCTACGGGGCTGTCCTCGGCTTCTTCTATCGCATCATTTAATTCTCGTTTAGAACTATTAAGTGCGGATTTTAATCGCTCGTTAACCTTGTCACTTAAGAACTGCTTAGTCGCTTTAGAGGTAAGCAAGGCGAACTGCTCGCGTACCTTTAGAGTCAGGGGGCCCTCGTACACTCGGCTTGCGAATAGACGTATGAAATCATCCGAAGGTGACGCCATTTCCTGCGCAAGCAGGCGCTTGAGCTGGCTGACGTATTTTAGCTCGCCCGCGGCGTTGATGATCGACTCGATGTCAAATGCCGGTTTGGTAAGCTTTATGAGCTCGGGTATTACATGATCATCTATATCAAGTAGATCGAGAACTAGAAACGGCTTCTCGTCCATTTTGTTGGCAGCATCAAGGTCAGTGTAGAATTTATAAACTTGGCCATTAGTCAGGACGGCCACCCGCGCGTTAGTGACAGAGAAGTAGCGAAAGAGCTGCCCGGAATGCTTGAGGTTTAACTCATCACCCAGCTTTTTGCATTCCACTAGGATTTGCACCTCGCTGTCTTTAAGTATTGCGTAATCCACCTTTTCGCCTTTTTTTATCGCGACATCTGCAGTGAACTCAGGAGTAACCTCCAAAGGGTTGAACACATCGTAACCCAGTACATTGTTGATAAATGGCATGATAAAAGCAGTTTTAGTTGCTTCTTCGGTTTGGATGGCGCTTTTCTGTTTGCTTATTTTGGAGGCGAGTTCTGAAAGCTTATCGATAATGTCCATATTGTTACCCTTTATATCCTACTTGATCTGCCATTGGCGGCTACGATGTGGCTAACTGAGATCACTATAGTCTGTTTTGAGAAAATGGTAGTTTTGTCTGCTCTAGGCGGCTGCCGTAGCTCTAATATTCAGCCCAGCAGGGTGTTCGAGCTGCCGACAAGCATAAAAAAACCCCGCACGAGGCGGGGTTTTTCTTACGCGTCAGCTATCAGAGCTGCTCGACCGGGATGGACGCAGCGGCTTTCTGGTAGGACTCGATTTCGTTGAAGTTCATGTAGCGATAGACATCGCTGGCCATGCTGTCCAGGTCGGCAGCGTAGCCCATGTACTCTTCAACGGTCGGCAGGCGGCCCAGAATGGACGCAACCGATGCCAGCTCGGCGGAAGCCAGGAACACGTCAGCGCCATCACCCAGACGGTTCGGGAAGTTCCGTGTGGAGGTGGAGACAACGGTGGACTTGGCAGCAACACGTGCCTGGTTACCCATGCACAGCGAGCAGCCCGGCATTTCCATGCGCGCGCCAGCCTTGCCATAGATGCCGTAGTAGCCTTCCTCGGTCAGCTGGTACTGATCCATCTTGGTCGGCGGAGCCAGCCACAGACGAGTCGGGATGGAGCCCTTGTTCTTCTCCAGCAGCTTACCAGCCGCGCGGAAGTGACCGATGTTGGTCATGCAGGAGCCGATGAAGACTTCGTCGATCTTCTCGCCTTGTACGGTGGACAGCAGACGGGCATCGTCCGGATCGTTCGGGGCGCACAGTACCGGCTCCTTGACGTCGGCCAGATCGATCTCGATCACGGCGGCGTACTCGGCGTCGGCGTCGGCCTGCATCAGGTTCGGGTTGGCCAGCCACTCTTCCATCGCCTTGGCGCGGCGCTCCAGCGTGCGTGGGTCCTGATAGCCGTTGGCAATCATCCAGCGCAGCAGGACGATGTTGGACTTCAGGTACTCGGCAACCGACTCTTCGCTCAGCTTGATGCTGCAGCCAGCGGCGGAGCGCTCGGCGGAGGCATCGGACAGCTCGAACGCTTGCTCGGCAGTCAGGTGGTCCAGACCTTCGATCTCGAGAATGCGGCCGGAGAAGATGTTCTTCTTGCCTTTCTTCTCGACAGTCAGCAGGCCTTGCTGAATGGCGTAGTAGGGGATGGCATGGACCAGGTCACGCAGGGTGATACCGGGCTGCATCTTGCCTTTGAAGCGAACCAGAACGGATTCCGGCATATCCAGCGGCATAACGCCGGTGGCCGCAGCGAAGGCAACCAGGCCAGAACCGGCCGGGAACGAGATGCCCATCGGGAAACGGGTGTGAGAGTCACCACCGGTACCAACGGTATCAGGCAGCAGCATACGGTTCAGCCAGCTGTGGATGATGCCGTCACCCGGACGCAGCGCAACACCACCACGGTTGTGGATGAAGTCGGGCAGGGTGTGGTGAGTGGTCACGTCGATCGGCTTCGGATAGGCCGCAGTGTGACAGAAGGACTGCATCACCAGGTCAGCGGAGAAGCCCAGGCACGCCAGGTCTTTCAGCTCGTCGCGGGTCATCGGACCAGTGGTGTCCTGGGAGCCCACGGTGGTCATCTTCGGCTCGCAGTAGGTGCCGGGGCGGATACCTTCAACGCCACAGGCCTTACCAACCATCTTCTGGGCCAGGGTGTAACCCTTGCCAGTGTCAGCCGGTTGCTCGGGCTTGCGGAACAGGTCGGACGCGCCCAGACCCAGTTCAGCGCGGGCCTTCTCGGTCAGGCCACGGCCGATGATCAGGGGGATACGGCCGCCAGCGCGTACTTCGTCCAGCAGCACCTGAGTTTTCAGCTCAAAGGTGGTGATGACCTCGTCAGTACCGTGCTTGCAGACTTTGCCTTCGTATGGGTACACGTCGATGACGTCGCCCATGTTCAGATCGGTGCAGTCGAATTCGATCGGCAGCGCGCCAGCGTCTTCCATGGTGTTGTAGAAGATCGGAGCGATCTTGGTGCCGAAGCAGAAGCCGCCGCCGCGCTTGTTCGGGACGTAAGGAATGTCGTCACCGAAGAACCACAGTACGGAGTTGGTGGCAGACTTACGGGAAGAGCCAGTACCAACAACGTCACCCACGTAAGCAACCGGGAAGCCTTGGCTGTTTACTTGTTCAATTTGCTTGAGCGGGCCAACGGCACCCGGCTCAACCGGCTCGATGCCGTCGCGGGCCATTTTCAGCATGGCCAGGGCGTGCAGCGGGATGTCCGGGCGGGACCAGGCGTCAGGCGCCGGAGACAGGTCGTCAGTGTTGGTTTCGCCAGGGACTTTGAAGACGGTCAGGCTCAGCTTTTCAGCAACAGCAGGCTTCTTGACGAACCACTCACCATCAGCCCAGGACTGCAGGACTGCTTTGGCGTTGGCATTACCGGCCTTGGCTTTTTCCGCGACGTCGTGGAAGGCATCAAACATCAGCAGGGTGTGCTTCAGTTGCTCGGCGGCGATAGTGGACAGTGCCGCGTCGTCCAGCAGCTCAACCAGCGTGGCGATGTTGTAGCCGCCCTGCATGGTGCCGAGCAGCTCGACAGCGCGCTCTTTGTTCAGCAGCGGGGAAGTGGCTTCGCCCTTGGCGATGGCGGAGAGAAAGCCGGCCTTGACGTAGGCGGCTTCGTCTACCCCCGGGGGGATGCGGTTGGTCAGCAGATCAAGCAGAAACTCTTCTTCACCAGCCGGCGGGTTTTTCAGCAGGTCTACCAGACCAGCGGTTTGTTCGGCGTTCAGCGGCTGGGGCACGATGCCCTGAGCGGCGCGCTCTTCAACGTGTTTGCGATAGGCTTCAAGCACAGTTATTACCCTCATCAGTCTGTTCCGCTTGGGGCGGAACGGTAATCCTCTCGGACTCCGGGAAGCACTGAATAATCATCTTGGATAAGGGAGCTATTCAGTGCTTCCCTGGCGTGCCGGCAATAAGACTGTGTGCAAGCGCTGACCCGTTCTGGTGGGGGGCAACCTGGGTAACTGGGTTGGCAGATACGTAACGGGTTGCGGGCGAACGCCTGAAGCACAGCCCTAACGGCGGACTGATTCTACAGGATGCCGAGGGCAAAGTTAAGCTGTATCCCCGGTGAGGCAGATGTGCGTTGGTCGTCTTGGGATCAGGCGGCGACTGGTCTATCATGCTGCATTTGCTGTCGAGCACTGCCGCATGTCCTCCGATTCAGACCCCTACACCAGTAAAACTCCCTGCATCGGGCTGTGCTCCACCGTCTTTGGTGACCTTGTCTGTCGCGGCTGCAAACGTTTCAGCCATGAAATCATCGACTGGAATCGCTATGAGCCAAACCAGCGCGCCGCGGTGTGGAATCGCCTGGAACAGCTGCTTGAGCAGCTGCTTTGGAGTCGCTTTGAGCTGGTGTCGGTCTGGGCGCTGGAAGAGCAGCTCAAGCGCCTGAAGGTACCCACCGACCCTCGCATGCCCGTGTGCATCAAGGTCTGGCGCCTGCTGCCGCGCCTGCCTGAGGGCGGCCTTGATGCTGCTGGCCTGCGTCTGCAACCTCTTTGGCATGGCTCAAGCCTGAAGCAGGTTCGCGATAATCTGGATCAGGCCTTCTTTGAACTATCCAAAGCCTACTACGACCGCCGGGTGCCCTAAGCGTAGGCGGCCCGGCGGCGCGTCAGCTATTTCTCTAGCAGCGCTTCAAGATGCGCGAGCGTGTCCTCCGGCTTGAGTACCAGGATGTCGCTGTTAACCTGATCCAGCACGACCTCGGCGGTGTTGCCGATCAGAGCGCCGGCGATGCCCTTGCGGCCCACGGTGCCGATAATGGTCACGCTGGCTCCAATGCGATTGGCAATCTGCGGAACCAACGTGTCCGCCGGACCTTCATCGATATGCAGGTGCTGAGCATCAATGTCGTACAGCTTGGCGTACGGCTCTGCCCGGGTGCGGTACTCGGCGGCAATGCTGTCCTTGAGCTGAAAGGCGGGATCGGCTGCCGACAGCATAGGGGCCGGGTGGGCGGAGACCAGGTGCAGGTCGCCATCGATCATTTCGACGATGTCAGCGGCGTGACTGACGATAGTGTCGTGCAGTACGTGATGCTGATCATCGTGATTGCCGACATCCACTGCGGCCAGCACTGATCCTTTGATCCAGCTGTCGCTGTTCTTCACCATCAGGACGGGGGCGGGGCAGTAGCGCAGCAGCTTCCAGTCATCTGGCGTCAGCAGAGCCTTGCGCAGTGGGTTGTCCGGGCGGTGTTGCTTAACCACCAGGTCACACCCTTCGCGGGCCACGGCGCGGCAGATGGTGTCGGTTGAATTGTGGTGCCAATCTTGGGTCACGCTGCAGCGAATGCCCTTGGCGTCTTGCTCAACCCGCAGGCGAGCCAGCAGATCGCTGTAGTCTTCGCGGTTTTCACACACCAGCAGGTGCAGTTCGCATTCGATAAAGCCCGCGATGAGGCTGGCGCGGTTCAGCGCAACCTGCTCCTCCTGGCTGGGGTCGATAACAACTAGAATGCGTTTCACGGCTTGCATGGCTTTCTCCCTGTTCTGCAGAAGGCAATCTTGCCCGTTAACTTCAATGTAGTTGCTTTTTATTCGGTTTGTGTTGATCCAGGTCTATTCGAGCTGTGGATGAAGGGCTCAGCAGGTATACTCTTGCCCGTTGTTGTAATTACCTGTGAAAAGACCCAATGCTGCCCGACGAACTCCTAGCCTTTCTGCCTTGCCGCACGCCCGATGCCTGGATTGAGCAGGCCCTGGCCCATCCGCAAGAGTTGCTGATAGATCACGCTAATTGCGAAAAAAAAGCGGCATCAACTGCCCTGATGCTGATGTTTCGCTATGTCGACAAGCCTGACCTGCTGCAGAAGATGTCACGGCTTGCGCGCGAGGAGTTACGCCACTTCGAGCAGGTCACGGCGATCATGCAAAA
>CERX01114273.1_pt1 | contig 17425 bp, 16 predicted proteins | sample 350251 | NCBI WGS metagenome assembly CERX01 (sample SAMEA2621044, study PRJEB7988) | marine metagenome | biome: marine biome (ENVO:00000447); feature: deep chlorophyll maximum layer (ENVO:xxxxxxxx); material: "saline water (ENVO:00002010), including plankton (ENVO:xxxxxxxx)" | depth 50 m
GGCTCCGCCTGGGCGAAAAAAGCGCTGGCGACCTTGAGGATCTCGTTGGCTCGCTTGAGCTCACGAACCTCGCGTTCCAGTTCCTTGACGCGGGCATCAGTGGCCGAGGCGGAGGGGGCCGCAGGTGCAGCTGCCTTCCGAATCCAACTACTCAGTGTCTGGGCGGTGCAGCCGATCTTGCTGGCCATGGCCTCGATGGCGGCCCACTGCGATGTGTGGGACTCCCGGACCTCATAAACCATACGGATGGCCCGGTCACGGACTTCAGGGGGAAACTTGGGGTGCTTGCTCATATGGGCTCCATTCTCTCAAAAGATGAAGCCTCCGCGAAACCCGGGGCGGTTAATGGGAAGATCCGTTCGAGCAGATCACCCAGCTTGCGCAGGAGCACTCGGTCTCAGTAACAACGCCGCAGATGGGTCAGGTCGTCGACATGCTGGCCCCAGACGCCGGCGGCGCGTGGTGGCGTGCATAACAAGCCTGGTCCGCGCCCTTAGGTCTTTCGAATCAGATAGATTCCGGTGATCACCAACGCGGTGCCGCCCAACTGCACCCAGGTCAAGGGTTCTTCCAGCAGCAGCCAACTGAAGAAGATCGTCATGATCGGGCCAAGCATACCCACCAGTACCGTCGGCCCGGCACCGATGCGCTGAATCGCGCCGGACTGAAAGAAGATCGGCAGCACGGTTGAGAACAGCGCCATCGCCGCGCAGTACGCATAAATCGGCAAAGGCTGGATCAGATCGCTGAGTGGGTTGGTAACCACAAAGTGCATCTGAGCCGCCACAATTGACACGATCAGCGCCAGGATGGAAAAGCGCGCAGCTCCGAGTTTGGCAATCGACACTTCGGCAAAGGCCGTATAGCACGCGTAGGAAACCGCGGAGGCAAACACCAGCGCGGCCCCCAGCCAGGGCGCAAGGCTGTCTTCCGCCAGTTGGTGGTCGCTGACAAACACCAGGCTCACGCCTGCATAACAGAGGGCGAGGGCGCCGATCAGCCGCGGGCTCGTTTTTTTGCCCAGAAACAGCAGTCCGATCAGGATGGTGATGGTCGGATAGGTGAACAGAATCACGCGCTCCAAACCGGCAGAAATGTACTGCAAGCCTGCAAAATCCAGAATCGATGCGCCGTAGTAGCCGGTCAAACCAAGAAAGATCAGCAACGCCCAATCTTTCAGGTCCAGGCGCGGCCCTGAGCGCAGGTACGCATACCCGCTGATCAAAAACATCGGCAGAGAAAACAGCATGCGCAAAGAGAGCAGGGTGATCGCATCCGCCGGCGCGCTAAGGTACGCCAGCTTGACGAAGATAGCCTTGAACGAAAAACCGAAGGCGGCAAGCACCGCGAGCAACATACCAAGCTGATGGGGCGAGAGTGAGGTGCGGGTCATGGTGGGCTCTGCAAATCGTATTCAACTGTTTGGATGCTATGCCTCTACCAGCTCGTATAGAATTGGGCTTTTACCATTGGAGCGTTCGTGTTTTTCGAATACACATGAAATACAGCCTGACTGATTTGCGTCTTTTCATCGCTATCGCGGAATGTGAGAGCCTGACCCACGGGGCCGAGCGTGCCTTTCTCGCGCCGTCATCGGCAAGCCATCGCATCAAGATGTTGGAAGCTTCGCTGGGCACGGTACTGCTGCACCGCCGCGCTCGCGGCATGGAGCTTACCCGCGCCGGGGAGATATTCCTGCGTCATGCGCGGCAGGTATTCGCCCGGCTGGAGCAGATGCATTCAGACCTCGCCCCCTTCGCCGAGGGCGTGCAAGGGCATGTGCGGCTCTGGGCCAACACTCACGCCATTCACAGCTATCTGCCGAACGATCTGGCGGCATTTCTTGCTCGCCATCCCCAGGTAAGCGTCAACCTGGAAGAACACACCAGCTCGGACATTCTCGCGGGTGTTGCCCGGGGCGATGCCGAGATTGGCATCGTTGCTGGCTATGACGAGTATCAAGAGGTGGAGCTGCAGCCCTATCGCGCTGACCGCTTGGTGCTTATCACTGCACCGTCACACCGTCTGGCAGGCGAGCAAACTCTGGCGTTTGCTCAGGTAATCAGTGAGCCGTTTGTCATGCTGCATGCAGGCTCGGCCATTCACACTTTCACGATGAATACCGCCTCCAGCCTCGGCACGCATCTGAATGTACGTGTGCAGGTGAACAGTTTTGAGGCGGTATGCCGGATGGTGGCCGCAGGCGTTGGCATCGGGCTAGTGCCGCGCGAGGCGGTCAAACTGTCGGGGCCTCAGCCGCTGTCGATCATTGAAGTAGAAGACAGTTGGGCCCAACGCGATCTGAAAATCTGCACCAGCCGCAAGACGCCGATTTCACCCTTTGCGGCGGGGTTAATCGAGCATTTGCTTGCCGGCTGAGGCCTCCAGCCGTTGCTTGAGCGTGAGCCGCTCGCGCATCTGCGCGCTGGCTGCCGGACCGGGCTGCACAGCGCAGTCCTGTGGGGCAACGGTGCGGCCGTCTGCCGGGTCGGTGAATGCCAGTTGCAGGCGGGCGCCGCTCTCACGGTGCACTACCTGCACGCTTTCACCGTCTTCGGCGTAGTGGCGGTTGCCCCAATCGATAAACGCCATCAGCACCCGTGAAAAATCCTTGCCCTTGGCGGTTGGCAGATACTCGTGGCGCAGTGGTCGCTGGCTGTAAGGCACGCGCTCCAGCATCCCGGCGTCAACCAGCGCATTGAGGCGGCGGGTGAGCATATTGGGCGCAATGCCGAGACTCTTTGAAAACTCATCAAACCGGCGCAGCCCCTGCAGGGCGTCACGCATCAGCAATATGCTCCACCACTCACCGACCTGATCGAGGCTGCGGGCGATGGGGCATTCGGCATTGGATAGCGTGGTGCGTTGCATGGCGTGTCCGTCGATTCGTATTCAGGGCTGGATCAGAATGTTACTTTCATTATGATAGTAACGTCCATCTGCTGTTGGACTTTCCCGAAACGAAGGAGCAGGACTCTGATGAACAAGCGCATTGTGGTCACAGGAATGGGCGCGGTCTCGCCGCTCGGCACCGGGGTTGAAGCGGTTTGGCAGCGTCTTACCGCGGGCCAGTCGGGCATTCGTACCTTGCCGGAAGAGCTGATCGGTGATCTGGCCGTTCGCATTGGTGGGCAGGTGCAGAGCACTGAGCAGGACTCGGAAGCCGGATTCGACCCTGACCGCTACCTGCTCGCCAAAGAGCAGCGCAAGATGGATCGCTTTATCCTGTTTGCCATTGCCGCTGCACAGGAAGCGCTGACTCAGGCCGGTTGGGCACCGCAGCACACTGAAGGTCAGGAGCGTACCGCAACAATCATCGCCTCCGGCACCGGCGGCTTTCCGGCGATGGTCGAGGCGGTACGGACTACCGACAGCAGAGGACCGCGTCGACTGTCGCCGTTCACCATTCCGGCCTTTCTCTGCAACATGGCGGCTGGGCATATTTCCATCCTGCATGGTTTTAAAGGCCCCCTCGGGTCGCCGGTTACCGCCTGTGCAGCGGGTGTGCAGGCCATTGGCGATGCGGCACGGATGATCCGTGCTGGAGAAGCAGATATCGCCATTGCTGGTGGCGCCGAGGCTTGCATTCACCGCGTCAGCCTGGGTGGCTTCGCCGCTGCGCGGGCCTTGTCAGGCAGTCACAGCGATGCGCCGGAAAAAGCCTCCCGGCCCTTCGATCAGGCGCGTGATGGCTTTGTCATGGGCGAGGGGGCGGGCCTACTGGTGATTGAGTCGCTGGACCACGCTTTGGCTCGTGGCGCGACGCCTATCGCGGAACTGGTGGGCTACGGCACCAGCGCCGACGCCTATCACATGACCGCCGGGCCGGAAGACGGCAGCGGGGCACGCCGAGCGATGGAACAAGCGCTCAAGCAGGCGGGCGTTACCCCGGAGCAGGTGCAATACCTGAACGCACACGCCACCTCCACGCCGGTCGGTGATCTGGGCGAGCTGGCGGCAATCAAGGCGCTGTTTGGCGACGGCAAAGGCCCGGCGATCAGCTCAACCAAATCCGCAACTGGCCATTTGCTGGGCGCCGCAGGCGGGATTGAGGCGGTGTTTACCGTGCTGTCACTGCGCGACCAACTGGCGCCGGCGACCTTGAATCTGGACAACCCCGATGAGGCTGCTGCCGGGCTGGACCTGGTGCGCGGTAACGCACGGCCTATGGCAATGGAATACGCACTGTCGAACGGCTTTGGTTTTGGCGGGGTGAACGCCAGCGTGTTGTTCAAACGCTGGCATTAAGGCTACATCGTGGGGTGGTCACCAGGCGCAAGTGCTCTGCGCCTGCCGCGTGATCAGCTTTTACTGTCATCGGGTTCGCCCTTGGTCGGCGCGCGATGGGGGTTGGTGAATATTGCCTCCACCGGTTGAGAGAACAGGGCGCTGATACGGTAGGCCAGATCCAGGGATGGATCATGCTTCTCGGTTTCCAGCGCGTTGACGGCCTGGCGTGATACACCGAGGCGCTCAGCCAGGTCAGCCTGGGTCCAGGCTGCTTCGGCGCGCAGCACGCGCAGTCGGTTCTTCACAGTTTGCTCGTCCGTACAAAGGGAGATACCAGGGCGTACGCGGCCCAGAAGAAGGGATAGATAAGCCAGCCGTCTAGGTGCGGCGCGCCAGCGTAGGCCTCGCCGAAGCCCCACAAGGTCCAGAGCACCATGCTGGCCCCGGCCGCCAGCACGAAGCACTTGGTGACGATTACGCGCACAAACTCGTCGCTGTCGGCCATCAGTCGCAGCGTTGCCCACACTTGGCCAGCTACGGGTATGGAAACCGCGACAGCAATAAGCCAGCCGCCGGGGCCTCCGATCAAGGAGTCGAACAGGCCAACAATGGCCAGCACACTGATGAGCACGTACACCGTCATAAAGCCGATGGTACGAATAACATAGGTGCGACTGGGTGAGCCAGGGTTTGGCGTTTCAGCAGAATGGATCATGGCATGCTCTCTTTGTCAGGTTTACATGACTTTATGCCTGTAAAGTAAACCTGTCAAATAGTCATGCCATATTTACTGTTTAGCCGGCGCAATCAGTCTGTCGAATCCTGCGCGCTGGCAGACTCATTCGGCACGGTTGCCGGGGCCGTGGGGTTGAACTCCTCGGCAAAGATTTGCCAGAACGCGATGAATAGCGCGGCAATCAAGGGCCCGATGACAAAACCGTTGATACCAAACAGGGCAAAACCACCCAGGGTTGAGAGCAGTACCAAGTAATCTGGCAGTTTGGTGTCGCGACCGACCAGCAAGGGACGCAAAATGTTATCGACCAGGCCGATCACCAGCGCGCCAAAGGCAATAAGGATGATGCCTTGGGTCCAGTGTCCGATCGCCAGCAGATAGATGGCCACCGGCCCCCAGATCAGGCTTGCGCCAACCACCGGGATCAGCGACAGCAGCATCATTACCACCCCCCAGAGCAGCGCACCGGGGATGCCCAGCGCCCAGAAAATCAGGCCGCCCAGACCGCCCTGTACTGCCGCCACTACCAGGTTGCCCTTGACGGTCGCGCGGGTCACTTCGGCGAATTTGCCGAACAGTTGATACTCGCGCTCATCACCCAGTGGCAGCGCGCGGACCAGCATCTTGACCAGATCAGGGCCGTCACGCAGCAGGAAGAACGCCAGGTAGATCATCAGCGCGAGGCTGGCAAAGAAGCTGAGTGTGCCCTGGCCGAGCTGCACGGCGTTCTGCGCGAGGAAGCGGCTGGAGGTCACGGCGGCATCAGTAGCCAGACTCTTGATGCGCTCCAGGTCAATGTTCAAGCGGCTGAAGACATTTTCAACCACCGGAAAACTATGCCGCAGCTTGTCCATGATTGCCGCAGGATCAAGTTTGCCGCTTTGAACTCGCTCATACAGGGCATGCCCCTCTTGCACAAACGAGGTGATCACGAAAACGGCGGGGAGGATACAGAGCGCCATACACACCGTCAGGGTGGCGAGTGCGGCAAGGTTCTCATGACCGTTCCAGCGTTTTACCAGCCGCTGATGCAGCGGATGAAACAGTAAGCCGATTACGCAAGCCCAGAAGACCGCACCAAAGAACGGCTTCAAAAGATAAAGAAAAAGTAGCGTGACGACGATCAGGGACAACAGAAAAGAGCGTTGTTCGAGTTTTGCCTGCATGGACTCCGGCTCCTGCCATGGAAAACCTGATTGGAGCAGAAAAGCCTGACAGTGATAAAGGGCTGAATAGATTATTCAGTCGCAGTTTTGTTGATTGGCAGGGCTGCACGCCCGGTTATGCACGCTGCCGCCGAGTTGGATTATGATTGACATCCAACATGGATTATAAATAACATCCAGAAAGTCGCAGTCATGTCGGCCGCGTCAGCACAGGAGCTATCTCATGTCGCTCAAGTTTGTATTCGATTACCGCAGTCCCTATGCCTATCTGGCCAATACCCAGCTCAAGAGCCTGCCCGTTACGGCGCAAATGCTGCCGGTCGATATCGTTGCGGTCATGGCCATCGTAGGTAATCAGCCTTCACCCAAGTGCCCGCCAAAGGCACGTTACTCCGGGATGGACGCAGGCCGCTGGGCTCGGCGCTATGGCGTGCCCCTGAGCCCCAACAAGGCGGCGATGGCGGCCATGGGCAGCGGCCAGATCGCCGCCGACCTATTCTCCCGGGCGGCTGTGGCGGCGCAGGACCTTGGCGTATTCGATGCGTTACACGGTGCGCTGTTCAGTGCCTATTGGGGGGAGCCGGTCGACCTGGTCAGCGAGCAAGGCCGAGTGCAGCTATTGCGTAATCAGGGCATCGACGTGGATGTCTGGGCGCACGCTGAACAAGACGCCGTGCGTGATGCGCTGCGCAGCCGGGTCGAAGCAGCAGCAGAGCAGGGCGTATTTGGAGCGCCCACCTTTTTTGTTGGCGAGGAAATGTTCTTTGGCAATGATCGACTGGAGTTTGTCCGCGATGCACTGACCCAAGGAGGTGCCCAATGAGCGCGCCTGTTGCGGTGGTGACCGGCGTAGGTCCGGGCACCGGCACATCCATCGTCGAGCAACTAGCCGCCGCCGGCTACCGGGTGGCCATGTTGGCCCGCAGCGAAGAGCGATTGGGCGCCTTGGCAGCACGTGTGACCGGGGTGCACGCTTACCCGGTGGATGTAACAGATACGGCGGCGCTGACTGCCACCTGCGAACGCATCGAGCGAGAGTTGGGTAGCCCTGAGGTTCTGGTACACAACGCGGTTGGCGGCGCTTTCGGTACCTTTCTGGATGTCGATCCAGCGGTACTGGAAGCTAACTTTCAGGTCAATGTAATGGCCCTGATGCATCTGGCTCGCCGCTTTGCCCCGGCGATGGTGGCTGCCGGCAAGGGCAGCATTGTGGTTACCGGCAATACCTCGGCGCAGCGCGGCAAGGCGCACTTTGCCGGCTTTGCCCCCACCAAGGCTGCGCAGCGCATACTGGCTGAGTCCATCGCCCGTGAGCTTAGCCCCAAGGGCGTGCACGTGGCGTATCTGGTGATTGATGCCGTTATTGATGTGCCCTGGGCCCGTAAGCTGCACGCGGACAAGCCGGATGACTTCTTCATTCAGCCTGATGCGATAGCGGGTGAGGTGCTGCATCTGATTCATCAGCCGCGCAGTGCCTGGAGCTTCCTGGCCGAAATTCGCCCCTTTGGCGAGAGCTGGTAGGGCTTGTTGACAGGGACGTCAGCTCTTACTCTTGCGTCTTTCACGCGTATCGAGGAGCAACGATGGGTCATTCACGTGTCAGCAAGCAGCAGAGCCATGAGCAAATAGTCTCTACCGCTGCCCGTTGCTTTCGCGAGCGCGGGGTGGATGGCATCAGTATTGCCAACCTGATGAAAGAGGCTGGTCTTACGCACGGTGGTTTCTACAAGCACTTTGAATCACGCGATGACCTGGTCGCCGAAGCGCTGGACCATGCACTGCAAAGCTCAAGTAAGCGCTACGCAGCGATGGCGCCGCTGACATTGGACGCGTTCATCGACAACTATCTAAGTGCCGAACATCGGGACAGCCCCGGTGACGGCTGCGCCATGGCAGCGCTGGTCAACGACGTTGGCCGTGGCCGCGAAGACAGCCGTGCGCTGTACAGCGCACAGTTCAATCGGTCGCTGGCACGTATCAGCGCGATGCTGGAAGCGGAGAACGGCGATGCAGCTGGCGAGAAGGCTGCGCTGCTGCTGAGCACGCTGGTCGGTGCGCTTGGCATCGCCCGCGCGCTGGACGATGAAGCTCAATCCAATGCCCTGCTGGCAACCGTCCGCAAGCAACTACTGAGCGCGGTGAAAAACTGACGCCCTGCCTACCGAGAGCGCCGGTACTCATCTGGCGTCATGCCCATCAGTTTTCTGAACATCGCAATGAAGGCGGAAGCGCTGGCGTAGCCCAGATCCAGCGCAATGCTTTCCACCTTGTCACCGGACTCCAGCCGCTGCATAGCCTGAACGGCCCGCAGTCGCTGACGCCACTGCGCAAGGCTCATACCCAGCAGCATGTTGGCGCGGCGCGCCAGGGTACGCTCGGTGGTATGGAAACGTCGCGCCAGGTCAGCGATCGGCTGGTTGTCTCCGGGGTGGGCAGTCAGGTAGTCGAGCACTGGTTGCAGCAACGCATCGGTAGTGCCTGGCAGGTAGCTGCCAGCGCAGGGTGCGGTGTGCAGCTGGTCTAGCACCACGTGCAGCAGCCGCGCGTCAGCGGCCGAGTAAGGTGTTGCAAACGCCCGGGTGCGCAAGTGTTCAAGCAGGCTGCGCGTCAGCGCGCTGACCTCCAAAGCGCAGGTCGTCTGCGGCAAGGCAGTGCAAAACCCCGGACTGACGTAGATGGAACAATGGCTGGCGGCTAATCGATTGAGGCCCTGGTGCTCAACTTGCGGCGGCAGCCAGAGCCCGTATTGCGAGGGCGCCAAGTAATGTCGATCCCCCATGCGGACTTCCATCACGCCCCGGTAGGAGTAGACAAACTCGCCCCAGGCATGGGCATGCACCGGGTACTGGGAGTCCGCCGGCGTGTCGGCCGAGCGGAAGTAGATGACCTCGGGCAAGGTATCGGTAAAGGGCGAGCTATGCTGGCGGGGCGCTTTGCGGGACACGGGCTGTCCTGTTTGCTGAATAGATTGGCAAGTTTACGCTATATGCGTCAAACCAGACAGGCGGACAATGGCCCCTCATTGCCGAATCAGGAGCCCCCATGCAAGCAAGAAAAGCACCCGATACCCAAGCGGTTGGCTTGATGCTGCTGTTCTGCCTGATTTTGGGCGGGCAGCAGGTACTGCTCAAAGCTGCGGCCGACGATGTAGCTCCGGTGCTGCAAATTGCCATTCGCTCAGGCATTGGAGCCTTTTTGGTGTGGCTCTACATGCGAGTGCAGGGTGAAAGGCCTGAGCGCGCCAGCGGGAACTGGAAGCCGGGGCTGTGGGTGGGGCTATTGTTTGCGGCCGAGTACCTGTTTCTTGGCGAAGCGCTGCGTTTTACCTCAGCCTCACGCGCTGTGGTGTTTCTCTATACAGCCCCTATATTTGCCGCTGTTTTGCTGCATTTCATGCTACCAAGTGAACGCATGAACCGCGTGCAATGCCTCGGCACCGCGCTGGCCTTTGGTGGTACTGCGCTGGCTTTTCTGGGTAATGGCGAGCAGAGCGGGGCGGGGGATAAGGCGCTACTTGGCGATACCCTTGCGCTGTTAGCCGGTGCCGCCTGGGGCGCGACAACCGTGGTTATTCGCGGCACTCGCCTGGGTGATATTTCGCCGCGTGAAACGCTGTTGTACCAACTGCTGATGGCCTTCGTGGTGCTGTCTATCGCCTCGGTGGTGCTGGGGCAGACGCACTTTGTAGCCAGCACCATCGCCCTCGGAAGCCTGGCCTTTCAGAGCGTGGTGGTCGCTTTTGCGGCGTTTTTGATCTGGTTCTGGTTGTTGCGTCACTATCAGGCTGCACCTATCGGCATCTTGTCATTCATGACACCGGTGTTTGGCGTGCTGCTGGGCGCCTGGCTGCTGCACGAGCCACTGGAGCCGCGCTTTGTGACTGGCAGCTTGCTGGTGCTGACCGGTGTGTTGCTGGTCAGCGCTCAAGGGATGTTGCGCTCGCTGGTGCGGCGCGTGCGCCGCACCCTGTAGATTTATCAGACCTTGTAATAGGCGAGCAGGGCGCGCAACGTCTCGGCCAGCTGGGTCAGGTTCTGGCTGGCCACGCGGGTTTGCTCGACCTGCTCACCGTTCTTGCGCGCCTCGTCACTGATGCGAACCACATTGCGGTTGATCTCTTCGGAGACGTGGCTCTGCTCTTCCGCAGCACTGGCAATCTCGGTGTTGACCTGATTGATTTGCGCCACGGCATTCATCACGTCGCTGAAGGCGCGGCCTGCATCTTCGGCTACCTCGGCATTGCGTGCTGCCAGCGCCCGGTTGGTTTCCATCATCGCAGATGAACGCTCGACACCGGTCTGCACCCGCTCAATCATGCTGCGAATCTGCTGGGTTGAAGACTGTGTGCGCTGCGCCAGTGACCGTACCTCATCGGCCACCACAGCAAAACCGCGGCCCTGTTCACCGGCTCGTGCAGCTTCAATCGCTGCGTTCAGTGCCAACAGGTTGGTCTGCTCGGCAATACCGACAATCACTTCCAGTACCGAGCCAATGTCACTACTGGCCGAGGCCAATTCTTCCATCACACCCATCGAGGCAGCAATGTCATCAGCCTGCTGACGGATGCTGCTGACGGTGTTGTTCATGGTGCCACGTCCGTCTTCAGCTTGCCGGCTCGCTTGATTGGCTGCGGTCTCACCCGAGGCTGCGCTCTGCGCCACACTTTGCGCGGTCAGGCTCATCTCGTGCATGGCGGTGACCACCATTTCGGTTTCGCGGTTCTGCACGTTGACCGAGTTGGCGGACTGCTCGGCGATGCGGGCCAGCTGATCGGCCTGATTGAGAATGGTGTCTGAGGACTCCAGCGCTTCACGGATGGTGTGCTGAATGCGATCAAGCAAGCGGTCAAATGCGCTGGCCAGGATGGCAAATTCGTCACGGCCACTGGCGTTGAATCGCACCGTCAAGTCGCCCTTGCCGTCCGCAATATCCTCCACCGCGCGCAAGGTAGCCTGCAGCGGTCGCCCGACGATCAGCTTCATCAGCACACTGACGCTAAGCGCCAGAATGATCCCAGCCAGGGTAATCAGTGCGGCCACCGACAAAGAGTTGCTCAGGATCAGGCCGTTGACCTCGTCGCCGGAGTAACCCACCAGAACGTCATAGCCCCATGGCGTAAAGCTGGCGGTTTCTACCTGCCAGTCACCGTCACCGGCCACCGCTGCCCGCACCTGCTCGTCGGTCAGGTGATCGGAGTGCATGCGTATCTTGCCGGTTGGGTCGCGCAGGGCGACAAAGCCATCTTGCAGAATGCGCGCACCAGAAATGACTTCGGCCAACGCATCCAGGTTGGCTGAGTAACCGACGTACCAGATACCCAGTGTGCGGCCGGTGCTGTCTTTAATTGGCTCGTAGCCAGTGAGGTAGGGCTGGCCGAGGATGTCCACCTGACCATAGAACGCGCGACCATCAAGGATGGCTTTGATAGCGCCGCCTGCCGGGTCCAGTTGAGTGCCGATGGCACGCTGACCATCGCGCATGACGTTGGTAGAAATCCGCACAAAGTCATCGCCCTGGCGAGAAAACAGCGTTGCGGTGCCGCCCATGACCCGGGTCAGCCCGTCAACCAGAGCAAAGTCGTTGGCCTGCGCCTGATCGCCCAACAGCAACTGTGGCGCACGTGCACTGCCGACCGAGACGCTAGGCCCCAGGCGTGCTTCACCTAAAGCCGTGCCACGCTCGATCAGTAGCGTCATGCTGTTCTTGACTCGCTCGCTCATGATGGCGTCGGTAACGCCGAGCAAGCGCAGCACTTCGTTGCGCAGGCTGACGGACTCATCGCTCGCTTGCTGATTGATGATCCGGCTTTGCGTTATCGAACTGATCACCACACCCACGGCAATAAAGCCAATGAGCAGGGCGGCCAATGTGGCAACAAACTTTTTTTGCAGGGACATGAGCCGCTCTCCGGGCTTGGCGGTAGGTAAGACAGGTTATCGGCCATCCGTGGGCATGGCTTTAGCGTCTTCACCAAGCGTAGTCGGTCGACTCAGTCTGCAGACGCCGCCTCCGGCAGCTCCGGGGGCGGCGCAATGTACGGCATATTGCCTGTTAGCGACAGTAAAAAGGCTTTCAAATCAGCCAGCTCGTCAAGCTGCAAATCAAGCGCCTTGATCTGGGGCGACAGCCTGGCTTGCGGCGTGCTGTCACCGCTGTTGGATATCTCCGCGTTTTGCCACCACCCCATGTTGTACAGCGATAGCAGCATGTCGAGATCAGTCGCCAAACCGGTATGCATATAAGGCGCCGTTTTGCCTACACCGCGCAGGGGCGGCGTGCGAAAGGCGCCAACCTCTGTTGCGTCGCCAGTAACGCTGTAACGCCCCTTGAAGTTGCCAACGGTGTGGAATGAGGTGCCGAGGTGGTGGAATGACTGGTCACTGAGCAGCGGGCCGTTGTGGCAGTTCATGCAGCGCGCCTTGGTACGAAACAGATGTAGACCTCGAATTTCCTGTTCGCTCAGCGCGTCGCTGTTGCCACGCATGAACTGGTCAAAGCGGCTATTAGTTAGCGTCAGAGAGCGGCTGAAACTGGCGATGGCGTTGACGATACGTTCGCGGCTGATGCTTGCATCGCCATAGGCTTGGGTAAACAGCTCGGTGTAGCCGGGAATACGCTCTAGCCTGGCGATGGCTGCATTTGGATCACCTGCCATTTCGACCGGGTTCAGCCAGCTGGCCATGGCCTGTTGCTCCAGGCTGTCGACGCGGCCGTCCCAGAACAACAGTTGCAGATAGCCGCTGTTGACTACCGTGGGGCTGTGCATATCGCCTACCTGACGATTATGGCCGATAGCCTGCCGGCGGCCATCGGCCCAGCCCAGATCCGGGTCGTGGCAGCTAGCGCATGCCAGTTGGCCAGAGCCAGACAAGCGCCGCTCAAAGAACAGCTGCTTACCCAGCACGCGACTGGCTTCGCTGCAGGGGTTGCTGGCCGGGCAGGGTGGGGCTGCTGGCAGGGCCGCCAGGGGCGCGGCCCGAATACCTGCATCCAGGGTGGCGGCCGGCCAGTGCGTCTGCCCTTGACGGTAACGGTCAACCAACGCAGGGTCGGCAAACGCCGCACCGCCCCAGAACAGCAGTAGGAGACACAGTCGCATCAAAACCGGTATCCAAGCTCCAACCAATACTGGCGACCAACTGCAAACAGCTGTACACCCCCCTCAGAGCGAATCACGTTGCTGTTGTTGGTCAGGTTGGCCACATCCACTCTTACATAGGGCGACGAGTCGCCCTTGAGCAGTTGGTACTCCATGCTGATGTCCCAGCTCAGGGTGCTGCCTTGATCTTCGATTTCATATTGTTGCAGCCCGCTTGCAGCATCGATGCCTGAGTTGCGCAGGTACTCATAACCATCGGTGTAGGTCAGGCTGTTGCGTACATAGAGACGGTCGCCAATCGCTTGAGTAATCAGGTCGATGTTGGCCGTAATGGGCGTAGCTAGGTCGCCGCCCGGCAGCTCATTGCGCTTGATGCGGCTGCCCTCAAAGATCACCTCGGTATCGGCGTTGTTGGTGGCTAGGTAGCCGCCGGCGCCATCGATGTAGGTCGAGTCGGTACTCTTGTCCATCCAGGACGCGGTGGTCAGCAGGCTCCAGCGCGAGTTCCGCCAGTTGAGCGGGTTGGATTGCCAGATCAGGTCAACCTGATTGGTCTCGCTGCTGCCACCGTTGGTGAAATTGTAGATGCCGGTTGAGCTATCGTAGCGGCTGCGCACCTGCTCACGACCCCGACGATGGACGAACTGCAAGCCGGCCTTACCAGCCCACAAGGGCCCGCTGATACCCAAACTGTACTCATCATCGTAGGGGGTATTGAGATCAGTGTAGCTCCACTCCTTGTCTGGCTCGACCACTACGAAATCAGCAGTAGGGCTGCTGCGCTCACGAATAGTCAACATGCTGCGTTCTTTCTCACGCAGTCGATAGGAGAGGAACGATTTGCCGTAGTAACGATTGGCGCCGGCGCTGATGCGATAGTCGCGTTGCTCATCGAGAAAATACTCAAGCAGCAAGCGCGGAGCAAAGTTGGTATTGCCCAACCAACCATCCCGCTCGGCGCGCAAACCGACACGCCAACCAAACTGGTCATACTCGCCAGTCAGTTCACTGAACAGCGCTGCATTCAAGTTGTTGAAGCTGAGCTCGCCTGCATGGTAGACCACGTTGCGGTGCAGATACTGATCGGTTGGCGACCAGGAACCGGGGCTGATGGGGGCGGGTAGCGGCTGGGTAAAGTCCAGCTGATAACGATTGAAGATGAAATCATTGCCTCGGTCTTGTTTGTAACCAATCCAGTTTAACTCACCACCGTACTGCCAGATGATGGACTGGCCGAGTGGCTGGGTAAATTTCAGGGTGCTCCCAAGGGTTCTTTGATTATTCTGCAACTCACCGTAGCCACCGACGATGCCAGCGTCGTAAATGGAGGTGTAGCTGTACTGGTCCAGTACGTTTTCTCCGTAGTCGCGTTGGTCGGCGGTAACACCCGCTCGCATGTTCAGTTCCATACGGCGTGGCCCTAAGTCCTGAGCAAAATTAACACTCAGGTTCAGGCCGTTGTGCTGACTGTCGAAGTCTGAGTCACGGTAATTGATCAAGAAGCTGTCCTCGCTGTAGTCGCTGTAAGCCAGCGAGGCATTGAGGTCGTAGTCCCGATCAAGCAGATCCATGCGCACCACGCCGTAGCGCGAGTGAGTCTCCAGTTCACGCTCCTCACTTGGGCGGAAGATGCGCCCGGTCTCAAAGAAGTGATCCAGGTCGACGTCTACATACTGCAGCTGTTGAACTCGCGAGCGCTTTTCGCTGATACCGGCAAAGATACCGATATCACCGATGCGGGTGGTTCCGCTGATACTGGTCTGGCTTTTCTTGAAGTTGGGCTGGAATTCGCCCGGAACCCCTGTGGGCAGCTGCGCGGCGCCATCGCTGAATTCACCTTCCTGCGATGGGTCAATGTGGAACTCGGTCCATGAATCCTGCGTGCGACGATGGCTAATGGTCAGGCTGTCGCGACCGTTGTAGGCCTGGGTTTGAGCCCGTACGATACCGCCGCTGAAACCGCCGTCCGCCGCAGAGGCGTTAACGTCAACCACTTCGATACGCTGAAGAAAGTCAGTATCGATAAACAGCCCCTGAGAGTGTCCAGCCACCTGTGTGTAATTGGAGGGGTTCTCCTTGGTTGCAGGGTCCAGCAGATTGTCGATAGACGCGCCGTCCAGCTCGATCTTGTTCTGATAGGCCGCTGCACCGCGAATAGAAAATTCGGCCGGTTTCAGGTCGCCCTGGCGCAGGCTGGAGCTAGCTGTGTTGTCGATCCGCACCGAGGGCAGCACGCTGACACTTTCTGCCAGGTCCGAGCGCAGCCCATCACGCAGTTCGCCCCCTTGCAGCACTTTGACATCGGGGTTCAGTGAGTCGCTTTGCACCAGCAGTTGTGGCAGCGCAACGGGCTTGGCGGTGGTCTCTTCCGCGGTGCGGATCAGGAATACGCCCTCTGACTGAGTGATGACGCGCAGCGGGCTACCCGCAAGCAGCGTAGTCAGTGCTTGCTGCACGCTGAACTCGCCCTGCAGGCCGCTTGAACGGTAGTTGGCAACCTGCGCCGCGTTGAATGAGAGCAGCACGCCGGTCTGCTCTCCGACCGCGTTCAGTGCGCTGGCCAGATCGCCGGCCGGCACGTTGAGAGTAAAGCGACCACTCTGCGCGGCCTGCACCGATGCTGCGCCAGCGCCCTGAGCTGCTGCCCATTGCGGCGAGCCGATCGCCAAACCAATGACAGTGGCCAACAGGAGTTTGCGCACCGGTGGCGTTTGAGTGGTGTAGTGATGCAGTGCTGGCATGTCGATCCCCGACTGATTTATGAGTTTAATTCTCCTTAACGAATGAGAATTAAAATCAGCTCAGCAGGAGTTAACTATTTTGAGCGGCTATAGGAGAGTGGAGGTAAATCAGGCGCTGGCGGCCCGCGGACTGAAACGAATCCAGAGGCGCCCAATGCGTTTTACGTCCAGCGGGAGAGTCGCCTGTAACGCGGAGAGCACTTCATCCAGGCGGTCCAGCGGGTAGGTGCCGGACACTTCCAGCGCGGCGGCGCCAGGTGCGCACTGGAGCAGGCCAGCGTGGTAACGATTGAGGCGAGCGACAAATTGAGCCAACGGCATGCGCTTGGCCACAATCAGACCATGGCGCCAGGCATCTTCGCCAGCCACAACAGGCTCGAGTCGATAACCATCCGCCTGAAGCACTGCTGCCTCACCGGCCTGCAAATGGAAAGCCACGGGCACGCCGCCAACCTTGACCTCGCCTTCATGTACCGCGACACGCGTCTGCCCGTCCTGTTGCTGCACACTAAAGCGCGTACCGATAGGTGTAATAACACCCTCACGGGTGATTACCTCCAGCGGCATGGCGTTGTCTTCACGAGCAGCGAAGCGGTGGCTGGTGAGCAAAACTTCACCCTCCAGCAGCCAGAGGCGCAGGCGGCCCTGATGTATCTCCTGGCGCACTGTGGTCCGCGCATTCAGCAACACCTCGGTGCCGTTATCCAAACGCAGGCTGAAGGTCTCGGCGCTACCGGTGCGGGCATCTGCCCGCCAGCGCTGCCAAGGCCGCTGCTGTACGGCGAGGCTGCCAACCGCAGCCACCAGCACCAGGGCACCGCTACCGCGCAGCAGATCACGGCGAGACAAACCTGGTGCGTCAAGACTCTGCGCCAACGCAGTAACGGGCTGGCCACGCAGTGGCTGCAGGCGCGCGCTGATATCATCAATGCGCTGCCAGGCGCGCTGGTTATCCGGATGGCTGCCGCACCACTTGGCGATCACCGTCGCGCGATAGCGCTCGGGGTCAGTGGCTTCGCGGTAGGCCAGCAGGTGAATGACAGCCTGGTTTATGACGTCTTGGGAGAGGCGGGCGGTATGCATGTCAGGACAACTCGGCAAAGTAGCATTGGGTCAGGGCCTGAGTCAGATAGCGCTTAACGCTGCTGACCGAGATACTGAGGGCACTGGCAATCTCGGCCTGTTTCATGCCGTCCAGCTGCGACATCAGAAAGGCCTGCTTTGCCACCGCGGGTAAGCCGTCCAGCAAGCGCTCTACCTGCAGCAGCGTCTCGATAATCAGATGGTGTTCTTCAGGCCCGGGCGCAACCGCCTCCGGGCGACTGGCCAACGCATCCAGATAGGCCTGCTCAAGCCGAGCGCGCCGCCAATGGTCGACTAGCAGATTCTTGGCGATCGCCATCAGGGTTGCCTGGGCATCACGCGGCTGCTCGGGGTTGGGGCGGGTGATAAA
>CERX01156702.1_pt1 | contig 17394 bp, 21 predicted proteins | sample 350251 | NCBI WGS metagenome assembly CERX01 (sample SAMEA2621044, study PRJEB7988) | marine metagenome | biome: marine biome (ENVO:00000447); feature: deep chlorophyll maximum layer (ENVO:xxxxxxxx); material: "saline water (ENVO:00002010), including plankton (ENVO:xxxxxxxx)" | depth 50 m
CCAAGTACAAGTTGTCGAAGACCATACAAGGGCCCAGCTTCTTGATGACGTCCCTGTGCTCTCGGACCACGTGCGAGAAGTAACTTGGGATGCCCATCGTTCTAACTACTATAGCTCTGTGTTTAAACCAGTGTTAGGGGTGGTTGTGCACGACCGAGACTCCTTTTCTGTCTTTCCGTACGGGGAAACCTATAATCGCAAGTTGAAACTATTTAGAATATAATAGTCGTAAGGAATATATACATGGAGCAGCGATGTAATAAGAAAATAGGCGTCGTGCGACGCCAGAGAGATGCAAACCAGTATAAGGTTTCCCCGGTAGTGACAGCGAAGATAGTGTCCCTTCAGAACATCATAAAACGGACAATTATTGCTGTTCAACGTTACAAGACGCTGGATGTTTTCGGGGCCAACGAGTTGAACGTCTGTGTGCAGTCGCTAGAGAGTTGTTTTATTACTCTTGGCGCATTGCAAAACCCTGGCGGAGCGAAGCTTACCGAGAGTGCCATAGTCTCCCAACTTCAGGACGTCACTAACGAGCTGTCGGCTCTATTCCGAACGTTCGGTACCGAGTCGATAGAAGACCTACTGAGCGTATGCTTCGGGGCCGACTACGCCGCTACTCATTTCAACACTCCCGAACTCAGCGTTCGGTATGCGCTCATGAAGGAACATGTACACCCCATCGGATATAAAATAATGGCGTGGAAGGCTGATACGCAAACGAAGGACAACGCGACACCACTGCGGAAGAACCGCATCGTAGAGGACTTCATGATCGTAGAGACTGGAGAGAATTTGGATTGTTTCGACCTCGCCCGCACCAGCAAATCATTCCAGACAAAAGTGTACGGGGTTAAGTTCTCTATACAGAACCCCGACCAGCGTAGAACTCTTATCGTATGTGGGCTCGTGGACGATGTCATGCTCCAGTGCCTTGACTACGAGTTCATCAAACAACGATTGGAAAGCCTGCGAGCTTCCCGCCCTTCTGATCCAGACTTCGACAGCGAGGCGTTCGATCGGTTCGTCAAGTGCCTTACCCTCAAAGAAGTTCTTGTCTATGACAATGGTGAGCTCTATAACCGGTTTATGGGATACATAAACCAGGTTGCCCTAATCAAACAGAAGACCATATCCCAAGTTACGAAGGAGTTCATAGCGAATGAACTGTACGGTCAGAGAACAACACTTATCCAACTGCTTCTTAGGGCGGATGAGCACGAGTACCAGTATCTAGCCTATCTGCTATATGACCTACTCTCGAACGATGTCAATGGCAACGTGGATACACTCGAGCAGACGCTTTTGTTCGACAGCCTTCCATGGGATGTGAAGAAGTATTTCAGAGATGCAATGAAGCAAACCGTCAGCTACACCAACAACCTAGCTAACTTCGACAACACGAAAATCCCTCTCGAGCAACAGATATGTCTTATGAAAGCCGACGATACCGTCAAAGAGAAAGCCATGCAGAAATTGAAGGAGGTCAAGTCGAAATCCGACGATTCTGGTTCGAAAGCCCGCCAGTTTCTTGAAGGGCTCCTACGTATACCGTTCGGAATATACAGGGAGGAACCCATACTGCGTGTCATGTCGGAGTGTACCAGTGCTTTCGGGGACCTCGTCAAGACTCTAAATGCCACACCCTTCCCAGTCACGTCGTTCCCTGCGAAATCCACCTATACGAGCATGGAAATGCGTAAGCACATCGAGGTCCTGAAGGGTGAACAGACCTCTAACGTACACGGGCAGCTCGTCGATATCGTGAAGTCCGGGCTAACAGATGCAAAGCGGGAAAACCTCGTGGCAAACATTTGCACCGTGAACAACATTATAAGAAAGCACGGTCTTAAGAACAAGAAACTGTTGCACTCTGGCCGAAGGACATCGTACATGAAAGAAGCTCTCATCGAGTTCGTTGACGCTGTCAAGGATAATGCCGATATGCTCGTGGAGGTCGGAACAACGTGCGGTGTGTACAAAGACACACAAAACGTCATATCTCTCCTTACAAACGGTATCACTGACATAGAACAGAAAGCCTCCCAGATAAACCAGTACATGGAGAATGTGAGCAAGACGCTCGGAGACGCGGTCCATGGACACGACAACGCTAAGCGACAAGTCGAGCGTATCATTGGACAGTGGATCAACGGTGAGAAGTCGGGATACTGCTTCGGGTTCGAAGGCCCTCCCGGAGTTGGTAAGACCTCTCTAGCGAAGAAGGGTATTGCGGACTGTCTCAAGGACGAGACAGGCCAGAGCAGACCGTTCGCATTCATTGCTATTGGAGGATCGTCTAACGGTAGCACACTCGACGGCCATAACTACACGTATGTAGGATCGACCTGGGGCAGAATTGCGGAAATCCTCATGGACAAGAAATGCATGAACCCTATAATATTCATCGACGAGCTCGACAAGGTGAGTAGAACTGAACATGGGAAGGAGATAATTGGGATTCTTACTCACCTGATCGATTCAACCCAGAACGACGTCTTCGAGGACAAGTACTTCAGCGGAATCGACCTTGACTTATCGAAAGCCCTGTTCATCTTCTCGTATAACGATGTTGATGCAATAGATCGAGTGCTTCTAGACCGGATACACAGAGTGAAGTTCAAGCATTTGTCGCTAGATGACAAACTGACCATCTCCCGTGATTTCCTCCTTCCTGAGATATATGAGAAAATGGGCCTTGTGGGCATGATCTCCATCCCCACCGATGTGGTTGAGTATATCATCGAGGAGTACACCAGTGAACCTGGAGTGCGGAAGCTTAAAGAACTACTCTTTGAGATCGTCGGGGAGATAAACTTGAGTATTCTCCAGAACGGAACAGACTACACCATACCGTTCGAGGTGGGAAAAGACGACGTCAAATACCGGTATTTGAAAGAGAGACATAGCGTCCGTGTGACTTCTGTTCCCAAGGAATCGAGGGCGGGAGTTATTAACGGGCTGTGGGCCAACGCCCTGGGAAAGGGTGGTATTCTACCCATAGAAACACGCTACTATCCGTGTGGGACGTTTCTCGATATGAAGCTGACCGGCATGCAGGGTGATGTGATGAAAGAGAGTATGACCGTGGCGAAAACTCTTGCGTGGTCGCTTCTGGATGACTCTACTGCAAAACACCTCGCTAAGGATATGGATGAAAGCAAGCGACAGGGAATTCACATCCATGTGCCTGAGGGTGGCACTCCGAAGGACGGACCGTCGGGCGGAACAGCAATTACGGTCGCTCTGTACAGTCTTCTATCGGGACGCAAGATACGTCCGGACGTGGCGATAACTGGAGAGATATGCCTTCAAGGGAAAGTTCTTGCCATCGGCGGTCTGGATCTGAAGATAATAGGGGGTATCCGCGCAGGAGTGAAGCGGTTTCTATTCCCGAAGGACAATGACAAGGACTTTAAAGACTTCTACGAGAAATACGAAGGAAAGGCCTTACTTGAAGGAATAGAATTCCATCAAGTAGAAACGGTACATGACGTGTTTCCATTGGTGTTTGATGAAAGCGAGGGCACTAACTAATAATCTATAGATAGTATATACTATGCCAGTTGCAGTTCAAGCCAAGCTGAGTAATTTACTAAAGTTGTTTTCTGTGCTGTCTCCCCTGTTACTAGTGTTCTTCATGGTCATGTTGTCGCTCTTTAACCAAGACATAAAGGGCATGGTGTATTTAGCGGGCGTTCTCATCGCTTGCGTCATTAATATCATCGTGGCCACACAGATCGGGAACCAACCGAATCCGAATGCTTCGGTCATCTGTGGGGTGTTCAGTCTACCGGGCGCGCCGCCATACAACAATCCGTGTGCCTCCAGCGTCCTGATCGCATTTACGATTGCATACCTCCTTCTTCCTATGCGTTTCAACAATAACATGAACTACGTGGTACTCATCGCGCTGCTATGCCTTTTCGGACTTGATGCGTACACGAAGATAGACAGTCTGTGCACGCCGCCTGCTGGCACTGTTCTCGGCGGGTTATTGGGATTCATGCTCGGCGCTCTGTGGTTTGCCGTGTTCCATGTTACAGGGTTCGATTCTCTGCTCTACTTCGAGACGTACTCCAGCAATCGGGTCTTCTGTCAGAAGCCATCGAAGCAAACGTTTAAGTGCAAAGTTTACAAGAACGGTCAACTTGTCTCGAGCAACATTGCCTAAGCTATGAAGATATGCAGGTTTGCATCCATGAACTCTGCAAAAGACTTCATACACTGCTGCCTTCGGAACCCATAGATCATGGCCCTGTCCTGGCTCTTTATATTCTTCATCACTTGGAAAAAATGTCGAAGTATAACTACCGTACGGCCGCGAGCATACAACTCGCAGCACTCGCCCATGGTGGGACATTGTTTTCCGAGCCGCCGGTTGACAGCATCATGGAGCTCGTAGAGAAATCGCACTAGGGTATCTTTGTCTACTACTGCACGTATGTTGGCAGTAGCAAACATCCTGCTCGCATGCTCCGCACAGTCTGGGCATGGAAGGTTACGGCACACATTCTCGAATTGCTGCAGCAGCCTCGGAACGGCGTGCGCATGCTCAGGCCGAAGTTTTTGGGCCAGAGTGTGCATCATGAACCACGTTGCGTTTCCCCAGGCTTGTTTCGACATCGCAAATATATATAAAGGGTATCTTTTTATTCCCGTATATGACTAATTACGTCATAGAAGGTGGAATAGATTTCTTTGCAGAGGTTGCTCGAGGCACACTCGACGACGACGCCGAGGACGAGGGCCGCACATGTCTACTTACAGGGGAGCTCCTCGACTCCAACCACGTGGTTATGCAGTGCGGGCACGCGTTCAACTACGAGCCTTTGTTCCACGAGGTCGTTCTGCAGAAATCACATAAGTACGCTTTCGCCCATGACACAATTCGCTTAAGTGTCAATCAAATGAAGTGTCCGTACTGCCGGCGTGTAAACTCGAAGATACTCCCTTACGTACCTCTCCCTGGCTGCAAGGCAAAAGTTAAGGGCGTGAACTCGCCATCTGCGTTCTGCATGCCGGGAAAAACGTGTTCGTGGATATTCAAGAGTGGCAAGCGCAAAGGTCTCGGATGTGAGTGCGCCGCATACGAGGACGCAGATGGCGTCGCGTGCGCGCTTCATCGTCGCCTGATGAAGGTGGCTAAGCCAAGTGGAGAAAACGAAGAGGTAGGGAAAGGTCATACACACAACACCCGATCACTGCACAAACTCAGAGTGGTAGACCTCCGGGAGATCCTGAGATCCAAGAACCTCCGGGTTGGAGGACGGAAATCCGAGCTAATCGACCGAATCCTTGCATCTAATGATTAAACGTACTAAACCTACCTACGTTGTCTAAGAGCGCGGCTTTCACGGTTTTTGTTGTATGTAAGGGGTATGTAGGTGGAAACCAAGCGCGGAAACCGCGGCTTCTATTTCAAGATTCTCAGATCGAAAAAACGAAATTGGACATTTTTTGGTTGTCCATTTTTGAAATACCAATCCGAAACTTGGGAAAAGGATGCCGCGTTTTCCGCGCCCCTACATACTCTAGGGCGATTCGAACAACCACAAAAGCCGCGCGTAGATACTACACGGCTCCATCGAAAACGGTTTAGGCATATTTTCTATGAGCATTCTATGAGCATTCCGGCTCAAGGGAAATATGCGCTTTGTGACGGAAATACAAAAATGAGTTTTCACTGTACCGCATGTGACTACACATGCAGTAGGAAATTTCTGTGGAAGCAGCATCTTGAGACGAAAAAACACAAGCGGAATGCGAATACTAATTCCGTTGCTCAACCAGACGATATACCTAGTAGCGCATATAATGCTCATAAAATATGCAAGACCATAACATGCGAGTGTGGCAAGACCTATAAGCACGTCCAGAGCTTTAACCGCCATCGAAAGTCATGTAGGGGAGGAAATGAAGAATCGGAAAAAGCGGAGCTTAGAGGAATGATAACGACCCTGATACGCCAGAACCAGGACATGTTGACTGAGAACCACGAAATGCGCGAGATGTTGAAGGATGTTATCCCTAAGATCGGGAACAATAACACTACGATCAATAATAGGTTCAACCTCCAAATCTTCCTGAACGAGCAGTGCAAGGATGCTATAAACCTTACCGAGTTCGTTGAAACACTCGAACTCGGACTTTCAGACCTTGATGAGACACGCCAGAATGGCTACATATCCGGAATATCTAGTATTATTGTTCGAGGCTTGAAGGAGTTAGATTTGCATAAACGTCCCATACATTGCAGCGATCTGAAGCGCGAAGTACTCTATGTGAAGGACGACGATAGATGGCAGAGGGATAATGAAGATAAGCGCAAAATGAAGCAGGCCATAGCAGTGGTGGCTAATAAACAGTTCGACAAGATCAAGGAATGGGAGGCTAGCAACCCGAGTTGGGAAACCACAGAGTCTGGAACCCAGAGCTACATCGAGATGGTCAAGGAAGTGACAACCACTGATGATGACGACCGTTCGACGAATCGTATAATCAAGTCTATCGCCAAGGAGGTAATCATAGAAAAATAACTCGGCTTCTACCGCTGGAGCCAGTAGTCGTATGTGAGCTTCGGGAGTATGTTCTCGACCTTAGTTTTATCTACGTTAGCATCGTACCATTCATCCAGGTCGTGCTGGGTTAGTCTCGACAGGTCGTCGAGGCTATGTAGAATAACGACCGGAAGGTTGTTACTCACGAACATTTCGTCAAGGGGGGATGTGAACGTAATGACAATTACACCGGCTAGAAATAGCTCCCACGTTCTATGTGTGTCCATACCGTTCCCTCGGGGGGACAGTACGAAGTTATATTTGTTATACTCTAGTGTTATCTCCGGAAACGGCTTGGAACCCTGGCTCAACTCGAATAACGGATTGCCCAGGATCTGGCTATGCACCTGCGAGCGGATCGGGTGGCTTGGAGTGTTATGAGCGTCGCATAACACCTTGTGCTTTATCCGGTTGTAGGTGGGAGAATCTTTCCGACAACGAGCTATGAGGTCCAGTTTCGCATGAACAGACCCTCCCGGCAGCCATCGAGGAGTGTGTAGGTCCAGTCCGATAGGATAGTATGTCAGTTTCGGGTGCACAATACTGCGATCGTAGTTCTGAGTATACCATCGCGTTATTTTCGGATTGTTCAATATGTTGGCGGACACATGCGGCCTGTATGTGGACGGCACAGATCTGTCCCCATCCGATGTGACTAGTACGCAGGGGTCGGTGAGCTGGTGGGCGTGCGCGGCGAAGATATCTAGTGCCTGATTATCGAAGGCCCCTGTATTCCTGTTTCGCGAGCCCGTTTTAATGAAAACGACCCCCTTGGCGCTCGAAATCAGACCGAGTATCTCGTGCACCTCGGCATTATCCTCCGTGTGCTTTCGCGAGTATTGGCAATTGAGGAATCCCCTTGATGATATAATGTTCGTGGTGTGCGCCATCTCTATGTATTCGGGTCACAGGAAAAAACGGGCGGGAAGACTTGTGCTCAAGGGTATAAATACTCCCCGACACAGACAGATAGATACCGATGCAAGGAAGCGCCAGTCTGCTTCTGTATCGTAGTGGCAAATCCCTGATCCAGGGCTACCTGGCGTATCAGGGATGCAAGCACCTGTTGTATCCCACACTCCACAGCAGTGACCTTTACGTGAGTAACTGCGAGAGGACTGGCTGGGTATTTGTGGCATTTAACGCGGTCGACGAAGTGGCGGCGATTGTTAACGGAGACGGGCTAGACTCCCATGTGCACCATATTCTGTGTGTTGCTGTGGGTGCCGCGAACTTCGCTCTCATGCGTACGACCCAGGACTACGAGTTGAGGCGCACCATGATGGATGCATTCATGGTGCTCCTGGCGAACGAATGTGTGACTCCCGCCTTCAATATCTATGCCTTCCTGAAGCAGATAGGGCAGCATAATAGCCTAAAGGCTCTGTTGGTGCTGATCTCCGTGGTTCCAATGTTGAAGTTCCGCGTGGCGAATTCAATGACCTTGCTTCTGCGTCTTCTGGGAGGCGGGGGTAACCCAGTTGTCGTGAAGTCCTTTGTCGGCAGGGCTTTTAGGTGGAGCATATCCGGGCTGTGTCTAGCGCTCATGGCACTTGACGTGGTCTGGATGCGCTGGGTGCTCGGGAAGATATGTAAGGTGTCCCGGACGCTACGCCTGGTGTAGTACTAAAGGGTGTCATAGTCGTCCTCTCCGCCGGGATCCGGATGGGGTGTGTCGAGAGCTTCTAAGTGCGCGATTCCTGACAAGGATCGAACCTTGTTACAGACGTACCCAAGTGGATTCTTGACGTTCTCGTACACGCGCTCGACAAAGTCGATATGTTCGCCCATTTTCTCGCAGTTACTTTTGAGACTACCTTCGAGTAGTTCTGCGAGTCTGTCTACCTTTGTTTCAACCCGCGCGAGATGTTCTTGAATGGCCCGCAAAGACGCCTCTGTGTCGCCGTCCATTTATTTAGTCAAAGCGGGAAATACGGCATATAGTACTAATAACGTGCATTGTACGATTAGCCCGGACACTCCATCGTGGTACATGCTGCGTATCACTCCTCCATTAGCTTCGAGCCTTTTGTAGTACGTGGCTTCAAGAATAGGAAAGAGCCCACTAAACTTCATTAAGAATCCGTACAGAGCACTCACCGCAAACGACACTACGAGGAATGCGATAAGAGTTACAGGAGATGTGGGAAGTAGGGGAAACCGCATCAGTTGAGTGATGATCATCTGAGTAGTGGCTCCTATAAACCCCGCGATGAGTGCGGCAGCGAGAACCGTGTGTTTCTTGAAGTAGGGAACGAGGTAGCCAATAAAAGGGAACATCTCCTTAATTAGACGGGGGAGGCGCTCTGAGACACGTGTTATATAGTTGAGAGCTACATCCCATAGAGCCGTCACACAGAATGTGGCGATGTACAGCGAGCAGCGGTTCATCTATGTATAGCGCGCCCATTCTATTTCTTGCTACACTTTCCCGCCAAATACTTAAGAATAACTATTGTGGTCTATGTATAATGGCTACGAAGGATGACGTCGTGAACTGTATCAAACAGTGGATGACCGTGGACCGCGAGTTGAAAGTGCTTCAGAAGGAGGTCAAGGCTAGGAGGGAGCAGAAGAAGGCTGCTGCAGAGGCTCTCGTTACCATTATGAAGGAGAACGACATAGACTGCTTCGACATCTCCGAGGGTAAAATTATTCACACGCAGAACAAAAGCCGGGCCCCGCTAAGCAAGCAACATCTCTTGAGCTCCCTGTCTCAGTACTTCTCGGAGACCGAGGTTGATACCGAGGCTGTCGGGAAGTTCATTCTTGAGACCCGTGCCGTCAAGACTAAGGATGACATTCGCCACAAACCTCCCAAGAATATGTAGCTGGTTATATAATGCAGCGACAAGGGCATGGAACAGTTATCGACTTGACTGGGTCTGATTGGACCCATGCTTCGGAGGAATTCCCCTTACCGTACGATCAGGAGGTTGACAACTCGGAGAGTAACCCCTATGCGGACGCGGGAGGTTACGAGTACACGTATGCTGGTACTGACGCGATGTCTGCAGGCATCCCAAAGGTGCAGAGCGGGTCCCGGGTCGGCGTTCTGTGCTATAAGGTTCTCAGTTCGGGAGTCAAGCCCTACATCATGTTTGGCCTATGCTACGGTACGGATGGCCTGGGTTTAATGGATGCGAAGATGCCAGGTTTGGGCGGATTCTGTGATGGTGTGACTGACATAGGGAAGGGGTTTGGAATACGTGAGACGGTTTATAGAGGGTACTTGCGCAACGGGGCTGATACGATATTGTGCATCGAGGATGCCGCGCCGGAACAAAAGGCGCACGCACCCGGGAGCTCGGACTTCCAGTGGGTCTTGTCAACTGAGATCATGAATCACTCTAGGGCACTGGGAACCGCGGTAGACCCTCGTGTAGTGGAGTTCTTCGAGGCACACCCCTCCCTTCTGTTTCTCCACGACGAATTGGGGCATCTTCACGAGAGTCCCGAAGTGGGCTACTGCGGAACGAGCCGGCGTAGAGCGGCGTCCCTGGCTGTTCTGGGTGCGCCTCGCGACGGGCCGACAAGCGACATGGGCCCGTACTACCGCTTCCTCGACTACGAGGGTGGAGTGCGCCAGGCGGAAGAGCAGGTAGGGGATGGTCCCAAGGCCTTAACGCGGTTTGCCTTGTTCTTGGGACGAACTGCTATGTCTGCTCCTCCCGGGGAATGGAGCGGATATGACTCCCTTAGGGCACCTGGTGGGACGATTTGCGTAAGGGAGTACAACCAGCAAATCCCTCTCAGCTCTCATCCCTTACCTCATCCGCATGAGGTGTAGCGGGTGCATATCAAGTTATATTACTGACATATTAATCTGCGTGTAATATAACATGGCATTCAATGCGACTAAAACAATCGTATCTCTCTTAGGGATGGTGGCCATATGGCTGGTGAGTACTGCAGTTTTGAGCTTCTTCGGTATAAGCTTCGCCACGTACGGCAATTACCTTTTCTGGGCAATGGCCTTAGTTATTTTCTCTTACGTTCTCCAACCCACGGGACCATCGCTTTTCATAGCGAGCCACGAGAGCGACTAGACATTATCCGCACCAATTATCTGGTTCTCGTCTGGGAGCTCTCCCTCGACGGTATTCTTTCTCTCGCTAGTCATTGCAGTAAGAGCCCTGGCCACTATTTCGGTCGAGACATCCTCGTCCTCCAATTCGCCGATGATCTCGTCTTCGGTGGGAGCGCGCTGGCGCGTATCGAAGAAATGAGTGATTACTTTCTCAATGCGTTCTTGTTGGCGCTGGAGTCTCACCGCTTTCCTAGCGGCACTCATGGCGCCTTTCAGTCCTTTAGTAGCTTTCTCGGACGCGGGTTCTCTGTAGACGTACTGCTTGCAAGAGACGAGTTCGTCGCATATTTCCGGTTTTTTCAAAGCGAGGAAGGATTTCTGCCTAGCGGAGAGCTCATCCTCGGCCAACTCCCCGAGTTTCTTGCCTTCCGTGAACGTGCTCTCGAAGAGCGCTGTGACTTGTTCCGGAATCGCTGGGCTCGTCTCCATGAGGCGGTCGAACTCTTCCTTAGCTATTTTCAGCATCTGGATGACAGGTATGCGTTCAGATGGTGTCTTTGCGAGCTCAACCTTGATGTTGCGGTAGAATTTATCCCATGCGATTCCAGCGACACGATGAGCTTCGTTCAACTCACTGATCTTCAGAAACTGCGCAATAGTGGTCAGAATCCCTGCGAAGATATTGACGGCACCGATCCCCATCGTTGCGTACTCTTTGATTCCCTCAGGGAATTTGTCTTGCGCGAAGTTAGCGGTACCAGTCACGGTGCTCATTATGATCACAGGTATAGTGAACATGGTGTTGGCATGTGAGTACTGTGCATGGGCCTTGGTGTGAAGCCAACGGTAGCACATAGCCTTGTCTGCCCATTCTACCAGAATGTTCTCGTGCGCTTCGGTCCAGGGGATCGGTGGGTGCATGTCCCCACTTTCTCCATTGGCCCCGTGTTCGTGCTCAGTGTCTGACGCGTACTCACTGATGCTCATTGTATATACTAATTACATAAATTTCTATTCATAGTGTATGAGCTCAACCGCGAGTATACGCTCGAGCTTCGATGCAACGCTGGCTTTGCGCCAGGATATTCAGAGCGTGCTGGGGAACTTAGGGAGCAAGATAGAGTCACTAAAGAAGACATACGCTGAACTTCTTAGAACTCATCGGAATGCATCGTCATTGTTTGGAATCGACTCCTTTTACTTTCAGAACACGTTGCTCGAGACCGAGCACGAGAACATGACCGGGATTTTCAAACGCATCGACAACCGGTTCTACTGCGACTATTACACTCTGCATAAAATCATACACGATTACATAAAGAACGAGGTGAAAGATCCCGATCTGGTCAAGAAGACCTCCCCAACAAAGGCCTTCCCTGTCTACAAGAGTCTCGAACCAACTAGGTCGTATCCTATGCAGCACGTCATTGACCTTCAAGCTGGCATACTTTCGGCCCTAACCGAGCTGGAAAACCACCTGGTCACTCGGGAGACTGTTCTAGTCAGTGATGCGAAGCAGTCGGATCTCGGGATCAATATAGATAATCTCGTTCTCTCCCAGCAATACGCAAACCTTTTGCTGCGGGAACGCATCAAGATGTATCTTTCTAACATAGAGCGGTTTAACTGCCATCACATGAAGTATTTCACACGCCTCTACTTGAAGTTGAAATTGATGGTGGGCGTTGTTAACGAGGACATATCTGTTAAAACAGCACGAGGCGTAAAGGCGAAGACCTCTATCAACCCTCTAAAGATAGATGATGGGGATACAGAGACAACCCTTGCTCCAGGGGAGGAGGAGGACATCAAAAACCTAATCAGCGTTGACGATGTGAGTCCAGAAACTAGAAAGGCCCTCAGTAGCGCTCTAGCTAGTATACCCAGCGATTCGAGCACGGAATTGACTGAAGACCAGACGGAAGGGTCTCGTCCGGGTAGTGCGATAGAGCACTATGATGACATAGAGATCCAACAGGACGCGGTAAGAGAGAAGCAGATGCGAACTCTGGAGGAAGAAGCGGTCGCTCTCAGTGTTGTCGAGAGCGAGCCGCCTTCCAGTCAAGATCGGGTCGACGTGCCGGAAATAGCGCCCGTAGAGGAGGTCGCAGGAAGCTCGGAGAGTCTTCCTGATTCAAGCGTCGACATGGAAACATCTGGTTCAGCGGGCGCAGTTGAGGAGGAGGTTGGAGAAGTTCCTAGCTCTCATGGTTCGGATGATGCCCCGGTGGAGAACGAGGCTTGATTGAACATGTACCCGATGAGAAACCCAGCGGCATTTGCGATTATATCATTGGCATAGTCCTGTCCTACACCCCAGTACGGATCCCGCATAAGGGCCGCCAACGTCCACTCAACAAGCTCCCAACCTACACCTAGCAGCATTATAATGATAAAGCGATCAGGGAACACGTACCCAAGGAACATGTAGCTAATAACGTGCGTGACACGGGACAAGTTCCCGAAAAGCTGGATTTGCTCAGTTAGGAGCTTCCCAACGAACTGTTCTTTTATGAGATAGTACACAGCGGCTCCCACTACATACCCAACGATAGCGATGGCCAAGAGCATCGTGTCTGGGAGGTTACGGATCGCGTCAGTGCTTAGGGTTATTTCCATGTATACAGTGATTAGATATTCCTCGTCATGTGGAGCGCGCATGCAAAGTCGTGCCAATTACGTACCCAGCCGCGTTGGCGAGAGTATCTTTGACGTAGTCGGTGCCAGTTCCCCACCAAGGGTCGCGGAAGTGCAGTCGCGCGAAATATTCAACGATCTCCCAGCCTGCCCCTAGTGCCATTACCAACCAGAATCTATTGGGGATGAAGTACCCAATGAATAGGAATAGTATGATGTGAGTGGCTCGAGTGAGAGTCCCAAACCATCGTGTGTCCGTTACGACTACCCGCGCTGCGACAGGTAACTGTTTGATAGAGTAGTAGAAGTACGACCCAACAACGTAGGTAAGCATCGCCATGCTTACTAGAGTGAGTGTCGACACGTTTCGGAGCGTCCTATTGGTGACCGACACAGCCATTCCTTTATAGGTACCCGAGACTTTATCCCTCGGGCTTTAAGTCCTTCTAGCATGAGTATACGGGAAAATTGAACTAAAGTTACTAGTTTAGTAAATGTATTAAAGGAGATGGAGAGACGCATCGCAAAGAAGGTGGAGCAGCATGCGGTAGACTTTAAAACCGCCATTAAGGATTACCTAAGAGAGGGCAACATGGCCGTGGTAGACCAGGGGGAGGGCGGGAGCGATCGCACGAGTGACTTCTTGAAGTACGTATTTGATTACGCGGGGGTTGAGTTCTTGAAGGAAGATTTCCAGAAGCGCAAGCGCGTCAAGAATGTAGTTCCGCATTGTGAGAGATGCGTTGCTCGGCGGGCGAATGGGGATCAGTGCACACGGCGGAAGAGTGGTGAGGGGCTGTTCTGTGGAACTCATGCTAAGGGAACGCCGCATGGGGTGCTCTCCAGCGTTGACGAAGCTCCGAACCCCGCTAAGAAGATCGAAGTGTGGGTCGAGGAAATCAAGGGCATCAACTATTATATCGATAGCGACGGGAACGTCTACAAGCACGACGACGTCCTCAATAATCATCCTCGCCCTGCTGTCATCGCCAAGTGGGAGCCCACGGCTGATGGGGGATGCTGTATCCCTGCGTACGGTCTGTAGCCTCGTAGTCTAGGCGGGGGAAGTCTGTGTGCATAGTACATGATCTCCAATGAGGTTCTTCAGGATTTTCTCGCAAAGTGTGGCATAGCGTGTACTGATCTAGGAGCATTAGATGGCCACCAGATACCACGAGAGGTTCTCTTGAATGACGAACGCTACAAGCAAGCGAAGGCTTGCATTCCAGAACTCAAGAAGTGTTTCAGTTCGTCGAGTCTCACTTCACTCCAGGCCTGTGCTGAGGAGAACCAACGCTGGCCTCTGATCAACATCGTACGGCAGGTGCTTAAGTCATCAAACTATCGTCTCCATCCACGACGGCTATCGGACGGGTACACTCCAGCGGGTAAGAAAAAGTATCGAAGGATATACGAGATACAACGACTGAACCAGGTCTGCGACGATGGCGTTCCAGATGGGAAATAAATTTCCTGTTTCATTCAAACACGAATGTCGGATTCTAGAAGCTGGTGGTTGCCGATAACGGTAGGTGTAGGAGCCGCGGCCGCCGTGACTGCGTTCCAAATAATGACGCGGTCGCAGATGGATACATCTGAGAGGCATGGTATTGCGGAGAATGCAGAGGAACCCAAGCCCCTTGTTCCCGTGGAGACCAGCCAAGAACAGTCACCCTCGAAGGATGTGAAGCCAGGACCCTCCTTCGAGGAGTTGATGGACAAGGCGGGGATCACGCAATTCGATGAACCGGTGGCCTCGGCCGTGGTTCGGGACATTATCAATGCAGACACGGATCCTGTACTTGACGAGTCATACTGCGAAGTTTCTTCTCCGAAACCGAGCCCGATCGAGAAAGTCGACAGCGCCTGGAGGTCATGGGGATGGTTCTTCAACCCCTAAGAGGTAGTCAATCATCACTGATGATTTAAACACAGGTCAACTTACCATAACATGCAACTGCATATTGTGGTACTGGCAATACTGTCGTATGATGTTTGGTTCTACTTTGTTCATAGGCTGCTCCACCATCCCCTGCTCTACCCATACCATAAGGAGCATCACCGGAATGTTTTTCCGACATGGAAGGACACATTTACCGCCGATCGATTAGAGAATGCGGTGTCTGGACTAGGCGTCGTGATCCCGCTCCTTTATTCACCCGACTACGTACGCGAAACCATGGCCGCGTTCACTCTATGCATGACCAGGGGTGTGATGCATCACGACATCCGCTTCGCTAGTATAACGGGGACCCATCATCTAATTCATCATCAGAAGTTCAAGTACAACTATGGAGAACCTTGGATTGACTACCTAATGGGCACTGCGTATAATCCCTGAGTTGTGTAGAACTATTTCTTCTTGTGAGCGGCGAACTTGTTGATGGCAAAGTAGCTTATGGCCCCCCACATGGGTATCGCAATGAAGGATACCAGATCAATAGGGACGTTGGGCATGTAAGTGGCCATCAAATGGCAAAACAGGACGATTGCTGCTAGAATTGAGATCGATATGACATAGCCTGAGTAGTACTCACGACGCGCTTTATCGGATCCGAGGAAGAAACTGGTAAGGATCCCTGTAGGCATACCGGCGATGAGCGGTGCGAACGCCGGGCTGAGGAACTGCGAGATATATTTGGCGGCCGCGATGGTCGCTCCACCTAGTACGAAGGCCTTGAGAACTTGTTGCATCTATACTCTTCTATACGAGAATATTTTCAGGGCAACGATAGATGAGCGAGTTGACGTCCCGGACTACGTCGAACACGGTTGGACGCATTCGGTGGTTAGGCTGGAGCATAGCGACCACTAGATCCTCTAAGTCTGGGGTTTTCATTCGTATGGGGGTCCAGTCCACATCAGCGATGTCAGGGTGCCTCCTAGATATGATCGTGTACAGAACACGGCCGAGGCTGTAGATGTCGCTAGTAGGCCCGTATTGCAACGAGTGTATCTCGGGTGCCATGTATAGGGCGGTTCCGGTGAGCTCCCTAAGGGAGTCTTGGTCATAGTAATCTTTTCTGAACCATCGCGCGTGCTCGAAGTCGATCATTATGTAGTTGCGTGAATCTCCTTCGACGTAGTTTTCCAGCTTGACGTCGAGATGAACGAGACCCTGTCGGTGGATGTGCGCGATGGGCTTGGCAAGCTTTCGCACTATCATTAGAATGTCGATGTAGGTGGGCGCCGGATCCGTGAACACACGCTGCAGCAGATCTCCCTTTCGGTGGAACTGCATGACCATATAGAACTTGTCCTTGTCGTAGAAGTGGTCCCATGCACGAACTATGCTTGGGTGGTCAAGTTTGGTAAGAACGTCGTACTCGTGTCTGTAGTCGGGACGCGAGGTGCAAGACTCCTTAAGCAGAGAGTTATCGCACACATATAGCTTGTCGTAGCCTTGGCGCCTTGTATAGAAAACTTCTTTGTGCCTGTAGCAGTAGCCGCGCAGGGCGTTTCGAATCATCTAGTTACTAGTTATTTCCCCGGCTTTATGTGCTTTTCTGGCCTTACCAGCGATAAGGAGTGAAGTAAGGCGACGAATAGGGCGGGGTCACGCATTGGCCCCCCCATCCAGCGAGCACCTGTCCCAACCGGCCATCTTCGGCCCTACACACCGCTGGTCCTCCATAGGACACTGGGGTCTGCACGCAGAACTCTTTTGTGAATCCTTTGTTCATACACTGAGAAAAACTGAATCCTTCCTGGCCTGCCGACCCAGATATCTGAGTGGTGAACGCACACCATAGCACAACGCATACGAGGGCGAGGAGAAAGCGGGCGGAACTGCGCATATAGACTATGTAGATAAATAAGCAGTCGTGCTTAAGGAGTCGAACTAAGCGAACCAGCCGGTGCATCCTAGAATGCGGCCTGAGAGGTCTTTGAGAGAATTGAGGAATGAGGGAGTAGGCTGCAGAGGGGTCGGTTGTGCGCGACCAAAGCGCCAACAAACCATGGCATGACCGGATGACCAGTGCTGCCGCTGACACTTAATGGAGCAGTAAGGCACCGCGTCGTCGTCGCGGCACCACTGGCAGCGCAATTTGGCTCCCGGCTTCGAACAAAAGGCACATGATGGCTCCGCGGAGGCGGGAACGGCGGCTCGCCAGTGGCCCGGACACTCGAGCTTGGGATCCGAGGAGGTGACAGCGTGGATGC
>CERX01146150.1_pt1 | contig 17377 bp, 12 predicted proteins | sample 350251 | NCBI WGS metagenome assembly CERX01 (sample SAMEA2621044, study PRJEB7988) | marine metagenome | biome: marine biome (ENVO:00000447); feature: deep chlorophyll maximum layer (ENVO:xxxxxxxx); material: "saline water (ENVO:00002010), including plankton (ENVO:xxxxxxxx)" | depth 50 m
TTGCCCGCTGCGCCTCGGCGTATTGCTGTTGCTTGAGCAGTAGGTCTGCTTCGGCAAAGTCGAGGGGAAAGTTGCTAGGGAAACGCGCCTGCTGTTGCCGGGTGCGCTCTAGCGCCTGTTGCAGGCGGCCGGCGTTACTATCCAGTTCGATCTGGGCCAGGTTGAACAGCAGGCTGTTCGGTTGCTGCTCTAGCAGCGGAGCCATTGTGTCGCTGGCTTCTGCATGCTGGCCGCCGCGCGACAGCGCCAGAGCGAGACCGTAGCGGGCTGCGTCGTGGTTGCCGTCGTGCTCGTCCAGTTGGGCGCGGAAGCGCTTGGCTGACAGGCCGGGGCTTTGTTCATACTTGAGTTGCACGCGCGCGCGCATCAACTGATATTCGAGGCTGTCATTCTCGCCGCCGCTGGGTAACTGCTCCGCGCGGTTACGGGTATCGGCCATACGCGACTGGCTGACCGGGTGAGTCAGCAGGAACTCAGGTGGCGTGGTGTCATAGCGGCTGAGCTGTGCCAGGCGCTCGAACATGGTCGGCATCGCGGTGGGGTCATAGCCGGCGCGCTCCAGGTTGACGATGCCAATGCGGTCGGCCTCCTGCTCGTTTTGCCGCGAGAAGCGCCGCTGCTCCTGAATGGCGGCGGCCTGGGTTGAGGCCAGTGCGGCGAAACCGGCGTCTCCGCCGCCTGCTGCCGCCAGTACTATGGAGGCCAGCATGGCGGTCATGAAGGGCACTTGCATGCGTTGTTGCTGCTCCAGGCCCCGGGCAAAGTGGCGTTGGGACAAGTGCGCCAATTCGTGCGCCATGACCGAGGCAAACTCGGCTTCGCTCTGCGCGTGCAGAAACAGGCCGCCGTTGACGCCGACCACGCCACCGGGCGCGGCGAAGGCGTTGAGTTCAGGGCTGTCGATCAGTACAAAGGCGAGGCGGCGGTCGGTCAGCTGGCTGGTTTCTGCCAGGCGATAGGTACGCTGCTCAACAAAATCCTTGAGTTGCGGGTCGTCCAGTGTGGGGACGGCGCCACGCAGCATGGTGAGCCAGGTGCGCCCCAGCTGGTATTCCTGCTCGCGTGACATGATGGATGAGCTGGTGTCGCCCAGCGAGGGCAGATTGAAATCATCCGCGCTGACCGGCGCGCCGGCAGGCAGGCCCAGGGTGCCAACCAGTAAGACGCTATGCAGCAGGCGTTTGGCTGACATCTTTTCTCGCATCATTTTTGTCTCATACCGGGTCTGGCTGTTGTCGAGAGGCGCGCCCGCAAGGCTATACTGTCGCGCACTTGCTGTGGAGCCCTTGCATGTCTGTTGAATTGCCCATCGATGCTGTTGTTGACGCCCGTGGACTCAGCTGCCCGTTACCCCTGCTGAAGGCCAAACAGGCGCTGAACAGCATGTTAGCAGGCCAGACGTTGCATGTAATGGCTACCGACGCGGGTTCCGAACGGGACTTTCAGCGCTTTGCCGAGTTGTCGGGTAACCGGTTGCTGCAGGCTCGCGCGTTGGACGGCGAATTTCATTATTGGTTGCGTAAAGCAGATTGATTAAATGCTAAAAGTTTTTCAGGGCTGGGTTCAGCGTTATTTTTCCGATGAAGAGGCTGTGGTGCTGGCAGTGGTGCTGGCGCTGGGCTTCGCGATCGTTATCTCCTTTGGCGACAAGCTTGCGCCGCTGTTGACGGGTGTGGTACTGGCCTACTTGCTACAGGGGTTGGTCACCCGCCTGCAGCGCTGGATGCCCCACGCGCTGTCGGTGTGGATTGTGTTTTTGTTATTCCTTGGGGCGCTGGCGGCGCTGCTGGGTGTGGTCGTGCCGCTGGTGTGGAAGCAGATGCTCAACCTGTTCAACGAACTACCGGGCATGCTGGGCGAGTGGCGTGCTCAGTTGCTGCATCTGCCCGAGGAATACCCCTCGTTTATTTCAGAGGCGCAGATCGAGCGCCTGATGAACTCCATCAATGGTGAAGTGGGTGCCTTCGGGCAATGGGCGCTGTCCCAGTCGTTGGCCAGCTTGCCGGTGGTGGTGACCGTGCTGGTGTATCTGGTACTGGTGCCGATTCTGGTGTTTTTCTTCCTCAAGGACAGCCAGACCCTGACGGCCTGGACGGTCAGCCATCTGCCGCGTGAGCGCCGCCTGATGCGGGTGGTGTGGACGGAAATGAACCAGCAGATTGCCAACTACATTCGCGGCAAGGCGGTGGAGATTCTGATCGTCGGCGCGGTGACCTATATCTCCTTCGCCATACTCGGGGTTAACTACGCAGCGTTGCTGGCGGTGCTGGTGGGCTTGTCGGTGCTGGTGCCCTACATTGGCGCTACGGTGGTGACCATTCCGGTGGCGCTGATCGGCCTGTTCCAGTGGGGCCTGGGCAACGAGTTTATGGTGCTGATGATCGTCTATGGCGTGATTCAGGCGCTGGACGGCAACGTGTTGGTGCCGATTCTGTTTTCCGAGGCAGTCAACCTGCACCCCGTTGCGATCATCGCGGCGGTGCTGATTTTTGGCGGGCTGTGGGGCTTTTGGGGCGTGTTTTTTGCGATCCCGCTGGCGACCTTGTTCAAGGCGGTGCTCTATGCCTGGCCGCGCGGCCTGGAGGCGGCGCACGATGCTCAGGCGGCGCAGGCCTGAGCATCACTTCGCGGGCGCTGTGGCAGGTTACAGCGCCTGAACGGCTTTCAGTACTTCGGCAACATGCCCCGGTACCTTAACCTTGCGCCATTCGTGACGCAGCACGCCTTGTTCGTCAAACACGAAAGTGCTGCGCTCAATTCCCTCGTATTCCTTGCCATAGAGCTTCTTGGGTTTGATGACGTCAAACAGGCGGCAGAATGACTCGTCCGGGTCGCTGATCAGCTCGAACGGAAATTCATGCTTGGTCTTGAAGTTGGTATGCGTGCGCAGGCTGTCGCGTGAGACGCCATAAATCACCGCGCCGGCTTCGGTAAAGGCGGCGTAGTTGTCACGGAAGTCCTGGCCTTCGGTGGTACACCCCGGGGTGTTGTCCTTGGGGTAGAAGTAAATCACGACCTTTTTGCCGGCCAGGCTGGCAGGTGTCACGGTCTGCTCGCCAGTAGCGCTGGCGCTGAAGTCGGGGAGGGGCTGGTTCAGTTCAACGGACATGGGCGGTCTCCTCGTCAAATATCAGTGCAGTGGACGCCAGGGTTCGATCACGGCGTCCAGGTTCAGTTCGTCGCAAAAGTCCAGAAACTGCTCGCGCAGCCAGCTCAGTTGGGTGCGCGCCGGTATCGCTATGGTCAGCGTCAGGTTGAGCATGGGCGTGCCGGTGTGCTGAGCCTGATAGGTGAAGCTTTGCAGTTCTTCAATGTCGATGCTCAGTTGCTGGAAGAAGTTGCATAGCTCACCAACCAGTTCTGCCTTTTGGGCTGCCGTCACAAAAACGTTGTAGGGCAGGGCTTGCGGACGCTCGTCCAGGCTGTGGCTGCGGGACATGGACAGCTGAATGTGTTCGCGCTTGGCCAGTGGTGGCAGCAGGGTTTCCAGGCGGGCCAGGGCATCCCAGTTGCCGCTCACCTGGAGCAGCAGGACGGCGCAACTACCGTGGCGGCTCATGCGGCTGCTGACAATTTGGCATCGATGCTCGGTGCACAGGCGGGTCAACAGGCTGGCCAGCGATGTGGTTTCCTGGCCCATAACGTTGATGACCAGATATTGCTCGCGTTGACCCGGTGGGGTGGACATGGTGATCCTCTAATTCACGGAAGCGCCTTTTGGGCGCGATAAACAAGCGGCTATTGTCCCAGCCTGCCGGAAACGGAGCAACTGCCCATGGAGGGCGGTGTCTGTTGGCGGCTATCAGCCGACGCGCCCTGTCTTAAGCTCAGAGGTCTGCCCGTCGCTTGCCGCCCGTGTGGCGGCCCTCGGTGGCGCCCGGCCAGCAGCTGTCTGGCGGTCAACGGCGTGGTGTATTTAATCGGTGCTTCCCTTGTACTGGCCGCGGGGCGAAAGTACCATTGTCGTTTATTGTTCCAAGTGGAGAGTTGCATGATCTCGGGCAGTCTGGTGGCGCTGGTTACACCCATGGATTCAAACGGAGACCTGGATTGGCAGGCTCTGGAGCGCCTGATCGACTTCCACCTGGAAAAGGGTACCGACGGCATCGTCGCCGTCGGCACGTCCGGTGAGTCCGCTACCCTCGACATGAGCGAGCACAAGGAAGCTATTCGCCGTGTCGTACAGCAGGTTGGTGGGCGCATTCCGGTGATTGCCGGCACGGGCGCCAACTCGACCCGTGAAGCGGTCGAACTGACCGAGGCGGCACGCAGCGTTGGTGCCGACGCCGCGCTGCTGGTAACCCCCTATTACAACAAGCCTACCCAAGAAGGCCTGTACCTGCATCACAAGCACATCGCTGAAACCGTTGCCATTCCGCAGATTCTGTACAACGTACCGGGGCGCACCGCGTGCGACATGCTGCCGGAAACCGTTGAGCGTCTGGCCGCCATCAGCAACATCGTTGGTATCAAGGAAGCGACCGGTGACCTGCAGCGTGCGCGTGAGGTTATCGAGCGGGTGGGTGATCGCATGGCGGTCTACTCCGGCGATGACGCTACGGCGGTAGAGCTGATCCTGCTGGGTGGTAAAGGCAACATCTCCGTGACGGCCAACGTAGCGCCCCAGCAAATGCACGAGCTGTGTGCCGCTGCCCTGCGTGGCGATGATGCAACGGCTCGTCGCCTCAATGAGGCTCTGATGCCGCTGCACAAGGCGCTGTTTATCGAATCCAATCCGATTCCGGTCAAGTGGGCTCTGCTTGAAATGGGGCTGATTGCCGATGGCATTCGTCTGCCCTTGACCCAGCTCAGCGCTCGCTGCCACGACACCGTGCACGGCGCCCTGCGTGAGTGTGGCCTGCTCTAATCAATCGGAATACCTGTTGACCAAGGAAACATTTATGAAGCCTGTGCTGAGCGCACTGACCCTGGGAGTTTTGGCCAGCCTGAGCGGCTGTGGGTATCTGATGGGGGAAGACGGATACTTCCGTGATCGTGGTAGCGACTATCAGCAGGCCGAGGTGCAGCCTCGTATGACGGTGCCGGCCGGGCTGGAAAGTAAACCCACGGGCGATCTTCTGCCGGTCCCTGGGCAGATTGCCGCCGCGCCGCAGCCGGGCGAGAAATTTGAAACGCCGCGTCCGCGCCCGATGGCAGCGGGTGTTGATACTTCTACCTTCTCGCTCCAGCAAGAAGGCAGCCAGCGCTGGGTGTTGGCGCAGCTGCCAGCCTCTGATGTGTGGCCCCTGTTGCAGCGTTTCTGGTCGGACTACCGTGTGCCCATGGCGCAAAGCGATGCCGCTCTGAGCGAGTTTGCGACCCAGTGGGTCGATTTCAGCAAGGCTGCCGGCAACCCGTTGGTACGCCGCATGTTGCCGCTGGTGCAAGAAGGGCAGCGGATTGACGATGAAGAGCAGCGCTTCCGTCTGCGCCTGGAGCCTGGCGTCAACACCGGCACGGCAGAGATCAAGGTGCTGCATCAGGCGCGCGACCTGGGCGACGATGACAGCGAATGGCCGACCCGCTCAGACAACGTCAATTTCGAGCGCGCTTTGCTGGCCGAGCTGGAAACCTACCTGAACCAGAGCGTCAGCAGCGATGGCCCAGCGCTGGTGTCCAGCATCATCAACAGCGGCCCGGTAGAGACCAGCCTGGAGCAAGACGGCGCTGGCAACAGCGTGCTGTACATGCTGACCGACTTCAACCGTGCCTGGTCTGATGTAGGTGAAGCGCTGGCCCGAGCCGACGTACTGGTGACGGACTACAACCGCAGCTCCGGCGTCTATTACGTGGATCTGGATCAAACCCGCTCCGAGCAGGAAGAAGAGCCTGGCTTCTTCTCCCGCTGGTTCGGCGGTGACGATGAAGAAGAGCAGGTTGAGGACGACGGTAGTCAACTGCAGGTTCGCCTGACGCCAGCCTCTAACCGCATCGAAGTCAGTGTGGATGCTGGTATCGAGCACGCAGCTGACAGCGCGACCGCCCGTGACCTGTTGGAGCGCATTCAGCGTGGTCTGAACGAGCGGCCGCCGCGCCAGTGAGGTATTGCTCCCTCGGCAGCGGTAGCCGTGGTAACGGCACCCTGGTTGAACAGGGTGCCAGCCGTTTGCTGGTGGATTGTGGTTTCAGTTTGCGCGCCACCGAGCAACGGCTGCGTCAGGCCGGTATCAGTGGTGACCAGCTCAGTGCGATCCTGGTTACCCATGAGCACAGCGACCATATTCAGGGCGTCGCCAAGCTGGCCAGACGCTACGACTTGCCGGTTTACCTGACGCCGGGTACCGGCTATGCCCTGCGTGAAGAAGACGGCCTGGATATTCGTCATGTCGACCTGCACGGGCGCTTTGGCATTGGCGAGCTGGAAGTTACCCCGGTTGCCGTGCCGCATGATGCTCGAGAACCCTGCCAGTACATATTCGACAACGGACAGCAGCGCCTTGGTGTGCTGACCGATACAGGCACCATTACGCCGTGGATTGTTGAGCAATACAGCAATCTGGATGCACTTTTTCTGGAAGCCAACTATGATCCGCACATGTTATCGAGCGGACCCTATCCGGCTTTTTTGAAGGCGCGGGTTGGCGGCAATCTGGGCCATCTGAGTAACCAGCAGGCCGCCGGTTTTTTGCGGTCCGCGGGGCTGGATCGGCTGCGGCATATCGCCGTGGCGCATATCAGCGAAAAGAACAATCGCCCGGAGCTTGCCCTGGCAGCGCTGCAGGACGTGCTGACCGGCTGGACCGGTGAACTGCTGCTGGCGCAGCAGGACCAGGGGCTGCCCTGGCAATCAATTCAGTAACTGCCCATCACCATTTTGCGGACAGCGGGAGCCGATAATGGAAAAACGTAACGAACTCTATCGCGGTAAAGCCAAGTCGGTATACACCACTGACGATCCGGATCGCCTGGTCCTGCTTTTCCGCAACGACACATCCGCCTTTGATGGGAAGAAGATCGAGCAGCTCGATCGCAAGGGTATGGTCAACAACCGCTTCAACGCCTTCATCATGCAGAAGCTGGAAGACGCGGGTATCCCCACCCAGTACGACCAACTGCTGTCTGACACCGAGTCGCTGGTCAAAAAGCTCGACATGATTCCGGTTGAATGTGTCGTGCGCAACTTTGCCGCCGGCAGTCTGGTCAAGCGACTGGGTGTGGAAGAGGGCATGGCCCTGACGCCGCCGACCTTTGAGCTGTTCCTGAAAGACGACGCCAAGGGCGACCCCTTCATCAATCAGTCCCACGTCGTCACCTTCGGCTGGGCCACCGCTGAACAGCTGGCGCGCATGCAGGAACTGACCTTGAAGATCAACGACATCCTCAAGGGCCTGTTTGACGAGGCCGGCCTGCTGCTGGTCGACTTCAAACTGGAGTTCGGCCTGTTCAAGGGCGAGATTGTCCTTGGCGATGAGTTCAGCCCCGACGGCTGCCGCCTGTGGGACAAAGAAACCCGCAAGAAGATGGACAAAGACCGTTTCCGTCAGGGCCTCGGTGGTGTTATCGAAGCCTACGAAGAAGTCGCCCAACGCCTTGGCGTACCGCTGTCCTGAGCATCTTCGGCTACCGCATTGTCAGCAAAAGCTGGTAACATGCGCGCCGACTTGGAGAGTTGCCAGAGTGGTCGAATGGGACGGATTCGAAATCCGTTGTACGGGCAACCGTACCCAGGGTTCGAATCCCTGACTCTCCGCCATACAAACAAAAACGCCCAGCCTAGCTGGGCGTTTTTGTTTGTCCGGTGAGCTCTCGGTGAGAACCCTCGTTCGACCGAGCCTGCAACGCTGGCGAGGAACGCCGCGCCGATTAATTCCTGACTTGCTATCAGTCGGCATCGCCTTCAGCTTGGCCAGGTGTTTGGGCCGGCTGGCTGGTCTCAGGCCATTCTGGCAGAACAGTCGGGAATTCCTCCAGCGCGACTGGCCGCGAGATCAGGTAGCCTTGCACCTCATGGCAACCGGCGGCGCGAATGGCTGCTAGCTGTTCTACTGTTTCAACGCCTTCGCACACGGTACGTTTGCCCAGCGTCATGGCCAAGCCTGAGATCATCCGCACTATGGCTTGGGCATCGGGCCGGGTCAGCAGCTCAGTGATGAACGAGCGGTCAATTTTCAAGGTGTCGAAGGGGAAAGTGCGCAGGTAGGAAAGGGACGAATAGCCTGTGCCAAAGTCATCTAGGGCAAGGCGTACCCCGGTTTGGCGGATGGCTGTCAGCATGGCCAGCGCCTGGTCTGGATCATCGATAATAACGGACTCGGTCAACTCAAGTTCCAGTCGCTCGGGCTCAAGCTCGTAGCGCTGCAACAGCGTGGTGAGCTCCTGCAGAAAGTGGCCGAACTGAACCTGCATGGCCGACACGTTGACCGAAATGGTCAGGCCCTTCAGCTCATTGGTTGCCGCCCGGCAAGCCTCTTCCAGCACATAATGCCCTAAGCTTTCGATCAGGCCGCACTGCTCGGCAATGGGAATGAACTCATCGGGCCCGACACGTCCCAGCTCCGGGTGGCTCCAACGCATCAATGCCTCTGCGCCGGTAATTTGCCGCGTGGCGAGGCTCACCTTTGGTTGCCAGTGAATAGTGATTTCACCTCTTTCTATGGCATGGCGCAGGCCGTCTTCGATAGCCAGTCGGCGGCGGCTCTGCTCACCGATGTGTTCTGAGTACAACGACCAGCATCCGCGGCCTGCGGCCTTGGAGGCGTACAGGGCCATGTCTGATTGCACCATCAAGTCATCCAGGTGCTGGCCGCCCGGTAGCCGAATGCTCACCCCAACACTGGCGCCGATGCGGAACTCGCGCTCGGTGACGGTCACCGGTTCACTCAGACAGTCAATCACTTGCTGGGCCAGTGCTGTGGGCTCGCTGCTGCTGTTGACCGGCCAGACGACGACGGCAAACTCATCGCCGCCAAGCCGGGCTACGAGAGTGTTGTCGCCCACGCAGTCGGTCAGCCGGCGGGCAATAACCTGCAGCAGGGCATCACCAGTGCTGTGGCCGTGGTTGTCGTTCACGCTTTTGAACCGGTCGAGATCAACTGACAGCAGAGCGAGCGAGCTATCGCGTGAGACCAGGTTACTGATGGTATCGCGAAGCTTGAAGCGATTGGCCAGCCCGGTCAGCGAGTCGGTATGCGCCAGGGTGCGAAGCATGCGCTCGTTGTTCACCTTGTCGGTTACGTCGCTGATGATGCCGCGGCGACCGGCAAAGCGGCCCTGCTCATCGAGTAGAACCTTGCCGGTCATTGTGAGGTGACGGCCCCCGTGCTCGTCTTTCATAGAGATGGGCAGCGAGCGGAAGCTTTGCCGCTGCTCAATCTGGTCGTCAACCAGATAGCAGAGGGCCGGGCTGCGCTCGCAGAGTATCTGCAGGAAGTGTTTATGCTCATGCTCGCCGGGCTGCAGGCCGAGTAACTCCGTAAGGCGAGGGGAAACATGGTTGAGCATGCCGTTGCGGTCTGTTTCCCACAGAGCGTCGCCGGCATCGAGTTCAAAGTCCTGCAGCAAGACTGACAGCATTTCACCTTGGCGCGCAGCTTGCCGCTGCGCCCTGATCAGTTCGCTGGACTTGCGCCACGACAGCAGCGCGCCGATCAGCATCATGGGGGAATACAGCATCAAAAGAACAGCAATGACCAGGTAGTGGGCCTCTGCCCTGAGTACCAGGCAGGTTAGCAGGGCGAGGACGGAGGCGAGGGTGTATAGACCAACGTAAACGAGGCTGGCCAGCGGCAGGGGGCTCAGCACAAAGCCCCCGGCACCGATCATGCCGGTGACCAAGCTCGCGATTGTCATCTGCTGAAGCGCACCCGCCTGAGGAAACCAGATGATGATCATGATCGCCCAGGTGCCGGCCAGTGCTGCTGCATGCAGGGTGGATCGTTTGATCCGGCGCGCGCTGGCGGTGGCGAGGACCTTGTCGCGTATGTGCCACCAGCTCCAGGAGGCCAGCGCGCAGATCAGGGTCAGTACCGAGAACCAGATCCATAGTCCGGTTGGAATAGCAGGGTAAAAACTGAGCAGGATGCAGGCGCCCGAACCCATGTTTGCGAACATCATCGGGGGGGTAACGCGGATGACCGAGGTGAGATGCGCGCCCCGCAGCAACGCCATTTCGTGCTCATCGCTGTTGTACATGAGCGTGATGTCATCGCGGAGCGAATCGATGATTTGGCTATAGGGATTCAAGCGGCACCTGCCGGTCGACAGTCATCTTTCCTTTTAATAGTAGCTCAATGCTGGCATCGCGCATGGCTCCCCATGGACCAAGACGTGCTCTATCTAGGGTTTTGGATCGGTCCGTACTGTCTTTATTTGCGATGTGATGTTGAATGGCTGCACTCGGCTTTGGGCGGTGCTCGGAGCCCGGCAGCCAGCGACGTGAAGGAGTCGCGGCATCGACGACTTCTCTGCCTCTGATCTGAAAACCGTTCTGCTTTCCAAGGGGCTAACATTTACTACCTGCAGCACTATCGCGCGCAGGTACTGCACGGCAGTGAAGACAGCGTCGCAGCGATCATTCGGCCTCAAGGCGGATCGCCTTTTCAATCGCCAGTGCCAGCCCCCGCTCATCGAATGGTTTGGCTAGGGTGGGCAAGGCAGCGGCCTGCTCGGTGATTTCTGCATAGCCCGACGCGAGGATGACTTTCAGGCCTGGGCGGATCTGCGCCAGGTGCTCGGCTAGCTGGCTGCCGGTCATGCGGGGCATGGCGTGATCGGTGATCACCAGGTCTAGCGTGTGCATCTCCACCGCTTCCAGCGCCTGGCGCGCGGAGTGTGCGCGGATGGCGATGTGGCCGAGTTCTTCCAGCAGGGCGCAGGTGTTGAGCAGCACCAGCTCGTCGTCGTCGACGACCAGTATGCGCAGCGCGGGGCCGGCTGCTTGCTGTGTTTCGCGTGGTGCGGGTGCACTGGCGGGCGCTTTGGTGTTGGCGTCGGCCACGGGCAGCCACAGTTGCACGGTGGTGCCGGTGCCCTCGGTGCTCTGCAATGTCAGCTTGCCGCCCAGTTGCTCCATCATGCCGTGCACCATGGATAAGCCCAGGCCTGTGCCTTTGCCAACGCCTTTGGTCGTGAAGAAGGGTTCGACGGCCTGCTTTAACGTGCTGTCGTCCATGCCTTCACCGGAGTCTGCGATTTCGACCAGCAGGTATTGCGCCAGCTCTGCCCCGCTGCCTTCTCGCCCAGTTGCGGGGCGGGCAGAGATGGTGATCTGACCGCCGTCTGGCATCGCGTCGCGGGCGTTGATAACCAGGTTGAGCAGGGCGGTTTCCAGTTGATGAGCGTCGACCTTGATGGCTGGCAGGCCCAGCTCAAAGCGGGTGTCGATGCTGATTTTGGCGCCTATCGACTGCTTGATCAGGCTATCCATACCGAGGATCAGTTCAGGGAGCGAAACGGCTTCCAGCTTGAGCTTCTGGCGGCGGGAGAACGCCAGCAGTCGCTGGGTCATGGAGGCGCCGCGTTTGGTGGCTTGCAGTGCGTTATCCAATAGCTCGATAACGGGCGAGTTGGGTAGCTTCTTGCGTGCCAGTTCAAGGCTGATGAGGATCACGGTGAGCAGGTTGTTGAAGTCATGCGCGACACCGCCGGTCAGGCGGCCGACCGCGTCCATTTTCTGCGCCTGAAACAGCTCTTCCCGCGCCTGCTCAAGGGCCTTCTGGGTTTCGTAACGCTCCGTGACGTCACGGGTAACCTTGGCAAAGCCGGTGATCTGGCCGTTGTCGTCGTGGATGGCGTCGATGATCACGTGGGCCATAAAGCGCGTGCCATCCTTGCGCACTCGCCAGCCCTCTTCCTCCAGTCTGCCTTCTTGTGTCGCCAACGCCAGATTGGTGGCGGGGCGCCCGGCGGCCTGGTCTTCCGCGGTGTAAAAACGTGAAAAGTGATGGCCGATGATCTCGTCGGGTGCGTAACCCTTGATGCGTTGAGCGCCGGCATTCCAGTTGGTGACGCGACCCTCGGCGCTGAGAAGATAGATCGCGTAGTCGGTCACGCCTTGAATCAGCAGGCGCAGCTGCTCTTCGCTTTGACGCAGGCTTTCCTCGGCGGCGCGTTTTTCGGTCAGATCGCGGGTGACCTTGGCAAAGCCCTGCAGGGTGCCGTCCGCCGTGCGGATGGGGTCAATAATGACGTGTGCCCAGAACCGTGAGCCATCCTTGCGCACCCGCCAGCCTTCGGTCTCGAAGCGGCCGCCGTTCATTGCCTGATTGAGGCCGTGTGCGGGCAGGCCGTCAGCGCGGTCGCTGTCGGTATAAAAGCGGGAAAAATGGGAGCCGATGATCTCCTCGCTGCTGTAGCCCTTGAAGCGCTGGGCGCCGCTGTTCCAGCTGACCACAATACCGTTGGGGTCGAGCATGTAAACCGCGTAGTCGATGATTGCATCAACCAGCATGCGATAGCGTTCTTCGGCATGCTGCGCCGTGCCGGTTGCGTCTTGAGTATCCATAGTTTTCCAGGTAGCGGGGAGCGGGCCGCAGGCCAAGCGAAGAGGCGGGGATCTCAACGTCCGTGTTTGGCGCGGTGCAGGTGTTGTCTGTATAGCGTGAAGCGGGTCGGAAAGCCAATACTATCTGGAGGGAAATCGCGCGCGGTGCACGGCGGCGGCATCCACCGCCACATGGGCGCGGTGCCCGTGTGGCGGTGGAGCGCGTAGATGTCAGGGGAAGTAGTTCAGCAACCCCTCCTGGGCCTGCATGTCATAGTCCATCAGAAGGAACTCTTCACCCGCGTTGCTGTACGCCGGCCAAGTAATTGCCTCGGTGGATGGGTTGCCGGTTTTGGCGAACTGCGCCCACAGGGCCATGCTGTCGTTGGCGATGGATTCGTCAATGGCACCCCAGCCGGGCAAGTTGTCTGCGTAGGTGGCTGGGCTGGCGTTGGGCAGGCCGGTGAGCCCAAGGATGTAGTGGCTGTAGTAGGTGTCTGGGTAGCCGAACACGGAGGTCAGATCGATACCATGGTAGGCGCCAACGCCCCGGTTGGCCCAGTTTTCCGGCACGTGGTCGTAGACGTAGGCAAACACATCCGACTCGTGGGTTTCCTGCAGGAAGGGCAGGTACCACTTCAGCCCCTCCTTGACCCACGCGGCGTCGCCGCTGGGGGTGCCGATAATAAGCGGCACGTCGTTGTGAAAGCCGTTGGTGCGGATATCACTCTCGACGTACCAGCCATCAACATTGGGTTTGAAGAAATCGACGCCGTAGGCACCGGCAACGCTCGCCAGGGTTTCCCAGGGCACTTCACGCATGGCGCCGATGACATCGTCCTCGTTCTGCAGGCCAAGGCGCTGGGACAGCGAAACGCCGCCAGCCTCTTCCTGTTCCAGGGTGTTGTAGATCGGGCGAATGGTGTCCGTCGGTGGTGGCGCAGCGCTCATGATGATGGCGCGATCGAACAAGCCTTCGGCCAGCGGTGAGTTGAGCAGCGAGATGACCTTCAGCCCACCGCCGGACTGGCCGAAAATGGTGACATTGTTTGGGTCGCCACCAAACTCGGCGATGTTGTCACGCACCCACTCCAGCGCGGCAATCTGGTCAAGCTGTGAGTAGTTGCCCGATGACTGGTATTCGGACTCGGCTGTGAGCTGCGGGTGAGCCATGTAGCCAAAGGCGCCAAGCCGGTGGTTGACGGTCACCACAATAACCCCTTCGCTGGGTAATGCCGTGTGGTTGTAGGACAGGCTGTTGGAGGTGAGGATGGCGTAACCGCCGCCATGTAGCCAGAGCATGACTGGCAGCGCCTCACCGTCATAACCCTTGGGCACGACCACATTCAGGTACAGGCAGTCTTCGCTCATGCTGCCCTTGCCGTAGGCCTCAAGATACGACGGCTGCGCGCACTGGTCTGCCCAGTCGGTAGCCTGGCGGACACCCTCCCAGCTATCGGGCGCAACGGGTGGTTTCCAGCGCAACTCTGCCACCGGCGGTTTGGCGTAGGGGATGCCGTACCAGGCCCAGGCATCTTCATCCGGTGAGAAGCCTTCGACGTCGCCGTACTCGGTGGAAACAACGCGACGCTCGCTGAGGGTGCGCTCCAGATGCGCCTGTGCGTCCGCTGCGCTACGCAGTTTACGCGGGCGCGGGTCGCTTTCGGTAAAGACCGGCGGCTCGGCAGCGTTGAGGTCCGTCAACAGGGACTGAATAGCCGCGCTGCTGGCAAAGCTGGCCGGGTCCTGATCCAGCACGATGGAGCTGGACCAGACGGACACCGCATCGGCGATGGCAGTTGATATCTGAATGCCGTTATTGAGGTTGCGGTCGGCATCCAGGCTCTGCAGCAGGATCAGCATGTTGACGACGCTGTTATCTGCGGTGGTCGCGCCTTCCACCAGGTCCAGCGGGCTCAACTGCTCGGCACCGTTGGCGCTGCCCAGTTCCAGGTCGCCGAGGGTGAACGTCACCGTCTCTCCGTCGCGGTACTGGAAGGTGCCGTCGCTGCCAGTGGTGCCGTCCTGCGAGGCTGTTTTGTAGCCAAGGCCTGCGACTGGGCTGTCGGTGAAGACGCCGGTGCGGGTGGCAGGGGCTGTGTCGTCATCGCTGTCACTGCCGCTGTTGCAGCCGCTGATGCCGGCGACGGCGCAGAGTGAGAGTAGATACAGGGCTTTTTTCAGCGGACTGTGCTGAAAACCGGGCTTGTTCATATACCACCTGTTTTTTATTGAGTGCGTTGGTGCCTGACTCACCTGCGTGGCGGTTTGCTGGCCGCCAGTGCCGGAGGTTGCATGCGAGTCATCGCAATCAGGTTAGGGCACCTGGATAGGGTGTGACAGCTGGATTGAATATTCATTCATATCGCTCGCCAGGGGTATGAGACAGCGAAGGTCCGCGCGCAAATCCTAAGTTGTGACCGATCAGTCATGCCGCTTTGGCACGCTTATCCGCCAGCAAGGCGGTTGCTACAAACAGGCGGGCTGGGGGCGTGGATGGGTGATGGCGGGTGTTCTGGCGATGAAATTGACGCGCGGCTGATACCTTTGCTGGAGGCGTCAAAGCCCGTATCCCGTTTCGGGTGTGAGACGATTATGCGTTTTGATTGTGCTCGGTTTTTTTCTGATATTGCTACGTATTCATGGGGATTATGCCGATGTGTGGCAATGGATGAAGAGCCTGTTTTGCAGGCGACAGCGCCTTATATGGTTGGCCCATCACGCCGTCAACGAGTGGGCGGATAGGCGCAGCTGGAAGGCGTGCGCTGGCCGCAGTGGGGACTCTGATTGAAGCCACCACGCCACACAGCAGGCCGGGCAGCCTGCCGCGGGACGCTGAGGTTATTCCCAATCCACCGGGCAGGCGGTGCAGTCGGTCATGGTGACGTCCAGGAAAGTACCGTAGTGCAGGCGCGCACCTTCCAGATTGGCGTCGCTGAGGTTGGCGTGATTGAGCTTGGACTCCTGCAGGTTGGCGTCGCGCAGATCCGCGCCGGCCATGTCGGCCTTGGGTAGCCAAGCCATCTCCAGGTTGGCCGCACGCAGGATGGCATTGTGCAGGGTGGCACCGCTGAAGCGGGAGAATTCGAGGTTGGCGCCGGTAAAGTCGGTGCCATTGAAGCTGGCGCCCTGGGCGGTGAGGTTCCAGGCGCTGGCGCCCATGAAGTTGGCGCCGTCGGCGTTGGCTCCACGCATGGCGGTTTGCTGCAGGCTGGCACGGGCCAGGTTGGCATTTTGCAGGTTGGCCTGATCCAGCCGGGCCTGATCGAGAATGGCGTGGCGCAGGTCGGCGCCGCTGAGGTTGGCGCCGGTCAGATCTGCCTTGCGCAGGTCCAGGTGGCGCAGGTCGGCATCGCGCAGATCGGCGCCGGGGCAACTGGTGCCGGGCATCAGCGCGCAGCCGTTGATGTACTGGATATCTTCTTCAGCCAGGTCGGCGCTTTGGGCCAGCAACTGAGCGCTGCCCAGGGCGAGTAACGTGGCACAGACGAGAGGAAGCTGTTTCATGTCGGTCTCCAGAGCCCTGCCCGCAGAGCGGGCAGGGCATGGCAGGGGTTACTCGTTGGCCCAGCTGGGCAGTTTGAATACCCAGAAGGAGCCACCCTGGGCGACTGGCTTGGTCAGCTCAGCCATGTCGCCGCCCCACAGCGGAACCGCGCCGCCGTAGCCGGTGGTGACACCGATGTACTGCTCGCCGTCCTGTTCCCAGGTGATCGGCGGAGAGATGACGCCGGTACCGGTCTGGAACTCCCACAGCTGCTCGCCGGTTTCGGCGTTGAAGGCCTTGAAGAAGCCGTCGCCAGTGCCGGTGAAGACCAGGTTGCCGCCGGTAGCCAGTACGCCGGCCCAGAGGGGCAGTGGCTCTTTGTGTTCCCAGGCGATGTTGCCGGTTTGCGGGTCCATGGCGCGCAGGATACCCACGTGGTCATCAAACATGCGCTTGATGCGGAAGCCCATGCCCAGGTACGCCGAGCCTTTGGTGTAGCTGACCTGCTCGGTCCAGTAGTCCTCTTTCCAGTGGTTGGCCGGCACGTAGAACAGGCCGGTGTCCTGGCTGTACGCCATGGGGTTCCAGTTCTTGCCACCGAGGAACGGCGGGGAGACCTCAATCGCTTCGCTGCGCTCCTGACCTTCTTCCAGACGCGGCGGACGTTGCCCTTCGTTCTCGATCGGGCGACCGGTTTCCAGGTCGATGCCGCTGGCCCAGGTGATGTTGTCGACAAACGGGAAGGCATTCATCAGCTTGCCGTCTTCACGGTTGACCACGTAGAAGAAGCCGTTGCGGTCAGCGTGGGCGGTAGCCGGCACCTTCTCGCCGTCCTGCTCGTAGTCAAACAGCACCAGCTCGTTGTTGCCGGAGAAGTCCCAGGTGTCATTCGGGGTGTGCTGGTAGAACCACTTGACCTCACCGGTGCTGGGGTCAACACCGACCTGGCCGGAGGTGTACAGGCTGTCGTAGTCAGCCGGGTCACCGTCTTCCGGTGTGCGCGCCCAGCCATTCCACGGCGCCGGGTTGCCCGCGCCGATGATGATGGTGTTGGTGGCAGCGTCAAAGCTGGCGCTCTGCCACGGTGCACCGCCGCCCTGACTCCAGGCTTCGACCTTGCCGGTTGGCGAGTTCGGATCATCCGGCCAGGAGGGCGCCTTGATGTCGCCGGTGGGGGTGCTGTCTTCGCCGTTCAGGCGGCCCATGTGACCCTCTACGAAGGGGCGCATCCAGACTTCTTCACCGGTCAGCGGGTCGCGGGCAAACAGCTTGCCGACTACGCCAAATTCATCACCCGATGAGCCGTGGATCAGCAGTGTGCGGCCAGTGGTCTGGTCCTGCACGATGGTCGGGGCGCCGGTCATGGTGTAGCCGGCCTTGTGATCACCAAACTTCTCGCGCCAGACAACCTTGCCGGTGTCTTTGTTGAGCGCAACAACGCTGGCGTCCAGGGTGCCGAAGTAGACCAT
>CERX01070986.1_pt1 | contig 17367 bp, 11 predicted proteins | sample 350251 | NCBI WGS metagenome assembly CERX01 (sample SAMEA2621044, study PRJEB7988) | marine metagenome | biome: marine biome (ENVO:00000447); feature: deep chlorophyll maximum layer (ENVO:xxxxxxxx); material: "saline water (ENVO:00002010), including plankton (ENVO:xxxxxxxx)" | depth 50 m
GGGGAAGTTGTTAATATTGAAACTGAGCGTGGTATTGTTTCTAGTGCCATTATGCGAGATGGCCAAACCATAAGATGTTCAACCCTTATACTAACGTGTGGTACATTTTTAAATGGATTAGTGCATGTTGGACAAAAAAAAATACGAGCTGGTAGAATGGGTGAAAACGCTGCTGAAGGAATTACCGAATCTTTACTGGCTCTAGGGTTTAAATCAGGAAGACTAAAAACGGGCACCCCTCCAAGGTTAGATGCCTCATCTATAGACTGGAAAGGTTTAGATATTGCTCTTGGTGATGAGGTAGCTATTCCTTTTTCATATAGCTCATCAAACTTTAAACCCAAAAACATTCCTTGTCACTCTGTCTACACCTCTATAAAATGTAAAGAAATTATTCAAAATAATATCGATAAAAGCCCCATGTTTTCTGGGGACGTGGGTGGTGTGGGCCCAAGATATTGCCCTTCAATTGAAGATAAAATATTTCGATTTAAACATCACGATAGGCACATGCTTTATTTAGAACCAGAATGGGTAGACTCTGATCAAATATATGTTAACGGCTTCTCAACTAGCCTGCCTGAATATGTTCAACTACAGGCCCTACAATCTATAAAGGGAATGAAAAAGGTAAGATTTTTACGTCCGGGGTATGCTGTAGAATATGATTTTTTACTACCATCACAACTAAAGTCTACCCTTGAAACAAAGGATGTGGGTGGTTTGTTTTTTGCGGGGCAAATCAATGGAACATCTGGATATGAGGAAGCCGCCGCCCAGGGGTTGGTTGCAGGAATAAACGCAAAATGCTATCTGAAAGAAAACAAAGCCCTAACATTAAATAGGGATGAGGCCTACATAGGGGTAATGATAGATGATCTGATAACAAAGGATACAGATGAGCCCTATAGAATGTTCACTTCTCGTGCTGAATATAGAATACTATTACGATTTTCTAATGCTCACAAAAGACTAACCGATAAAAGCATATCGTATAATTTGCTTAATGATAAAAGACTTAAAAACATTGAGGGTGTTTTGCAGTTTATTAATAATTATAAAACGGCACTATTATCTAGGGTTGAGCCAAGCGAAATAAACAAAACATTGATAAAGCACAATGAAAAAGAAATAAGAAATAAAAAGATGTACAAAGAAATATTAAAAAGGCCAAACATAACAATAGACATAATAAGCAAACACCTAACACAAGATATAAAAATAAAAAAATCAATTAAACCTTTTATAGAAGAAGCAAAGACAGAGGTAGAGGCAGAGATAAAATATGCGGGTTATATAGAAAGGCAAAAAAAACAAATAAATAAAATTGCTAAAAATGAGCACATCAAAATTCCTAAAACATTCAACTATCTAGATCTAAACAATATATCAAACGAGGGCAGGGAAAAACTAGCAAAGATTAGACCTGAAAACCTTGGACAGGCGATGCGCATCTCAGGAATAACACCAGCAGACATATCAATACTATCTGTAATGCTTATAAAATAATGTTTCACGTGAAACACAAGACACATTGACACCAACAGAACACATACAAGAACAAAAAATAACTAAGCAAATTGTATCTGCGGTTAGAAAAAAACCTGTAGAGATAATTATAAATGAGCCAGAGCTGTGTGGGTTGGTAATATCAGCATTATATAGAAAAACAGAAGGAAGAATGGGGGTTGTGGTACCAGATGATAAATACCTAAACAGTTGTCAATCAAACATACAAAAGATAGATGATTCACTTATATACCAATTTTACGAGGAAATAAGAAACGAGACAGCAATAGATGGGTTTGTATCAGAGATTGAAGAGCGGTTTGAAATAGGACAAAGGGCGTTGGAAAAGAAAAAAAGCGGGCTTTATATAACTTCAAAAGGTGCCCTTAAAAATAAAATTAAAACAATTAAAGAGGAGAGTGATGAGATATTAATTAAAAACAATGAAAAGGTAGACCTTAAAAAAACCCTGCACAAGCTAGATAATTGGGGCTACGCCCAATCGGATTGGTGCGCATCTAAAAAAATGTATGCAGTGCGTGGGGGTATTGTTGATATATTTCCAACACTACATAAGCTTCCGATACGCCTTGAGTTTGAAGGAAACACGGTGGTTTCAATGCGAAAATTTAATATAGCCACCCAAGAATCAGTAAAAAAAATAGATTCAATTGTTCTTTATAGACCAATAGTAGATAAATCAAGTTCTTACGACGGAACACTTAACAATATTTATAGTATAAACCTAGATTACTTATTATACATAATACCATTTAATAGCACAAATATACCTAAAAAACCATCACGGTTTGATCTGTATTGTGAAAAAATCCCCACTATTTCACCATCACCTGGTTTGTTAAATAAAAAAGTTGAAAATCTTACTAAAAATGTAGAGCGTGTTTATGTTTTTAAAGGGTTGGGTGACAAAATCAACAAAAACAAGAAAATCGTGTTTTGCAAATCTACATTCAATGCGAACCTTAAATCAAAACAGTTAAATGCTGTGTTTTTAGGATATGCTGGTAAAACAAACAAGACTAAGCAAATTAATATTGATGGCGTAAAACAAAAGAAGGTCTTCAAGTTAGACGATATTAAATGGGGCGACATTCTTGTACATCGCGATTATGGTTTAGGGGTTTATAGGGGTTTGGATTTTGTTGGGCCTAAACAAAAAAGCGAAGAAAACATTAAAATAGAATATGTTGGTGGAACCAATGTCTTTGTGCCTATAAATAAATTTGATCGTATTCATAAATACATAGGGCCGGGTGGCGCTACACCAAAATTAACACGCCTTGGTTCTGGTGCGTGGGAAAAACAAAAACTAACCACTAAAAAAAGTGTGAAGAAAGTGGTGGGCCACCTGATTGAGAGTTATAAACAAAAACAAAAACCTCGGGGATATTTATATAGTGGAGACGATGAAATAATTCAGCGCGTTGTTGATGATTTTCCATACACCGAAACACCTGACCAGTCTAGCTCAATTGATGATGTTTTTAGAGACATGTCTGATTCAAAACCAATGGATAGATTAATATATGGTGATGTTGGGTTTGGAAAAACAGAGGTGGCTATACGTGCTGCTATTTTAGCTATAACATCGGGTCGGTCGGTTTTTTTTCTAGCACCAACAACGGTATTATCAGATCAGCACTATATTAACTGTGTCAACCGGTTGGGTAGTGTTGGTGTAGGTGTTGAACTCTTATCTAGGTTTAAAACAAAAAAAGAACAGCAAGAAATAATAAAAAAGTTTGACCTGGGCTTGGTTGATCTTTTGGTTGGAACCCACAGATTGTTAAGTGGAGATATAGATATTAGTCGATTGGGTTTATTGATTATTGATGAAGAACATCGGTTTGGTGTAAAACACAAAGAAGAAATAAGAAGATTAAAAAACAAGGTTGATGTATTAACCCTAACCGCAACGCCGATACCTAGAACACTTCAACAGTCTTTAGTGGGAATTAGGGATACATCAAAAATTGAGACACCACCACAAGACCGACTGCCTATAAAAACATTTATTAATCAGTTTAATTGGGTTGATATAAAAAACAAAATCGACCTTGAGTTAAAAAGGGGCGGCCAGGTTTATTTTGTTCACAATGAAATTGAAAACATGCCGTTTATAGTAGATAAGATTTCAGGCTTATTCCCAAACAGTGTTGTTAGGGGCGCACATGGACAAATGCCTAGTGGTCCATTGGAAAAAACCGTTTTAGGTTTTTTTAATAAAAAAGTTGATGTGTTGGTTTGCACCACAATTATTGAATCCGGCCTAGATGTAAAAAATGCCAATACAATCATTGTAAACAACGCGCAAAACTTTGGTCTGTCTCAACTTTATCAAATAAGGGGTAGGGTTGGAAGGGGTAGTCGCCAGGCCTATTGTTATTTGTGTGTTCCGCAAAAAACAAGGCTTTTGCCCGATGCCTATCAACGATTAAAATCAATGGAATATTACACCAGCCTTGGTTCGGGGTATGATGTTGCAATAAAAGATCTGGAAATACGTGGCGCTGGAAACATGTTTGGTTACGAACAAAGTGGACAAATGTTACAGGTTGGTTTAGAGTTGTATAATAAAATATTAGAAGAAACGATTGAGGAAGAGCGGGGTTCAAAAAAAACAGAAAAAAAATCTTGGCCTGTGGTGAGTATTGACCAATCAGCTTTAATAGGTTTAGATTACATGCCATCTGCTCAAGATAGGTTGTATTACTATCAACAAATAGCAAGCGCAAAAACAACAAAAGAGGTAGATGAAATCAAAGGTCGTCTTGTTGATCAGTTTGGCGGGACAGATGATTCGATAGACAATCTTTTTATAGTTGCAAAACTTAGGTGTTTATTATCTTTCACGCTTATAGAAAAATGCACAATAAACAAAAAAGAGTTGGGGTTGTTTTTTAAAACAGCAAACGAGGATGATGTAGGGGTTTTGTTAAAAACAACATCCTCTCTTTCAAAAAAGAAGGGTAAAAACCACAGATTTAAAAAAGGGCGCAACACCCAGGGGGTTGTTTTTTCGGGTGTTAGAAAGGATGAGTTGGTGGATTTTGTTCGTGATTTTGGTTTGTTGTTTTCTGGGTAATCTGTTGATTAATTTATAAAGTGAGATTATTAATTATAAATATTATTTTGTTTTTTTCTGTGTCTTGTGGTGGTTTGGGCAATAAACAAAACCAAGGCAACCCTGTTTATGTTGCTGCGAAGGAGGCTGGTTTTTTAAAAAATAAACAACTTAAAACAAGGTTGGATGGTTTTAATAAAAAAATTGTTGCTGCGAAATACATTGAAAGCTTGATGGTTGGTCGTGTATCTGTTAGTGTTGCTGATATTGATAATTTTTATGAAAAAAACAGGGGTCAGTTTAAAAGAAAAAACGATGAGGTGTTGGTGTTGTTGTTTGGGGAGAAAGATAAAAACACAGCTATTTTGATAAAAAACACTATTGATCGAAATGGTTTGGATAGTGAAAAAACTTCGGCTCTAATAAAAAAACATAGCCCACGACGTGTTTTTTTTGACAAATCACAGCTTGTCGAAAACATGTCTAGGCGACTATTTTCTGCAAAAAAAAATTCATCTTTTATTATAGAGCGCGGGGCGGTTTTTTCAGTTTTTTATATAATCGATATTTACAAAAAAGGGAGTATTAAAGATTTGGTGTATGTAAACGATGAAATACAGTCTAAAATTTTGGCTTTAAAAAAACATGTTTTAAAAAAGAGAATAATTGACAGTCTTGCGGTTGAATATGGTAAAAACTAAAATAAAAAATAAATTGCCCACCTTGGTTTTTTTAGTGTTTTTGATTAGCGGGTTTGTTTTTTCCCAACAGGTGGGTTTGGGCGCCCAAAAAGTTGATGGTATTGCTGCTGTTGTGGGTGATAGGGTTGTGTTGTTAAGCGACGTTAACCAGTCGTTAGCTATGGCTGTTTTTCAACAAAAACTCGACCCCAGAAGAGATGGTTTAAAAATACAAAAAATTAAAGATAATATTGTTAACACAATTGTAAATAGAAAGGTTATACTGGCTATGGCTGAGCTTGACTCTATAGAGGTTGATGATAAAGAGGTTGATAGAACGCTACAGCAACAGGTTGATAATATAGTTCAACAGGCGGGTGGTGAAGAGGCTGCAGAGGCTGCGCTAGGACAACCTTTGCGTGTTTTTAAAAGAGAATATTGGTATGATGTTCAAGATATGCTAATTACACAAAAATATCAACAAACATTAATATCTAAAATAAACATAAGCCGGGGGGAGGTTGAGGATTTTTATTATCAATACCGTGACAGTATACCCGCGTTTCCCACAACAGCTAAAATTAGACACTTGTTGATTAATATTGAACCAAGCGAAGACCAGGTTTTAAAAACCAAAAACTTATTAATAGACATTAAGGGTAAAATATTGTCCGGTGAAAAAACCTTTGAAGAAATGGCTTTAAAATACTCTCAAGACCCTAGCGCAAAACAGGGCGCTGGTTCTTTGGGTTTTGTTAAAAGGGGAAACCTGGTCACCGCTTTTGAGTCTGTTGCTTTTAATTTGTCAGCTGGTGAAATCAGCGATCCTGTAAAAACTGAATTTGGTTATCATATAATAGAAACCGAAGAGGTTCGTGGAGATAAAATAAACGTTAGACATATTTTAATTACTCCACCAATTACAGAAAAGGACGAATCAAGGACATATAAACAAGCCGCCGCGTTGAAAGATTCATCAAAAACATTGTCGCTTTTTATAGACTTGGTTAAAAAACACTCTTCAGACGAAGACACAAAAAAATCTGGTGGAAATCTTGGTTGGATCAACCCTGAAACATACCCAATACCAGAGTTTGGTTTAATTTTAAATCAAATAAATTCTGGTGAGTGCGCTGGCCCTGTGCGGACCGACCTTGGTTATCATTTGGTTTGGCTTGAAACATTAAAACCGGGTGGGGTTGCAGATCTAAAAAAACATTGGACAGAAATTGAGTCAATAGCGTTAAATAAAAAACAAACAGAGTGGTTTGATTTGTGGATAAATAAATCCAAACAAAACCTGTTTGTGTCTATTAATAATTAGTTTTTCCACATAGTTTTTCCACATAGTTTTTTATATGTAAATCTGTTTTTTTTTATTTTAAATATTGTTGATAAACTGTGTTTAATTAACAATATTTTTATTGTTATCCACATTATGTTATTGTTTAGGGGTTTGTTTTAACTTTTGATTTATTTTGAATTAGCTGGTCTTTATAATTAAACATTATAGTTGTGCACGGTCTTTATAATAAATAATGTTTAAATATTTTAGATTTTATAATAATAAAAAAAGCCAAAAACAGCTTAAAAAAACTTGATAAGAGTTGAGTTTTACGTTAAGATTGTATTGCTTAATTAAAGCATAAATATCTTATTAAATCTTAGTTGGTATTATTAATAGAAAATGAAAATTTCCACCTCGAAACTAGAACTACAAACAGCCCTTCAAAAACTATCAAAAGCAACCCCAAGTCGCGCCACTCTACCAATTTTAAACAGCGTTTTGTTTAGCGTTGATGAAAACAAAACAACGATTAAATCAACAGATCTTGAAATAACGGTTGTTGTTAGTTTACCGGCCAGCGTTGAAGAGGCCGGTGGTGTTGCCATACCCCTACATATGCTGTTAAGCATAACAAACGAACTCCCCGATGAAACAAGGGTAAATATAAAAACAGACGAAGAAAATAAAATTAATATATCAACAGATAGCGGCAATTATAATATTGTTGGCAAACCCGCTGACGAGTTTCCAAACACACCGGACGTTGAAACAAAAAACAACATAGAGATAGACGGGGGTACACTAAAACAGGTAATTAATAAAACAGCGTTTGCTGTCAGCAGGGACGACTTAAAACCCGCCCTCACTGGTGTTTTGTTTAAGTTTAACCAAAACAACATAACAACCGTCGCAACAGACGGCCACAGGTTGGTTAAGTATGAAACCACAAACAACACAGCAACAGACCGGGCGGAAGATGTGATTGTTCCTAAAAAATTCCTCAATCTTTTATCGGGAAACCTTGGTGATGAAAAAATAAAACTTTCTGTTGGAGAAAACCACCTAACAACAACAGTGGGGACTGATCAATATTTTACCAGGATTATTGATGAAAAATTTCCTGACTTTGATGGGGTTATACCAAAAGATAACGACAAAAACTTTAACGTAGATCGAAACCTTTTGTTGTCAGCCGTAAAAAGGGTTTCTATTTTTTCTAACAAATCGACACACCAAGTTGCGCTTCAACTAAACAACGAACAAACCTCTGTTTCAACCGAAGACCCAGAACAATCAACCAAAGCAAGTGAAGAGATAAAAGGAAACTATCAAGGTGAAGACATAACGGTTGGCTATAACGCAACATACCTTAAAGACGTTTTATCTCATATCAACAGCGAGGAGGTTGTGGTTCAATTAAAATCACCTATTAGCGCAGCGCTGTTTTTACCAAAAGAACAAGAAAAAAGCTCAAACCTAACTATGTTGTTAATGCCAATACGTTTAAACGATTAGACAAATTTATTAAAAACCAAGCCAGCACCAAGCCACAAAAAAGGCAATGCCAATAGAAAAAATCGAAATGATTAATTTTAGAAACCACAAAAACATGGTTGTAGATTTTTCACCAGGTATAAATATAATATGGGGAGAAAACGGATCTGGAAAAACATCCATACTTGAGGCGGTATACATACTAAGCAACGGTAAAAGCTTTAAAACAAACAAATTAATAGAGGCAATTAAAAACGGATCAACCGAAACAACACTAAGGGCGCGCTTTGAAAACACAACAACCACACTTCACCAGGCGGTTGGTTCACCAAAAAAAATAAAAACCAACAATGCGCTTAAAACAACCAAAGACCTAATAGGGAAAAACCCAACAGTTTTAGTTTCTCCAGAAGAAGAAAAAATAACAAGCGGACCCCACCTTGAAAGAAGAAAATATTTTAATCGGCTCTACTCAAACGTTTCACCAATATACCTCTCAAACCTAATTAAATATTCCTCTGCAGTAAAAAACAGAAACACGCTCCTTAAACAAAGAAAAACAACCAAAGAGGTTGAGGTTTGGAACGAGCCTGTCGCTAAGTATGGATCATTAATTTGGTTGGAAAAACAAAACCTCGAAAAATCGTTCAACGAAAAACTTGATTTTGTTTGTAAAAAATATAATAAAGACATTGTTATAAACATTGATTCAAACACCCCAGAAAACCCCAACAAAAAAGACCTATTAAACGCGCTTGAAAGGTCAATTAATAAAGACATGTTAACCAAAAGAACAAACAGTGGCCCACACACCGATAAACACGACATCAACTTTAACAACAACAACCTTAGGATTTATGGGTCACAGGGAGAGCACAAACTTTCTTTTGTGATAATAAAAATAACCGAACACCTTTTTATCAAAAAACAAACCGGAAAAAACGCAACGCTTTTACTGGACGATCTTTTTTCAAAGCTTGATTTAAAAAGGGGAAATGCAATTTTTGATTTAATTAAAGAATCAGCCCAAACAATTATTACAAACACAGATTTAGTTGGTGTTGAAAAACATGGAATTGATATAAACAGCCCCAACAACAAAACAAAACATCTGGAACGAAATTGGAAAAACTAAACACAACAATTAAAACCTTCCTTGATAGGCACGGGTTAGAAAAGGCGGTTAATCAGAACACCGCAATTGTGTTGTGGGGTGAGGTTGTGGGCGAAAAAATCTCTAAAAACACAGAACCAATAAGCGTTGAACATGGAATATTAACAGTTACCGTTTCAAGCCCAGTGTGGAGACAGGAACTTGTTTTTAAACAACGGGAAATAATTAACCAGCTTAATATTAAGCTCGGCAAGAACACCATAAAGGAGGTTCGCTTTATATGAACGAATCACAATCAAATAAAAATTATAGCGCAGAAAACATAAAAGTATTAGAGGGTTTAGAGGCGGTTAGAAAACGCCCCGCTATGTATATTGGTGATGTTGGAAAGCGCGGATTACACCATCTCGTTTATGAGGTTGTAGATAATTCAATAGATGAAGCGCTAGCGGGTTATTGTACAAAAGTAACGGTGGTTTTTAATAAAGACGGATCGGTAACAGTTGAGGATGATGGGCGTGGAATTCCTGTTGATATTCACAAAGAAGAGAAAAAACCCGCGGTTGAGGTTGTTATGACAGTACTTCACGCTGGTGGAAAGTTTGACAAAGGCTCTTATAAAGTTTCAGGGGGACTACATGGGGTTGGTGTTTCTGTGGTTAACGCTCTTTCCGAGTGGCTTTGGGTTGAGGTAAAAAGGGATGGTAAGGTATACAAACAAGATTATAAAATAGGTGAGCCACAAGCCGATTTAAAAACAACTGGGTCAGCAAAAAAAACAGGCACGAAGGTTTGTTTTTATCCTGATAATAAAATATTTAAAACCATTGCCTTTGAATATGATATTATAAGCGAAAGACTTCGCGAATTAGCATATCTAAACAAAGGTATTGAGATTCAACTAAAAGATGAGCGCGACGAAGAAGGTAGAAATGACACTTTTAAATTTAAAGGCGGCCTAAGTGATTTTGTAAAATATTTAGATGAGAACAACAACCCACTTCACAATAAAGTAATTACAGTAAATAAAGATATTAGCGACGTTCCGGTGGAGGTTGCGATGCGTTATGGCAACACCTATAATGATAATATTTTAACATTTGTTAACAACATTAATACCATTGAAGGTGGCACCCACTTATCTGGTTTTAGATCTGCCTTAACCAGGGCAATGAACAACCACGCCTCAAAAAACAACCTTATTAAAGCTAAAAAGAATGAAAAAATAACCCTATCAGGTGAAGATTTTAGAGAGGGATTAACCGCTATTATTAGTGTTAAGGTTGCTGAGCCTCAATTTGAGGGACAAACAAAAACAAAACTCGGTAACGGAGATGTTAAGGGTGTTGTTGATAAAATTGTTTATGAGGGTATTTTAGATTTTTTAGAACAAAACCCCTCTATTGGCAGAAGAATAATTGAAAAAGCCTTGTTAGCTGCGCGCAGTAGGTCTGCCGCAAGAAAAGCCCGGGAATTAATAAGAAGAAAAAGTGCGCTTGGTGGATCTTCACTACCAGGGAAACTGTCTGATTGTTCAAATAAAGACCCGGTTTTTTGTGAACTATACCTTGTTGAGGGAGACTCTGCGGGTGGATCAGCCAAACAAGGCAGAGACAGAAGAACACAAGCAATACTACCTCTCCGCGGTAAGGTTATTAATTCAGAAAAAGCAAGAGTTGATAAACTACTTTCTAATAACGAAGTACAGTCAATGATTACTGCGCTTGGAGCTGGATTTGGGGGATCAGAGGAAGAGTCAGGTGAAAAATCAGCTGGAGATTTTGATTCTGAAAAACTTCGTTATCATAAAATAATAATTATGACAGATGCCGATGTTGATGGTTCACACATTAGAACACTCTTGCTAACCTTCTTTTACAGAAAAATGAAAGAGGTTATAGATGGGGGTTATTTATATTTAGCTCTTCCTCCTTTATATAGGATTTCTCAAGGCAAAAAAGAGTCTTATGCTTATGATGATAATGAAAGAGATTTATTAATCGAGCGCATGAAGAAAGATAATAAAAACACCAAGGTTGGTATTCAAAGATATAAGGGTCTTGGTGAAATGAACCCAGGACAGTTATGGGAAACAACTATGGATCCAGAAAAAAGGACCTTAATGAAAGTAACTGTTGAAAGCGCAGCCGAAGCTGCTGAAACCTTTCAAAACTTAATGGGTAGCGATGTTGAAGCAAGGCGAAGCTTTATTGAGCGCAACGCAAAATTCGTTGTTAACCTAGATGTATAAAACCGGAGTTATAAATGTCAGAATTTAATAGAGATAATACACTACCAAGAGATATTGTTGACGAAATGAAGGAAAGTTATCTCAATTACTCGATGTCGGTAATTGTGTCTAGGGCTCTACCAGATGTACGCGACGGCCTTAAGCCTGTGCACAGAAGAATATTATATGGAATGAGTGAATTGGGATCAAGTTGGAATAGGCCTTATAAAAAATCAGCTAGAATTGTGGGAGATGTGTTGGGTAAATACCACCCACATGGAGACAGCTCAGTTTATGACGCTCTGGTTAGGATGGCCCAAGAATTTTCAATGCGCTATGAGCTTGTAGATGGGCAGGGGAATTTTGGCTCCATAGATGGTGATAATGCTGCAGCGATGCGTTATACTGAATCTAGAATGACCAAACTTTCAAGTGAGATGCTTAAAGACCTAGAAAAAGAAACCGTAGAATGGGATCTCAATTTTGATGAAACATTAAAAGAGCCTAGCGTACTACCTTCTGCGGTTCCAACACTACTAGTGAATGGTTCTGAGGGGATAGCGGTAGGTATGGCAACAAAAATTCCACCTCACAACCTAACCGAGATTATTGATGGTCTAATCGCCTTAATAGATAACGAATCAATTGATACTAATGAATTAATGCAACACATAAAAGGACCAGACTTCCCAACCGCGGGTTTAATACTTGGAATGGATGGCCTAAAATCAGCCTACGAAACAGGCCGAGGAAAAATTAAAATGCGGGCCAGAGCACATATTGAAACCAATAAAAAAGGAAGAAACAGTATTGTCGTTACCGAGGTTCCCTACCAAACAAATAAAGCAGCGCTAGTTGAAAAGATTGCAGACCTAGTTCGTGACAAAAAAGTGGTAGGTATAAGCGACCTTAGGGATGAATCAGATAAAGATGGAATACGTGTAGTTGTGGAAACCAAAAGAGATGCCGTTCCTGAGGTGATATTAAACCAACTTTACAAACACACACAACTACAAGACACATTTGGAATAATACTATTAGCCCTTGTAGATGGAATTCCAAAAATAATGCCACTTAAAACAGTTTTAAATCATTTTATTGATTTTAGACACGAAGTAGTTGTTAGGCGAACCGAATTTGAATTAAAAGAGGCCGAGGGAAGAGCCCATATATTAGAGGGATTAAAAATTGCACTAGACAATATTGATGAGGTAATTAAGGTTATTAGGGGCAGTAAAGACCCCGCACAAGCCAAAGAAGGCCTTATGAATAGTTTTAATTTATCAGAAGCACAATCCCAAGCTATTCTTGATATGCGCCTTCAAAAACTTACTGGTTTAGAGGTTGATAAAGTGGTGGCCGAGTATAAAGAATTAATCCAAATTATTTCAAATTTAAAAAGCGTTCTAGAAAACAAAACAAAACGCATGAATATTATTAAAACAGAGCTACTTGAGATAAAAGATCAATACGGCGACGAGCGAAGAACAGAAATTATACCTGTGGATACAGATTTTTCTATGGAGGATATGATAGCCGAAGAAGAGGTTGTGCTTACAATAACCCACCAAGGTTATATAAAAAGAACAGCTTTAAATACGTATAGAACTCAACGTAGGGGTGGGCGTGGCGTTCAAGGAGCAATGAGCAAAGATGAAGATTTTGTAGAACATCTATTTATTGCTAACACACACAATTATATGCTTTTCTTTACTGATACGGGGAAGTGTTATTGGTTAAAAGTATATGATATACCCCAAGCAGGGCGCGCATCTAGAGGGCGAGCAATTGTAAACCTAATTGGCTGTAACCCGGAAGAAAGAGTTGAGGCCTTTGTTAGTGTTAAAGAATTTGATGATGACCATTACATTGTTATGGCAACAAGAAATGGTGTTATTAAAAAAACAGTGTTATCAGCATATGGAAAGCCAAGAAAAGGTGGAATATATGCCATTGAAATACGCGACGGTGATAAGCTTATTCAGGCGCGAGTTTCAAATGGAGAAAACGATATTTTACTAGGAACACATGAAGGCAAATCTATTCGTTTCTCAGAAAACGATGTGAGGGCAAGCGGAAGAAAAACAATGGGTGTTAAAGGGATTAAGCTAAGCTCAAAAGATGATTATGTTGTTGGAATGTTAATTGTAAAGCGCGAAGGCACAATCTTAGTTGCGACAGAAAAAGGATATGGAAAAAGGACAGAGGTTATTCAGTACCGCACCCAGACGCGCGCGGGTAAAGGTGTATTAACTATGAGGTGTACAGATAAAACCGGTAAGATGGTTAATATAATGGAGGTTGTTGACTCTGATGATTTGATAGTTATTACCGATTCGGGCGTATTAATGCGTCAACCGGTTGAGGCAATTCGTTCAATTGGGCGCGTAACACAGGGGGTGCGCCTTGTAAAATTAGATAAGGGTACTAATATCTCATCAATTACAAGAGTTATTAGCGAGGAAACAGCAACCCAAAAACAAGATAACAATCAAATATCTATCGAGACTGGGGAAGATGAATCAACACTCGATCCTAATTAATGAGTATTGAGAAAAATCTTCACCATATATTAAGTGAAATAGAAAAAACCAAAAGAGATAGCAACCGTACGCAATCTGTAACACTGGTTGCAGCTACCAAAACCCAGCCCTTTCATTTAATTAAAAACCTTTACTCGTTAGGTGTTTCTCATATTGGAGAAAATAGAATCCAAGAAGCTGTAAGTAAATTTGAATCTTTTGAAAATATGCCCAATATAACACGAAGATTTATTGGGCATCTTCAATCAAATAAAATAAACAAATTTATGAATCTGTTTGATACAATTGACTCCATAGACTCCTATAAATTGGCCAATAAAATCAACACCAAAGCTGAACGGTTAAAGAAACCGCTTATAGGTCTTATAGAAATCAATACCAGTGGAGATAAAAGTAAAAAAGGATTTAAACCTTTTTTAACTGATGAGATCATCGAGTGCTTACACCTTAGCCACCTAAACATAAACGGCCTAATGACACTTGGCCCCTATTCTCAAAACCCCACTGATACAAGAAGAGCGTTTGTGGATTTAAGAAAATTTCTTGACCAGGTTAATAAAGAAGTTGGTTCTGAAAAATTAACAGAATTATCGATGGGAATGAGCGGAGATTTTATTACTGCAATAGAAGAAGGAAGCACTATGGTTAGAGTAGGAACATCTTTATTTGGCGCTAGAGAATGAAGCCTTGTATATATTTTTGTTCTAAAAATATAGCGAGCCAAGTGGGGGTAAGTAGTGAATATATTTCACACAATCACGGAATCTACAATCACAATAAAAATGTTTATATATTTCCATTAACTAATAACAACACAACAATTAACCCCGAGGTTTTTATAAAAATAAAAAACGAGTTGAACCTCATAGATTTATTACTAGTTGATCGGATTTATAACGAGTTTGGAATAGTTAATGTTATTGATCATATTAATAGAACAGGTCAAAGTTTTTTACGCGGTAAAACACCCCATGGTGGACTACCTACATTTCCTGATGTATCTAAAATTTATAATAATAATGAGGGTAAGATATTCGCAAGCGTTGGCGAAAAAAAACCTATCAATATTAATACTATAGAAAATGTAATTTTATCTGAGCGGATTGCTTTAATTGCACCAGTTTGGCATTACATTGGTGTTAATATTAAGGGAGTTGGGATAGATAAAAACATCAGTTCAATTAATGCACTAACTAAATAATTCTTATTTATGAAATTAAAATTTTTATTTCCACTATTTCTAATAGCTTCTTGCGTGCAAAAAAATACAGCGATCGCTTATTTAAAAGGGATTGGATCAAACCCTATTGTGGGACATGCAAAATTTATTGAAACTAATGATTTTGTTGAGCTTATTGTTAATATAAATAATGCAGAACCCGGTGAACTAGCAATCCATATTCATGAAATTGGTGATTGCGCATCCTTGGATGGGTCTAGCGCAGGAGGACACTGGAACCCAACAGATGATAATCACGGCAAGTGGGGAACCCCACCGTTTCACAGTGGAGATATAGGAAACCTAATTATAAACGATGATGGTGTTGGCAAGCTAGTTCTTAAAGACAGATTCAAAAGGTGGTCAATAACCAACCCGGGGAAAAATAATATTCTTGGAAGGGCAATAATAGTCCACGCTGGGTCAGATGACATGCAATCACAGCCATCCGGAGCTGCAGGCAAGCGCATTGCTTGTGGCTCAATCAATTAAGATATGCAGAAACTTGATCCCCAACCATATGGTCTAAGCGCCAGGACAAACCTTGTTCGGATCGATAATTCTATAGGAATTGTCATTGATAGAAAATCTCGGATAATTATGAAAGATGGAGACAGAATTATAAAACAAGCTCACGCTATACAAATAAAAGAAAATAAACCTGTAATCCTTATCACCTCCGCTCCAGTTTGTAGCAAGACAAAACAATATTTATCTGCCAATAATATTTTAATAAATAGTCTATAAAAACTAAAAAATATTTTACCCGACTTTTAAACTAAACCAGGAATTTTTTTCTCAGAAAAGTCGTAATTTCTAATATTAATTTTAATGCATTTAGTTAACATTGATGTATAAAGATACTGATCCACAAGAAACCAGGGAATGGCTCGAGTCTATTGAAGATGCCTTAGAGGAACATGGAAATGAAAGAACACATTTCTTGCTTCAAACGCTTATAGCTTATGCTCAAACCAAAGGCGCCAGATTACCATTCAATACCAATACTCCATATTTAAACACAATACTGCCATCGGATCAATTAGAGTACCCCGGCGATCTTGATTTAGAACAAGCAATTACAGCGATTATTCGCTGGAATGCTATGGCAATGGTCACACGAGCCAACAAAGAAACCTCCGGAATTGGTGGTCATATTTCTACTTATGCATCTGCTGCTACGCTATATGAGGTTGCGTTTAATCACTTCTTTAAAGGGTTAGAACACCCTGATGGTCAAGATTTAATTTTCTTTCAAGGGCACGCTTCACCAGGAATATATTCTCGCGCTTTTCTTGAAGGGCGTCTTTCCTCAAAAAAGCTTGATAATTTTAGGCATGAACTATCAGATGGTGGGGGGCTGTCTTCATATCCCCATCCATATTTAATGCCTGATTTTTGGCAATTTGCAACAGTTTCAATGGGACTAGGGCCAATTATGGGGATTTATCAAGCAAGATTTATGCGGTATATGATTGACAGAGGATTTATAAAAGATACCGGAAGAAAGGTTTTTGTTTATACAGGAGATGGTGAAATGGATGAACCAGAGTCTCTAGGAGCTCTAACATTGGCATCCAGAGAAAACCTTGACAATCTGATGTTCGTTGTAAATTGTAATCTACAAAGATTAGATGGGCCTGTTCGTGGTAACTCAAAAGTGATTCAAGAGCTAGAGGGTGCGTTTAGAGGTGCGGGTTGGAATGTTATAAAAGTTATATGGGGTTCTGATTGGGATGAACTATTTCAAAAAGATGAAAATGGAAAACTTGTAAAAAGACTTAGTGGGTTAGTTGATGGAGACTTATTAAAATACACCGTCGAGGGTGGAGAGTATTTTAGAAAAGAATTTTTTGGCAAGGATCCAGAACTGCTGGAAATGGTTAAAGATTTATCCAATGAGGACTTAGAACAAATGCTCGCAGGCGGGCACGACCCTATAAAAATGTATTCAGCCTATTATGAGGCAATGAATTGTGTGGGTAAACCCACTGTCATTTTAGCAAGAACAATCAAAGGCTATGGTCTTGGACAGGCCGGCGAAGGTAGAAACATAACCCACAATCAAAAAAAGCTTAATGAAAATGAATTGCTCTATTTTAGAGACAGATTTTCCATACCGCTAAGCGATAAAGATGCGGCTAATGCATCGTTTAAATCCTTTAATAAAAATTCAAAAGAATTTAAGTATATAAAAAATAAACG